>SDBV01004402.1_pt1 | contig 20344 bp, 14 predicted proteins | sample 2277081 | NCBI WGS metagenome assembly SDBV01 (sample SAMN10402039, study PRJNA504765) | marine sediment metagenome | isolation source: marine sediment core GS10_PC15, 223 cmbsf | place: Arctic Ocean: Southern Knipovich Ridge | collected 2010 | reverse complement strand
GCTTCCGCTTCTGAAACCTTGAAGGTCGAGAGTGATATATTTGTAGCCGAGTGTTTTGAGAAAGGCAACTATCTCTGTTCTGACAGCTTTTTCCATAAGAAGAGGAAATTCTTCCGGCATAATTTCTATCCTTGCTGTTTCAGAATGGTCCCTGACCCTGAGTTCTTTTAATCCAAATCTCTTTATGAAATTTTCAGCTCTATTAATTCTATTTAGTGCCTGCGCTGAAATCTTCTGTCCGTATGGAACTCGCGAGGAAAGGCAGGGAGTTGCCGGTTTGTTCCATGTTGGAAGTCCAAGGGTCCTGGAGATATCACGAATCTCTCTTTTACCAAGCATGGTATCAAGCAGGGGACTATGTACCCCTGTTTCCATAGCTGCACGCCTGCCGGGACGCCAGTCCCTTGCGTCGTCTGCGTTTGTCCCGTCAAGAATAAAGGGAAAGTTGTCTTTGATTGCCATGTGTTTGAGTTTGCCGAAAAGTTCCTTCTTACAGTAATAACATCTGTCAGGAGAGTTATCAGTGTAATTTTTGTCTTTAAGCTCCTCCGTCTTTATTATCCTGTGTTTTATTCTGAGGTCTGACGTAATTTTTTTGGCGAAAGAAAGCTCTTCTTCAGGAAGGCTTTCAGAAGATGCTGTTACTGCAAGAATCTCCCTGAGACCTGATAGTGATGCCGCCTTTAAGAGCAGGGTGCTGTCAACACCGCCTGAATATGCAATAATAACCCGCTCCATACGCTTAAGGTTTTCTTTTAGTTTAGTGAATTTGTCGTTTAATGGCATTTTTAAAAATGCACCTGCCTGCCGGTAGGCAGGGCAGGCAGGGATGATCGCAGATTATTTGTATTGGACACAGATGATCGCTGATATATTACAGATTATCACAAATGCCTTTTTTATCTGTGATTATCTGTGATTCTTTTAAAGCATCACAACTTCGTAGTATTCCTGATGATAATTTTTATCTACTTTTACTATACTTTTAAATCCGTATGTTTTTTCGATTTCTTCAAGCCCATCTCTTTCCTCTTCGTAAAGCAGGTTCGCTATTATGGGATGGGCAGTAATCATTGCTTTTCCATTTATTCCGGCAGAACCAATTTTCCTGAGTTCCCTGAATATCTCGTAACATACAGTTGTCACTGATTTGATAAAGCCTCTGCCTTCGCAATAGGAACAGGACTCGCACAAGGTCCTTCCCAGGCTTTCTCTTACCCTTTTCCTTGTCATCTGAATAAGGCCGAGTTCTGAAATCTGAAGAATAGTGCTTTTCACCCTGTCCTTTCTCATCTCCTCCTCAAAAGTGGTAAAGATTATTTTTCTATTTTCCTCTTTTTCCATATCGATGAAGTCTATTATTATTATTCCACCAAGGTTGCGAAGTCTTATCTGGTATGAGATTTCCTTGACAGCTTCCATATTGGTTTTTAACAGAGTGTCTTCGAGTGTGGACTTACCAACAAATTTCCCGGTATTTACGTCTATTGCAGTTAATGCTTCTGTTTGGTCTATAACAATGTATCCCCCTGATTTAAGCCATACACGTTTTCCCAGGGTCTTTGGTATCTCAAGTTCGATACGATAGGCATCGAATATCAGTTCTTGTCCCTCATAGAGTTCAATTTTAGAGATAAGCTTTGGGAAGTATGTGTTAATAAATTCCACGAGTCTTTCATATTCTTCTTTGGAATCGATTATAAGTTTGCTGACTTCATGTCCAAGAAGGTCCCTTACACTTCTGAAGATAAGGTCAAGATCACTGTAAAGCATGTGAGGAGAGTTGACCTTGTCTCTTTTGGACTGAACATTCTCCCACATAAGCATAAGGAAATCTATGTCTTTCTGTAATTCTTCTTCTGTGCATCCTTCACTTGCAGTTCTTATTATGAGGCCGGTATTTTGCGGCTTGAGTCTGTTTACAAGCTCTTTGAGTCTTGTCCGCTCATTTTCATTTGAAATCCGTCTTGATATTCCAATGTGTTCAACTCCGGGCATCAACACCAGGTATCTCCCGGGAATGGTTATATAAGAGGTGACTCTTGCACCCTTGGTGCCTATAGGGTCTTTCGAAACCTGAACCAGTATCTCTTGTCCTTCCTGCAGAAGGTCTTCAATTGGAAGGTGAAGGGGTATTGTTTCCTCTATATCTTCGCCGAATACTGAATAATCAAGACTTGAGTATACGTCTGCAACATGAAGGAATGTGGCCTTTTCAAGTCTAATGTCCACAAATGCAGACTGCATGCCCGGCAGTACTTTAACTACCTTGCCTTTATAAATATTACCTACAAGACTCGCATTTTTTCTTCTCTCAATGTATAGTTCAGCAAGCTGGCCGGATTCAAGCAGTGCAGCTCTTGTTTCTTCTCCCGATGCATTGATTATTATTTCAGTAGCCATATTTTTCCACCTTCCAGGGATTTGCCCACCTTCCATTAGTATATCCATAAAGTTGAACCCTTTTTATCGGCATTGATTTTATTTCTTCAACCGGTTTCTGGAATAACTCTTTTAAGATTTCATAAAGCCTTACTTTAGCGCAGTTTGTATCCACAAGGATAAGATTTAAACAGCCATTATTGATTGCTGCTTTCTCTATCATCTGTCTTATATCCACTACTTTCCCCCCTCTAACCATCAAGTGCTGAGAAAAATTCAGAAAGGAATCTATGGATTTGTTTATGTCTTTATCAGTACTTATTTCATACTCGTAACGTGATATGAAATCATCCAGAGATCTACTGTTTTTACTTACAGGAGCTACAGCAAGCACCTCAAGTCCTTTTGGTAGAGAGGTATTGATTTTAAGCAGAATGTCGGATGGATTTACCCCCACCGCTTTGCTTCGCAAAGCGAAGCAGTGGGGGGGCAGTTCAATATCAAAGTACTCGTTTGTCCCTTCAACGCCTACAGGCAGGGCGGGGCCAAATGATATTTTCGGATGAGGATGATTGCCTTTGGAATAAATCAAAGGAATCTTTGCCCTGCGAATTGCTCTCAGGAATGCTGTCATGACCTCCAGGTGTGAGAGATAGCGTAATTCGCCTGTTTTTGAGAATCGAACCCTCAGTTTTACGGGATTGAATTGGCGTGTAACGCTCTCAGAACCCGGAACCCGAAACCCAGTTGCCACAGGCGACTTGCCGAGGCGAGTACCCAGACTTTCACACTCTCCATTATCCTCCCCTCTCCTCGGCGAGTCTTCGACTCTCAAGGGTGAGGGATGGGTGAGGGGGGTTGTGTTCGACTCGACTGAGCTCGTCGCAGACTCTGTTCCGCTTTTACATTCAAGTCCGCACTTGCAGCAGATATAACTGCAATCTTGCGTTATCTTTCCTTTAATGGCATTTTGATATTCAGATATAAGAAATTCTTTTGTTACTCCTGTATCTATAAATTCCCATGGCAGTTCTTTGTTAATATCAAAATTATGTGAAGCATACTTGTATAGATCAATGCCTGTTTTTTTAGATGCAATCAGCCATTTGTCAAAGTCAAAGATTTCTGTCCAGCCATCAAAATGACACCCTTCTTTCCACGCATTCTCTAATAATTGTGCACAGTCGCTATTTCCTCTTGAGAACACGGCTTCCAGAAGACTTGATTTGATAAATTGTCCTTTGAAGGTAAGGCCTTTTCTTCTGGAGAATGCTTTTCTAAGATGATTTTGTCTTTCTCCGAGTTCTTTATGGGGCATCTGCCCCAACCACTGAAAGGGGGTGTGAGGCTTTGGTACAAAATCTGAGACGCCCACGTTGATATTCATGCGTTTTCCAACGATTTCTCTGCCTTTTTTTAAAGCTAGTTCTGCCATAGTTATTATTCCGTCAATGTCATCTTTAGTTTCTGTAGGAAGCCCTATCATAAAGTAAAGCTTTACGCTTTTCCAGCCTTCAGCAAAAAGTGTCTCCAGTGTGTCCTCATATTCTTTCTCTGTAAAATCCTTGTTAATAACATCTCTCAGCCTTTTTGTTCCTGCCTCGGGTGCAATCGTAAACCCTGTTTTTCTTACGCTTTTTATTTCTTTAAGTATATCCCTGCTTAATGCTCCTACCCGCAATGACGGGAGGGATATTGCAGTCTGGCAGCTTGACTGAAGTTCCATGAAGTTTTTAATCAGGGTTAGAAGACCGCTGTAGTCGCCTGTGCTCAATGATGAAAAGGAAATTTCTTCATACCCTGTATTAATGAGTGATTTTTCAGACAGAGAGAGAATTTTTTCAATAGATCTTTCTCTTAATGGTCTTTGAATCATTCCGGCCTGACAGAATCGGCAGCCCCTTGTGCAACCCCTTGATATTTCAATCGATATTCTGTCATGGACAATTGATGTAAAAGGCACTAATGGCAATTCGGGGAAAGCGGCTTTATCAAGATTAGTTAAAATTCTTTTCTTGACCTTCCGGGGTTCATGGGAATGAAGGGATGGAACGTAAACTCCCTTTAATTGAGAGAGTGCGCTTAATATATTTTCTTTAGCCTTAAATCCCTTATTTTGAAATCTGAAATTTTTGTATGTTTCTATTATTTCCCCTATAACTTCTTCACCGTCACCAATGACAAAAGCATCTATGAATGGAGTTATGGGCAAGGGATTTACTGTGCAAGGCCCCCCCGCAATTATAAGGGGATAATTGTTTCTTCTATCGTCAGACCTTACAGGAATTCCCCCTAAATCCAGCATGTTTAGAACATTTGTATAAGAGAGTTCATACTGGAGGGTAAAGCCGACAATATCAAAATCTTTTATAGGGCGCTTATTCTCAAGAGAAGTCAGGGGCTGAGACGTTTTTCTGAGAAATGACTCAAAATCAGTCCAGGGAGCAAAGACCCTTTCAGCAGAGGCGTAAGGTATGCTGTTTATTATTGAATAAAGGATCTTAAGTCCCAGATGGGACATGCCGATTTCATAAGCATCAGGAAAACAAAGGGCAACCTTTACGTCAGCGTCTTTTCTGACAATGTTGATCTCGTTTCCAATATATCTGCTTGGTTTTTGAAAAAGTGCGTAATTCACAGACATCATTAATTATCTCATAGGGAATTGTTTAAAAGCAATTTTAGTACAAGATATATTTTTAAGTCTTTTTAAGCAGAAGAATAGGTTCTTCTTATATGCTTAAGAAGAATAAATCCATTTTTTAAGACTTTCATGGTCAAACCTTTAAACTTTAATTGCGGCAAGTAATGGATTGTTATCCGGTTTTGTTTTTTAGATAAGTGATGCAGAGTTCATAACCTTCAGGATTTCCGATATCAAATACAGTTCCCGGCAGGCGATAGCCGAGGAGCCCCTTTTCCCTGAGCATCAGGGCTCGGACTGGTAAATCAGTAAATTCTCCCTCTTTGATTGTGGCCCGTGCCCTTTTGATGTATTCAAAAAGATGTGGGCCTGAGATTGCAATTCCACAGGTACGGAGTTCTCCTTTAAACCGTGGAGCAAAAAAACCTTTACCCTTTGGGTGAAATCTCTCGATACGATACAGAGCGTCTTTTATATGTTTGAGGTCTGTTCTCCCTGAGTTGCTTATTCCAGTGGTATTTTTGCCTGTTACTTCCATAAGGGCAGTAATATCTAGTTTATATTGTCTGAAAACAGATTTTAGAATCTTCAGGGCACCTGGAGCCGGAGATTCGTTCTGAACAGGAAAATAGATATTATCTGGATAGATTATTGCTACTGAATGATTGCCGACAGCGTCCAGGGCAAGGTTTATTGCATCAGATTCGCCCAGAGGCTCTTTCTGATAAAGAAAGGTAATAGAACACTCTCTGGTGATTTTCTCCATCTCCTCAGTAGCAAGTGGAAACATGCTTCTCTGAAATCCTCTATCCTCAAAATATCTTCGAATTATCTCTTTTTGCCTGTTTATGATGATAACTATATTTCTGATGCCGGCTGACAATCCTTCTTCTGCTGTATACTGTATTGCGGGTTTGTCTCCGACAGGCAGCATTTCTTTTGGCACATCAGGTCGGAATCGACTCGTACCGAGATTGACAGCCTTCATTCTTGTGCCAAGGCCTGCTGCGGGAATAACAAGATAAGCGGGTTCTTCGTCCATAACTATTTTTCTGACAGATAAAAGCAGGATTTGATATAATGAAACTTTAGCCAGGGATTTAGCAAGGGTATTTGTCCTTAACAGGCTGTTGAAAAAGTCATCAACAGCCTTGATTGCACAGATTAGAAAAAATGATTACGCAGATGTTTCAAGGAGTTTTAATCGGTGTAATCTAATCTTTTGTCTGTGTAATCAGAGATTGTTGAGTTTTTCAACAAGCTCTTAACAGTGAACATTATATCCGGAGGGGTCTATTATGTCAGAGAAGATTATTATTTTTGGCAAGGCAGGCTGACCTTATACTGAAAAGGCTAGGTCAGCCTATGGCAGTAGCGCAGAATATTTCGATGTAAAGTTGGACAGCACAAAGTTAAAGGAGATGCTTGGGTATTCTGGTGGCGACAGGAGGGTGCCGGTTATTGTTGAAGGGGAAAAGGTGACTGTCGGATATGGAGGCTCCTGAGGGGTATGAATGCCGGCAGTTTACCGGCGAGGTAGTTATAAAGAGAGTTATGCACTGGAAACATTAACATTACAAATAAATTACACCTGAATTGAGCGATTCTCATATGGACTGATGTACAAAGCAAGTTCTCCGCCTCAGCGGATCCAACGAGTAGGAAAAAATTCATAATATTATAATGCGACCTGCCTGCCGGCAGGCAGGTAAGATATTAGAATTGTTTTATTCCTATGTTTAGCCATTCACTCAATGAGTGAAGATTTTTAAGGCAAGAAAGAGGCTGCACAAAGGTATCGCTATGTATTTTTTCACCTGCCTTGCACATCTTTATGAAACAAAATCGCTCGATTTAGGTTACATTAATATTACAAGTAAATTATACAGGGGGAGCGTTATGCGATATTTCATGGCTGTGCCAGCGCTGGTTTTAGTGTTTTTGCTCTCTGTTTCTGCTCATGCTGAGCCGATACATAAGAAATTCACAGGAGAGGAGATAAAAAAAATGGCTGAGACAAAGGCAGTTATAGGGACAAAATTTGGAAGTATTGAACTTAAATTTTTTCCTGAGCTGGCGCCTAATCATGTGAATAATTTCATTGAACTTGCAAAAAAAGGGTTTTATGATGGAACTACATTCCATCGCGTACTCCCGGGCTTCATGGTTCAGGGAGGCGACCCCAATTCAAAAAACCCGGACAGGTCAAAACACGGCATGGGCGGGACAGGGGATTCACTTAAGGCTGAGTTTAATGATAAACCTCATAAGAGGGGCATCCTTTCCATGGCAAGGTCATCAGATCCTGACAGCGCAGGCTCACAGTTCTTTATCTGCGCGGCTGACTCTTTTTTCCTTGACAGGAAATACACTGTCTTCGGAGAGGTTGTTTCGGGTATGGATGTTGTAGATAAAATAGTAATGCAGCCCAGAGACTCAAGGGACAATCCCAAGGAGAGGATTGAGATGAAGGTTAAGATAAATTAGAGGAGCGGCAGTCAGGTTGTACTTTCAGATGCCTCTTCCCCAGTTATCTTTAGTCTGCTGTATTCCTTAAGGTATTTCATGAGGTCTGCAGTTGAAAGACTGCCGAGTTTTACAAGGGCCTCTCCGAACAGGGTATAAGTATCCTTCTGTTCCCTGATAAGCTCATCAATCTGATTCTGCTGAAGTATTTTTTCATTAACTGCCACTTCGCCGAACTTCTCGCGGGTTTCTTCCTGGATAACCAGAATTCTTTCAATATCCTCGTCAGTTATCCAGCCTTTTCTTTTGGCGAGTTGTCCTATCTTCAGATTATTCTCTCTTTGATACTGGCATGCCTTAAAAATATCAATCCTGCTTATAACACCTTTTCGATAAAGAAACTGTCCAAAAAGAAGGATATGCTCGTTCATATTAATTCAAGTTTATCAGACAGAATATAATAAGGTAAAGGCAATATTTTATTGACAATTAAGGCTGTTACTGGTATAAACTGATATAAAGTGACCCATTCTTTTTTATTATGATTTATATCATAATCTGGTTCAAGTAACAGTCCTAAGATTTTAATATAAAAATGGAAAGGTATTGGGTTTTAGTTTATCCAAAAATTATTTTTATAATTAGAATAATCACTGCAAACGCCATTTTCTGGAGGTGGTAATATGGAAAACCGTCGAAGCGAACGTTTCAAGACCGGCAATAAATTCAAGATAGAATTTATTCTTTCAGACGACTTTGAGATAAAGGATATCAGCAAAACCGGGATTTGCCTGATAACATCAAAGAACCTTTATACGAATTATAATTATAAAGTCGGCCTAATGAATGAAGAGGAGAGGATAACACCTAAATATGAAGTGGTGAGATCTGTTGCAAAGGGTACAGTAGAGAAAGGCGGTGAGTCCACTCCTCTTTATGAGGTTGGCTTGAAATTAATCGAACTGAATGAGTCTGAAAAAAAGGCACTGGATAAATTTCTTGGGGATCTTACTGCCAAACGCCAGTCTCCATAGAACACTATGGAATCAAAAACAGAGATAGTCCACTGCATTAACTGGAATACTTCTTATAACTTATGGTAAAATTTAGGAATAAACTCATTTTTTGGACCATTAAAAATTTTACACTATATAAAGGAATATCAATCTCATGCATGTACTAATTACAGGAGGGGCAGGCTTTATTGGTTCACACCTTGCCGAATATCACTTAAAAAAGGGTGACAAGATTCATGTAGTGGACAATTTAAGCACAGGATCAACGGATAATATCTTACCCTTTAGTAAAAACCCTGATTTCCGCTTTGACAAAGAGGATATTCTTCTCTGGAACGGACTGGAAAAGGCTGTTGCCTGGGCAGACCGTGTATATCATATGGCTGCGGTAGTAGGGGTTTTCAGGGTTCTTGAGGAGCCTATTAAGGTTTTGTCTACTAATATCGCGGGATGTGAGAGACTTCTGAGATGCGCTTATTCAAGTGGATGGAATCCGCAGATTATCATTGCATCCTCTGCCGAGGTTTATGGCAATGGTCTTCCCTGCAGACGTGACTGCTATTACCGTGAAAACTTAAAACATGACGAAACTCACACGAGTATAGTGAATTCAATAGGAGAACATTTAATCCAGGACTTTCAGGAGGACATGGAGCCTATGGTGGGTTCCAGTTCCATAATGCGATGGAATTATTCAATCAGTAAACTTGCGGATGAGGCATTTGGGCTCTCATATTCTAAAAAGTTTGGTATGAATGTGACAGTGGTAAGGCTATTTAATAATGTTGGCCCCAGGCAGTCGGCGCAATATGGCATGGTGGTGCCGAGATTTGTAAAACAGGCAGTAAGCGGCAGTGATATAACAGTTTTTGGCGATGGTTCGCAGTCCCGCTGTTTCTGCGATGTTCGTGACACAATAGCAGCCATGGACCTGCTTGCCAACAATCCGACAAGCACAGGCGAGATTGTGAACGTTGGCAATGACGGGGAAGTAATGATCAGGGACCTTGCCAAAATGATAAAAGAAATTGCTGATTCTGATTCGCCAATTAAATATGTTCCCTATCATGAGGCGTACGTAGAGCAGTTCGAAGATACATATATACGCAAACCAAACCTTGAGAAATTTTTCAGACTTACCGGTTATAAGCATGAATGGACATTGGAGAAAACCCTGGAAGACCTTATTGAAATAGAGAGACGCTCTGTCTCAAAGGAAAGGAAAATGAAGGTTTAGGATGGCTACTGCCCCCTATTTTGTAATAAGCCCGAATTCCATTATGAGTCTGATTGGCCTGTTGCGCGGACCGGACAGGACCGTGCCCACCCCGGCAGAGGACTGGCAAAATGCAGTCATAGATGTTGTTATCCCCTCGTTAAATGAAGAGTATAATATAGCTTTATGTCTTGCGTCACTTAAACGGCAGACTGTAAAGCCCCGGAAGATAATCCTGGTGGATGACGGAAGCCGTGATAAGACAGTTGAATATGCAAAGACTTTTTGTGAACTTAATAACATGGATTTGACTGTTATTAGCCGCAAAGCCTCCATTGGCAAGACACCAACTATCAAGCGTCAGGCGCGGGAGTTTGATTCTGATGTAGAGTTTATTCTTGACGCAGATACAATACTGGAGTCTGAAAATTATATTGAGAGGACAGTGCAGGAGCTTTATCAGGCAGTTGGCATTGCCAGCGCCTGCGGCACAATATTGCCGTTTCGTGACAGGGACAGGAAAGCCATACTGGAAACATCAGCGCTGGGCAAGTTTCTCGAGGCAAAGCCTGATGCCCCGATTTATCCTAAAATCAGCTGGTTTAGGAGGTTTCAAAGGGCAGTAAGCAATATTTACCGCGATGCACTCTATATGTTTTTACAAAAATTTATCTATTACGGGCAAATGATTTTTTTTGGTACTATCACAAATCCGGTCGGCTGTGCAGTAGCTTACCGGCGTAAATATGTTAAAGATCTTTTTGATAAATATGAACCCATATTTGGTGATGACCTTACTAATTCAGAGGACATTTTTATAGGGTTTGCCCTGGTTGCAGAAGGCTACCGCAATATCCAGCTGACTGACGTTTATGCCCGGTCGGAAGAGCCAGAGGCAAGTCGCCTGCCCCGACAGATATACATGTGGTCTTCCTCTTTTTTACAGACCTGTTATTATTTCGATATTTTATTGCGAAGCCCTTTTAAGGCGTTAAAGCGGCATTCCCATATGCGCCAGGTTAAAAAAGACAAGGAGATTCAGGAAAAGCGAAAGATTCAGGAGCCCTACAGGCAGGCTTTTGGGGATGAGATGACATATGAATACGGACGTCCCATGGGATGGGTAATATTAACTTCAATTATTGAAAAAATAGCCTTTCCAACGGTTCTTATTATAATGATAATCCTGGGGATGTGGGAACCGTTAGCCATTACATTAATATTTGAGACCATCCTTTCATTAACTATTCTGACTATTGTTTCGAAAGGACACAGGCTGGAATATCTCCTCAAGGGGCTTATTGTAACGCCTATAAGGTATTCATCCCTTCTTTATGATTTTGTGACTATTTTACGTTTTTCAGCGGATATCTGGATATTCAAAAGCAGAAAGTGGCGTAAATGAAAAGACACATATATCTGTATCTTGCATTTTTTATCCTGTCCATTCCCGTGACGGGCTGGGCGCAGTCAGATATTCCCCGATCATTTTTATTGGCAGGAGGGACTGATGAGCCCCTGTTTTTTGACCAGGACTTTTCCACTGGTGTGTCTGGGCTTCCGGAAGGTGTTGAGGCTGAGACTGCTGGAAGGCGTGCAGATGCCCTGAAGACATACAGAGACGTTGTTGAACACGAACCTGAAAGACTGGATGTCTGGCTGCGTATTGCTGACATTGAATGGGCCCGGGGAAATGCGTCTCTTGCTGCTGAGGCCCTTGAGGGCGCTGTTCGTGTTTCGCCTGATGATTCTGGTCTTTACTTCAGGTTGACCCGGGCATATGCGGTTGCAAAAAACCCGGTAAAGGCCTTTTCTGCCATAGAAAAAGCAGTGGAACTCGCCCCCGAAAACATAGAGTACTTGAGGGCACGTGCGCAGATTGCAAACTGGAATGGACATCCGGAAATTGCAGTTGATAGTTACAAACGAATCCTTGAGATGTCACCGGATGATTATAGTGCTCTGCTTAATAAGGCGCGGGCTGAGTTGTGGAGCGGAGAACTGGATGAGGCAGTCTCCGACTATAAGGAATACCTGAAAAATCACCCTGAAAAAAAGGATGTCATTATTGAATATGTTAGTGCTGAGGCATGGAGGGGCAACTATCCTGTAGCATTGGAAACCCTTGAGGAATACCGTGAAAAATTCGGGGAAACAAAAGATTACAGAAAAAGCAGGGCACGGGTTCTGGCATGGGCGGCGCGTCCTGCTGGGGCCATGGAACTTATCGGGCCTCTGCTCCGGGAAGACCCGGATGACTATGAAGTAAATTTTTCCCGTACAGTTGCATTTCACCATGCAAACCGTCCGGTAGAAACTTTGGAGAGTCTTGGCACGGTTGAGCGATTACGTCCGGACTCTCTCGAGACAAGGGGTCTGCGCCTGTTTGTGAAAACTCCATTGCGTTCAAGCATAAGCCTTGGTCTGCGTTTTTATAGTGATTCTGATGACCTGCGTATCTTTCACGCCTCGCTCGAAGGCAATTACTTAGCGAAACTCGAAACCCGGCTATTGGCAGGTGTTGAAACTGATTATCTTCGCGCTGATACAGGCAGCGGCCTGGAAAATATTAATGGTGATGAGGATGCCAGTCACTCCCGTGCGTGGATTGGACTGTATCACCGGTTTTCACCTAAGTTATCGGCTAATATAAATGTAGGCGGCTCTGTTGCTGAGGAAAAATGGAAAATACCCACTTACAGCCTGGATATCGATTTGAAGATGCGGGATAATTTAAGCTTCAGCTTTAAGAGAGATTATGGATACTATGTTATTTCGCCGCGTGCGGTTTCCCTTAAAATAAAACGCGGTTTAAACCGCTTATCGCTTTACTGGGAGCCGACTCTGAGATACACGGTAGTTGCATTAGTGGAGTATGATACGCTTTCAGACGATAATAACCGCTGGGAAGGTATTTTTGCACCAAGACGCAGTTTTTTAAGAACCGAAAAGTTAAATCTGGACCTCGGTGTAAGGGGCTGGTGGTTTGGGTTTGAAGATGATCTGAATCATGGGTATTACGATCCTGAACTCTACCAGAGCTATATGGTTACGGGTTTTGGATATTGGAAATTTAATGACAATAACGGACTGAGTATTATGGGAGCCGCTGGAGTGCTGAAGGATGATACTATGGATGATTTCCGTTTCGGATGGAGTGCTGACGTGGAAGGTACTTTTGGCATTTACCAGGATTGGCTTATGAAACTTCGTGGCAGTGCAATTCAAAATGAGCGTCAGGCAGGAGGTACTTTCGAAGCTTATGCAGTTCAGTTATTATTGACCCGTCGGTTTTAATTCATTGCTTCTTTTATATAACTGTTTCCCGTGTATTGCTGTCAGTTAGATAATTTGTTTTCGGCAGCGTTTCTGACATGCGACTCTTCATGAACCTTGCTAAAATATTTTATATTGTTACTGCTACTTCTGAACTGTAGCTGTATGTATTGTCATTATTGATTTGTTTGAGCCGGTATATATATGTCATGCCCTTCTTTTTACGTCCTTTGGAATCAGTAAAACTGTAGTCATTTGTAACTGAAGATGTCCCTGCACCGTCAACACTGCCAATGTTTCTCCATTTATTTGATTTGGATGTGTGTCGTTGTATGACGAATCGTTTGTTATTGAACTCAGAGGCAGTCAGCCAGGAAAGGGCCACATTGTCAGCAGGCGTAATATATGCATCAAAGTTTACAATGACAGTCTGCTCAGGACCAGCATTAACTGTTGAGAAACTCCAAACATCTGACCAGCCGCCTGTGCCTGATGAGTTCGCTGCATTCACTCTCCAGAAATATAGAGTGCTGTATGAAAGATTATTTAACTGATACGAAGTACCTGCAATGCCGCTCTGATTTACAATCAATGACGAGAAGGTAATATCTGTTGAGACCTGCAGGTTATAGAAACCTGCCCCGTTTGAAGCATTCCACATAAGTACAGGATTTACAGGGATATCTGATTCACTGTTTGATGGAGAATAAAGAACAGGTGCCGGAGGTACAGGATCGGGCGTATTGTTCCATGCCGCTTCTTTTACTGACTGGAGCAGGCTGTCAGGAATTGGCTCTGCCGGTCTCCAGCCCCCGGCGAGTTCAAATATTATAACCCCGCCTATCCCTCTGTTTTTGACGTATGCTATCTTTTCCCGGGAGGAAGTCTCATTGTCATAGCTGATGAATTTGTCATCTGAGGAACCAGAGTTGTCAATGCTTAAATACGCCGCTTTTACCTCATCGTCCCATATATAATTTTGAGGCTCATAATAGGCGTTCATAATATTGTAATAGGAAATCATTTCAACTGAGGGGGCGTTTGTCCAGCTTTGTCCCGGAGCTGTGACTCCGCCGGTGGGAGTTCCACTGCCGCCGCTCCATACAGCGCCATAAAATTCAATCCCTATTCCGAGTTTCTCCGGCTGGACGCCGGCGTCTATAAAGTCGTTAACATCACCGTGGACTGAAGGAACCGGTTCGCCTGTACTTGGAAATGTATATTCTCCGTCATAGACCGGCCCGTTGTGCCATGTTATCCATCCCGGCCATGTTCCTGACATCTCATAAGTCATAATATTAATCTGGTCGAATTTGTCCTGAAGCTGTGCAAACAGAAACGGCTGCCAGATGACAGCGGCAGTTAAAAGGGGCCGCGGGGTTATGGTATCCAGGGTATTTCGCAGCTCCGTAATAAATTCACTATACTGTGGAGCAGATGACCAGTCCACCGGCTCCCAGTCAATGTCAATCCCGTCATATCCCCGGGATAACATAAAGTTAACTATATTGCTGATGAACTTTGTCCTGTTAGAACTGTTTGTTGCACCCAGAAATTGATCCTCCGTATCCCATCCGCCGACCGAGATTAATATTTTCTTCCCTGCTGAATGCGCGGCCTCAACAGCCGCTAAAGAGTTTGCTTCAGAAATGCAGTTTATTGAGGTGTCAATAAATCCCTTGCGGGTCGGTTCTATTGAGAAATGAAAGATGTGACTCACAGCGCTATAGTCTATTTCCTCTGCTATTAAATGACCGTCATTTCCGTTATAGCTGCAGCCCTGCATCCATCCTGCGTAATAGGCGCTTACCCATATAGCATTTGAATATGCCGACAGAGGAGCGGCGAAGAATGATACCAGCAGCAGTGTTAAAGAAAGAAATATTTTTACAAATCTGATATTTATTTTTTCTTTTTTATTCATTCTCCCCTCCAGAACCTGTTTCCTTTGCCTTGAAACAGCCACCGGTTATAGAGGTGATTACTGTTTCTTCGGCAGCCCGGCTGTCCCTATACTTCCGGACCCTTGGCTTTGTGTCCCCTGATTCCTCAAGGTTTACCTTTTCGAAAACAACTATTATTTTTCGATTTTCAGTTAGAGATTAGCATAAGTTGAATATCATATGATGTGATGTGCGTCACATGAACATGGATTTTTATGATTCTTATATATTTAAATTTTTCCATGGGAAGAAAAAAATTATTTTCACCTATGCATCTGAGAAACTTGTCCTGATTTTCTGCATCTGCTAAATATTTAAAAGTTTAGCATAATTACATGAAAGGATTGAACTCCTTATTTTTAATTATTTACCCCGTTAGAGGACCTTCGCCATTCTAACGGGGTTTACCTTAGCCATGAAGTATGAAACTTCGGGGAATTGTATTATGTTAAAGCATCAGGCAACTATATAATCATGCTCTCAAAACCCGCTGGATATTAAACCTGTAGTACCCCTATGGACCAACAATTTTCTTGATTTTTAGGCATTCAGGGATTAATATAGGTTCTATTTAGGGAGGATGTGTATGAAACCATTCCGGATAAAGTATTATGTGACAATGATGTTCCTTATGCGCCTGGTAATCATAGCGGCCTTTATCATAATACTCCTGTTCCTTCTTCCCCTGGCTGTTCCTTACATTCAGGATGCCGCTTCGTTTAAATATATTAAAACGGCTCTGAAACTTGAAAAAACCCTGTCAATATATGTACAGGGCATAATCCCCACCAAAATTGCCGGAGCAGACAGAACAAGGTGGATATTTATCATTGCCGCAGTGCTATTAGGTGTCTGGTCAGACAACAAAAAGGTACGTTTCAGCTATAAGTTGACCAAATTGAAGGTCAAGAGAGATTATGATGTCTTAAAAAACAGGATGCATTTATCTGATGATGCAGAGGTTCTTGCGCCTATAAAAGAACAACTCGAGAGCATTCAGGGCGGAGGCAGGAGTAACAGGAATGATTTACTTCGGCTATTTGCTGAAACCAAGAAAAAGCTGGACTCAGCGGGAAAGGACCTCGCTTTTCTTTCGGTCGATGTTGTGGATTCCACAGGGATGAAGCAGGGAGAAGAAAAGGCCATAATAGAACATGATTTCAAGGAATACAAGAAGTTTGTCACGGATAAGTTAACAGCAAACGGCGCTGTTAAGTCTGCATGGACGCCGGATGGCGTGATGATATGTTTTTCATCAGTAGATGCGGCAGTCAGGACGGCAAGGGATATCATTACAGGGCTGGATGCGTTTAACAAGCATGTAAAGTCCATGAAAGAGGACTTTAAGGTGAGATGCGGGATTAATGCCGGTTACGTATATTTTGATGATTCAATGACAATGGAGGAGATGAGCGACCGTGTTATAGACATTGCCGGACATATGCAAAAGCAGGCAGGTTCCGATACTATCTGCATAGCAAAACCGGCCATTGAACCCATGTATGAAAATGCCGGTTTTGTCCCTGCGAGTAAGGTTGTCGATGGATATGAGGTGTATGTATGGGGGAACGGGTAGTATCCAATTCTTTTATTCTATTAATATCCCTGCCGTATTTTATTCTTTAGTCGAGAATATAATTTCAGATTGAAGGACAGGATAACCTCAAAACAGCGAAAGTATTAGAATTGATAAAGGTTGTTGTTTTTACCCCGTTAGAGAAAGCCACCGACAAAGTCGGTGATAATTACCTTATGAAGCTGACGGTGGTTAAATGCCACCGTCAGTGCATATACCGTTAGAGAGAATTATCTAACGTGGTTTACTGTTATCCCAGATTTTCTGGTGGAAATAATGATGTGTCAGACATTTCGTTTATGTAATGAGGATTTAGGCGCTCCTGCTATTGACAAAAAGACTTTTCCCTGATAAACTTCATAAGTTTCACCTAAGGAAAATAATTTATTGACATTAGTCAGGAATTTTTAGTATCTAAGGGAGTAAAAAATGCCGACAATAGCGCAACTTGTACGTCATGGAAGAAAAAAGGTGCTCAACAAGACAAAGAGTCCTGCGCTGAAGATGTGTCCTCAGAAACGGGGGGTATGCACGAGGGTTTATACAACTACACCGAAGAAGCCAAACTCGGCACTGAGGAAGGTTGCAAGGATAAGGCTGACTAATGGAATGGAAGTTACTGCTTATATTCCGGGTGTTGGTCATAACCTTCAGGAACATTCTATTGTTCTGATAAGGGGCGGCAGGGTGAAGGACCTTCCGGGCGTTAGATACCATATCGTTAGGGGTACCCTCGATACCCTTGGTGTTGCTGACCGCAGGCAGGGTAGATCCAAGTACGGCACCAAGAGGCCTAAGTAACAAAGGTAATAGCCTATGTCCAGAAAGAGAATAATTAACAAGAGAGAAATATTGCCAGATTCAAGGTACAACAGTAAACTTGTCAACAAGTTTATTAATATAATAATGAAAACCGGCGAAAAATCTGTGGCAGAAAAGATATGCTATGATGCGTTTGATATTATAAAGGCTAAAACGGGAAGCGATCCCTTGAAGGTCTTTAAGACTGCTGTGGAAAATGTTAAACCTGTTGTTGAAGTTAAATCAAGGCGGGTCGGGGGCGCTACGTATCAGGTACCTGTTGATATCAGGACTCAAAGAAGGATAGCGTTAGCCTTCAGGTGGATTCTGGGATTTTCCAGAAAACGAGGGGAAAAGGCAATGAAAGAAAAACTTGCTGCCGAACTTATGGAGGCGGCAAAGAGTACAGGCGCCGCTGTTAAAAAGAGGGAAGATACACACAGAATGGCTGAAGCCAACAAGGCCTTTGCCCATTATAGATGGTAATCAGACATCCTATAAAAAGTAAGGATGTCTGATTTCACAGATTTGACAATCTTGATTACACAGGTAAAAAAGATTATATATATGAAAATCATCTGTGTAATCGTCTTTAGAATCGGTGTAATCAGGTATAATGAACATTAATACCAGAGGAAAAGACATTGACACGGACTGTATTGGAAAAGACAAGGAATATCGGAATTATGGCTCATATAGATGCGGGGAAAACTACGACTACAGAGCGTATACTATATTATACCGGAGTGACTTATAAAATGGGGGAGGTTCATGAGGGTACTGCAGTTATGGACTGGATGCCCCAGGAGCAGGAAAGAGGGATTACAATCACATCTGCTGCTACAACATGTACCTGGAAAGATTACCGTATTAATATAATCGATACACCCGGACATGTTGATTTTACTATAGAGGTTGAACGCTCATTACGGGTGCTTGACGGAGCTGTTGCAATTTTTGATGCCGTTGCTGGTGTAGAGCCACAGTCTGAAACCGTCTGGAGACAGGCTGATAAATATAACGTTCCAAGGATTGCATTTATAAATAAAATGGACAGGGTTGGCGCTGATTTTGTTATGAGTGTTAATTCTATGGTGGAACGGCTTGGGGCAACACCGATTCCGGTACAGATACCAATGGGCAAAGAGAGCTCATTTAAAGGGACTGTTGACCTTATTTGTATGAAGGCATATCGGTTTGATGATGAGACATTGGGCTCTGAATTTATTGAGACGGATATACCCCGGGAGCTTCTTCCTGAGGCTCTCAAGTATAGGGAAAAGATGATTGAATGTCTGGCTGATTTTAACGATGACATAATGAATAAGTACCTCTCAGGGGAAGAAATAGGAGCCGAGATTCTAAGGGATACTATAAGGAAAGGAACTATTGAACTGAAAATTACTCCGGTTGTGTGCGGGTCAGCCTTCAAAAACAAAGGGGTGCAGCAGCTGCTTGATGCAATTGTTTATTATCTGCCATGCCCTGTTGATGTGCCTCCTGTATGCGGGATTGAGCCGGATTCAGGTAAAGAGGTCGTAAGAAAGGTATCGGATAACGGGCCTTTCTCTGCGCTTGCATTTAAGATAATGACAGATCCCTTTGTCGGACAGCTCACATTTCTGCGGGTTTATTCGGGTGTTATGTCAGTAGGCTCATATGTATATAATTCAACAAAAGATGTAAAGGAACGCGTAAGCAGGCTTGTGAAGATGCATTCAAATAAAAGGGAAGAAGTAAAAAAGATATATGCAGGGGATATTGTTGCTGCTGTAGGATTAAAAAAAACCCTTACCGGGGATACGCTGTGTGATAATGACCATCCCATAATACTTGAGGCCATGGAGTTTCCTGAGCCCGTTATCTCGGTTGCCATTGAGCCAAGGACAAAGGCAGACCAGGAAAAACTCTCTATATCACTTGGAAAACTTGCACAGGAGGATCCTTCATTTAAAGTGTCGTATAACGAAGAGACAGGACAGACAATAATATCAGGAATGGGAGAACTTCATCTGGAGATTATAGTAGATCGTCTGCTAAGAGAGTTTAAGGTAGGGGCAAATGTTGGTAAGCCCCAGGTTGCCTACAGGGAGACGATAAAACGGAAAATAAAGGCGGAAGGCAAATATGTCAGGCAGTCAGGAGGCCGTGGACAGTACGGTCATGTTTATATCGAAATTGAACCGATGGAACAGGGCGGTAAGTTTGAGTTTGTAAACAAGATTACGGGCGGGACTATACCGAGAGAATATATATCGGCTGTTGAAAAAGGAATTAGGGAGGCACTTGAAGACGGAGTACTTGCCGGCTATCCGGTCGTAGATGTCAGGGCTGTTTTAGTTGACGGTTCATATCATGAAGTGGATTCCTCGGAAATGGCATTCAAGATAGCAGGCTCTATGGCATTAAAAAATGCTGTTAAAAAGGCTAATCCGGTTTTGCTTGAGCCAGTCATGAGCATAGAGGTAGTAACGCCGGAGGAGTACATGGGGGATGTTGTAAATGATTTAAATTCCAGGAGAGGCAAGATTCAGACGATATCGCAAAGGGCAAAGGCCCGGATAATACTGACACAGGTTCCACTTGCTTCAATGTTTGGTTATGCAACTGATCTGAGATCAAAGACACAGGGGCGTGCCAACTACACAATGCAGCTTTCACACTATGATGAAATTCCCAAAGGTATCTCTGATGACATTATAGCAAAGGTCAAGGGGGAATAAAGGACGCAAAGCGTCCTATGATTTCACAGATTAAAATACACAGATTACACAGATGATACAAAACATATTTATTAAGGAATTAAGGGATTGAGAGATGGGAGAATTTCTATTTAATCTGTGTAATCGGTTTTTAAATCAGTGTAATCAGGTTTAATGAACATTAAACCAGGAGGCTAAGATGGCTAAGGCTAAATTTGAGAGAGTAAAGCCTCACATAAACGTGGGGACGATAGGGCACGTAGACCACGGCAAGACGACATTAACAGCGGCAATAACGAAATATTTAGAGTTAAAGGGATTT
>SDBV01004401.1_pt1 | contig 20344 bp, 21 predicted proteins | sample 2277081 | NCBI WGS metagenome assembly SDBV01 (sample SAMN10402039, study PRJNA504765) | marine sediment metagenome | isolation source: marine sediment core GS10_PC15, 223 cmbsf | place: Arctic Ocean: Southern Knipovich Ridge | collected 2010 | reverse complement strand
ATTAACACGGATAGAATGAGTTTAAAATATGAAAAAATAACAGAAGATATTATTGGTGCAGCATATGAAGTTTACAATGTTCTCGGTTATGGCTTTTTGGAAAAAGTCTATCAAAAAGCATTATAGGTTGAATTATTGCGACGGGTTAATAAAGCCCAATTACTAAATCAATTAAAAGCGACAGAAAAAAAAGTTGGCTTACTTATCAATTTTGGAAGGAAAAAAGTTGAATTTAAACGATTTATATATTAAATATCCGTGTTTTATCCGTGTTAATCTGTGGCAAAAAAAAATAAACTGTATATTTAAAATCACTCTGTATTTAGAAAAGAGCCTAATTAATTTAATAAAAAATAATAATAAAATATTATTGCAAGAGATTGCAGGCCAATTAAATATTTCAAAAAGAACAATTAGAAGAGACATTGAGAAACTAAAACAACAAAACAAATTAAAACGTATTGGCACCGAAAAAACAGGACACTGGGAGATTATAAATTGAAGACTCATAGATATTACGGCAGGCAATTTTTCTACTTATAAAGCGTTAAATTCTGCAAGACATGAAAATTTACCTGTTGCAATTAGAATTGCAGAACAAGTGATTTGTCTGCCGATTTATCCTGATTTAAAGATAGAGAAAATAAAGGGAATAATAGAGTACATAAAATATGCATAAATTTATCAATATACAGAATTTAGATGTTGTTCTTCAATTAGGTGAAGGTCAGTATATTGAATTCAAAGAGTCGCTTGATAAAAGTTTTGCCAAAGAAATTGTAGCAAATCTGCTGATACACAGGGAATACACAAATGCTTATCCAGCTTCGTTTATTATTTATAGAGATAAAGTTAATTGTAAGAATGCAAATAAGCCGCACACCTACGGACAACTTTATCCGGATAGTTTTGAGCCATTTCCAAAAAACCCGCATATAGCACAAATTTTTACCCAAATGGGGCGTTCAGAGGAATTAGGAACAGGAATCCGTAACGTTTACAAATATTCAAAAGCATATACCGGTATTGATAAAATAGTTTTCAGAGAAGAAGACATATTTGTAGTGCAAGTGCCCTTATCAGAAACAATAATTCCTAATAAAATATATAATGACGAATTAAATGACGAATTAAACACAGGACAGAAAAAAGTATTTAAATATATTTGCAATACACAGGGAAAAATGGCTAAACATATTTCAAATGACTTAAAAATGCCTTTCGGAACAGTTGACAGACATATCAGATATCTTCTCTCCATAAATCTCATAGAGCGCAGAGGAAGTAAAAAAACAGGAGGGTATTATATTGTTAATGATGATAAATAAGCTTATTTAGAAATTGTTAACCATATTTGCGAGATTTTAGATAAAGAACGACTAAAAAGTAAAGAATCATATAAAAAACAAATTACTTTTGTACAAGATAGAGCAGGGCATGATAGACGTTATGCTATTGATGCAACAAAGATTGAAGATGAATTGGGATGGATAGAAGATGAGGATTTCAAGAGTGGAATATTAAAAACTATTAACTAGTATATAAATAAATTAAGATGAGTGATTTTAGTAAAGTTACAATGATAGGCCTTGGATATATTGGTCTTCCAACAGCAGCATTATTGGCGAAATATAAAATAAATGTTCATGGAGTAGATATTAATCCAAATGTTGTTGATACAATAAATAGAGGAGAAATACATATAATTGAACCAGAATTACATGATTACGTAAAATCAGCTGTTAAAAAAGGGTATTTAAAAGCAGATACAAAACCAATTGAATCTGATGTATATGTGATTGTAGTACCTACGCCTTTTAAAGGGAATCATGAGCCAGATATTTCTTATGTGGAAGCAGCAACAAAAGCAATTATTCCTTTTCTGAAAGAAGGTGATTTATATATAATTGAATCTACTTCTCCGGTTGGTACGACAGAGAAAATGAGAGATTTAATTTACACAGAAAGACCTGAACTTAAAAATAAGGTCTATATGGCTTATTGTCCTGAACGGGTATTGCCAGGAAATGTAATGTATGAATTAGAGAATAATGATCGAGTGATTGGAGGAATTAATGAAGCTTCAACTGATTTGGCTGTTAAGTTTTACAAAACTTTTGTAAAAGCTGAAATACACAAAACCTATTCCAAAACAGCAGAGATGTGCAAATTAATTGAAAATTCATCACGCGATGTACAAATTGCATTTGCTAATGAGTTATCGATTATTTGCGATAAAGCGGGAATTAATGTTTGGGAATTAATAGAATTGGCTAATAAACATCCAAGAGTAAATATCTTACAACCAGGATGTGGAGTTGGAGGACATTGTATTGCGGTGGATCCATATTTTATAGTTTCTGATTATCCCTTAGAAACAAAAATAATAGGTGGCGCAAGAGAAGTTAACAATTATAAAGCATTTTGGGTGGTTGAAAAAATTCAAAATGCTAAAATGCAATTTGAATTAAAGTATGGTCGAAAACCTATAGTAGCCTTAATGGGTTTGGCTTTTAAAGCAGATATTGATGACCTAAGAGAATCTCCAGCTAAATATATTGTTCAAAAAGTAATTCAATCTGAAAACAATGGCAATACGATGATTGTAGAACCAAATATAAAAGAACATTCAATTTTTAAACTTACTGATTATGCAACTGCTTATGAAAAGGCGGATATTATCGCTTTCATTGTTTCGCATAAAGAGTTTAAAGCTCTCAAATTTGATGAGAAAAAAGTTATTCTTGATTTTTCAGGTGTTTTTAAAAAGTAGTTTATGAAAAAAATTCTTATAGTTTTTGGAACAAGACCTGAAGCAATTAAGATGGCTCCTGTTGTAAAAGCTTTTCAATACGATACGAAAAATTTTAATACTAAAGTTTGTGTTACGGCACAACATAGAGAAATGCTTGATCAGGTTTTAGATATTTTTGAAATATCACCTGATTATGATTTAAATATTATGAAAGCAGGACAAGATTTAAATGATATCTCTTCAAGAGTATTGCTTGAACTACGACCTGTTTTAAAAGAGTTTAAACCTGATGTTGTATTGGTACATGGTGACACTACAACATCAAGTATGGCGGCGTTAGCCTCATTTTATGAGCAAATACCAGTTGGGCATGTTGAAGCAGGCTTAAGAACACATAATATCTATTCTCCATTTCCAGAAGAAATTAATAGGCAGATTACGAGTCGAATTACCACATATCATTTTGCACCTACTGAGTTATCAAAAAGGAATTTGCTTTTAGAAAATATTTGCGTAGAAAATATTCTGGTTACAGGTAATACAGTGATTGATGCACTTTATTTGGTTTTAGATAAAATAAAGCATAATTCCGATCTTCAAGAAAAACTTAAATCACAGATTACCGAATTTGGTTATCCGAATATAGATTCTTTAGATTCTGGCAAACGTAAAATGATTTTGATAACAGGGCATCGACGCGAAAACTTTGGTGAAGGTTTTGTTCAAATGTGTGAAGCAATGAAAGAAATGGCTCTCTGTCATCCAGATTTTGATTTGGTTTATCCTGTACATTTGAATCCTAATGTACAAAAGCCTGTCAATGAAATTTTGAGGGATATTCATAACGTGTTTCTAATTCATCCTTTAGAATATCTTCCTTTTATTTATTTAATGGAGAAAAGCTATCTGGTACTTACAGATAGTGGCGGAATACAGGAAGAAGCACCAAGTTTAGGCAAACCCGTATTGGTTATGCGAGACACAACAGAACGCCCCGAAGCAGTTGAAGCAGGAACTGTAATTCTTGTTGGAACAGATAAAAACAAAATAATCAAAGAAACAAACCGTTTAATAAACGATAGTACGCATTACGAAAAAATGTCTAAAGCTCATAATCCTTATGGGGATGGAAAGGCAAGCGAACTAATCGTTAGCCATATTAAGTTAATGAAAGAAATAGTACCGGAGTTTAGAAGTAAAAATTCAATTTATGAAGCTCTTGATATGAAAAAAGTAGAAAGTTTGCCCAGTGAAATTTGCTAATTTATCCCGTGAAATTTCAAATGAATAACATATACAATTCCGATAAATATCGCAACAAATTAAAAAATCCCTTTAAATTTGGGGCGATAGTAGAAAGTCAATATTTTACAAACAGGGCAAAGGAATTGGACCAGATAATTTCTATTTTGAATATTAAAGGAAGGATTTATTAATAAATCAAAAGGTGGATATGAGATTGACTATCCTTTTTTTAGAAAATGGATTATTCAAAAACGAAATATTATGTAAGTGAGAATATAAACAGGTGATGGAAAAGTTGATAGAAAAATTATTTGAGAGGGAATCAGTGGGCGTTAACAATCTATTAAAAAATTAAATCCAATATAGTTATTTTATAATATAATAATAGGGGATTATATCAAAAAAAGGACTTATCTTTGTTCTAAAATATAGAGTTTATGAATAATTCAGAAATGATTCACTTTAATATACCTTTAATAACAGGAAAGGAAATAGAATATATTAATCAAGCTATTAAAAATAAGAATTTATCAGGAGATGGGTATTTTACTCAATTAGTTAGTAAAAAATTAATTAGTGAAACTAAAGCATTAAAAGTTCTTTTAACAACCTCATGCACTCATGCCTTAGAAATGGCTGCAATGTTAATAGACATTCAACCTGGCGATGAAGTAATTATACCTAGTTTTACATTTGTTTCTACATCTAATCCCTTTGTACTTAGGGGAGCTAAGATCATATTTATTGATATAAGACCCGATACAATGAATATAGATGAAGAATTAATTGAGCCCGCAATAACTGAAAGAACAAAAGCAATTGTACCTGTTCATTATGCAGGAGTTGGTTGTGAAATGGACAAAATAATGAATATTGCTGAAAAATATAATCTTTGGGTAGTTGAAGATGCAGCACAAAGTATGTTAGCTTATTATAACAATAAACATTTAGGGACTTTTGGTCATTTAGGTTGTATTAGTTTTCATAGATACAAAAAATATTAATTGCGGGGAAGGTGGTGCATTACTGATAAATGATGATAAGCTGATAGAAAATGCTGATATCATAAGAGAAAAAGGAACGAACAGAAGCAAATTCCTGCGTGGAGAAATTGATAAATATACCTGGGTTAAGGCAGGCTCTAGCTATCTGCCAAGTGAACTTAATGCTGCCTTCTTGTTAGCCCAGTTAGAACAAGTATCAGAAGTTACTGAAAAAAGAATTCAGTTGTGGAACAGGTATTACCATAATCTTAAAGAGATTAAATCTTTTGAATTGCAGACAATACCCGCGAATTGCAAGCATAATGGACATTTATTTTATATAAAATTAAAAGATATTGATGAAAGACAAAAACTAATTGAATATTTGAAAAAAAATAATATCCAATCAGTTTTTCATTATATCCCTTTACACTCTTCAAAAGCTGGTTTGAAATATTGTGTATTTAATGGAAAGGATATCTTTACGACAAAAGAAAGCGAAAGATTATTAAGATTACCAATGTACTATAATCTGAATCTTGATAATGTTGATAAGATCTGTAATATAATTATAAATTATTTTAATGAAAATAATCAGTAAAATATTTAAAAAGACATATAACCTTTTAGCTATCAGGCCAGCTCAGGTTTATTTTTCATGTAATGAAATGGATAAAATACCTAAACTTCCTGATATTGAATATGATGTACGGGAAATGAGTATTAATGATAAACAAGATATTCAATATTGGATTGAAGTAATGAAAACATCTTTTGAAAGGGATATTGATGAGAAAACATTTAAAAATAGTATAACTGAACATAAATATTATGACGTATTACATACTTACTTCATGGTTGATAACAATTTGCCTGTTGCTATAGTATCAACTGCCAGATTCAAAAAGAATAATCAAATAGGTATTACACACTATCTTGGTATTAATATAAAATATTATGGTAAAGGACTTGGCAAATACATGATATTATATGCTTTGCATAAATTACGGGAAGAAGGTTATAAAATTGTAGAAGGAGAAAGTTTGTTAAAATATAAAAAATCATTAGGGATTCATTTTGATTTTGGTTTTAAACCTAAAGAAAAAATTGAATATTGGAATACGCCCAGTAATGTAAATTTAATATCAAAAATTATTACCCGAAAAAAATTTAACAGATTATTTAAAGATTATATAGCATCAAAATCTGAATAATTATTAATATGTCAAAAATAAAAATAGTTCATAATGTAACAAGGTGGTTACCAAAAACAATGACCTGGCTATATACCCAATTATCTTCTTTACAGGAAGACACTTTTAAAAATATTATTGTATGTAAACAGTTATTGGACACAAAACAATTCTCCAAGAAAAATTTTGACATTTATGTTTATAAAGAAAGAAATCAATTAATAAGGTATTATAATATATTTAAACATGCCACAGGAATTCAGACACATCTATCTGTTTTAGAAAGAATTATTATAAAAGAGAAGCCTGATATTTTACACTCACATTTTGGGACAATTGCATATAATAATTACAAACTGGCAAAAAGATATAATCTAAAACATATTGTTACTTTTTATGGTGTTGATGTTAATATGGTGCCTCAAAAACAAAAATGGAAAAAAAGATATAGGAAAATGTTTAGCAGTATTGATATAGTATTATGTGAAGGACCATTTATGGCTAAATCAATAGAAAAATTAGGATGTTCCAAAAAAAAAATTAAAATTCAAAGAATAGGCATTGACTTAAATCGTTTCCCTTTTCATCCCAGAAAAGTAGAAAAAAATAAAAAAATAAAATTTCTCATAGCGAGTAGTTTCGTTGAGAAAAAAGGAATGCCTTATGCTCTTGAAGCATTAGGAAAATTGCAGAAAATATTTAATAATTTTTCTGTAACTATAATAGGAGATACAATAGATTCTGAAAAAAGTAAAAATGAAAAATCAAAAATTCTGAAAACAATTAAAAAATGGAATTTAACTTCAAAAGTTAGTTTCAAAGGTTTTATAGATTATAATGAAATAATAGAATTAGCCTATCAACATGACATTTTTATTTCACCAAGTATTTTATCCGGTGATGGCGATACTGAAGGTGGTGCACCTGTAAGTATTATTGAAATGGTTGCTTCAGGAATGCCTGTTATTACAACAAATCATTGTGATATACCTTTTATACTTTCACCTGAATATTCATTTATGTTATGTAATGAAAAAGATACAGATTGTTTAAAAGAAAAAATTTTATATTTATTAAATAATGATTTTTCAAATTTATTAAAACAAAATCGCTTATTTATAGAAAAGAATTTAGATATTATTAATCTTTCCAATAAATTAAGTGATATTTATAAAGATATATTGTAACTATTCACAATTTTAAAAATTATTGATTTTAGATTTGTGATTTTAAATTTATGTTGTGGCACATAAAATTAATTATTTACATCATAACTGGCTAATTTTTAAAATTGGCAATAAATTGGTAAGAAGGCATAAAAATTATTTTAAGGGGAATGTTTATGATTTGGGATGTGGAGAAAGACCGTATGAGCAAGAAATACTATCTGTTGCCAGTACCTATACAGGAGTAGATTGGTCAAAGACCTTACATGAACTCAAAGCTGATATTATCGCTGATTTAAACAAACGCTTACCAATTGATAATGAAGTAGCAGATACTGTAACTTCTTTTCAAGTAATGGAGCACATAGCAGAACCTCAAATATTTTTAAATGAAGCTTATAGGATTTTAAAAAAAGGTGGACAAATAATATTAACCGTTCCTTTTCAATGGCACATACATGAAGCCCCATATGATTACTTTAGATATACACCTTTTGGGTTAAAATATCTTCTTGCAAAATCGGGGTTTCATAAGATTAATATTAAAGTATATGCCGGCTTCTTTACTATGCTGATTATGAAGATAAATTATTTCAGTGTGAGGTTTATAAGAGGTCCAAAAATTTTGAGATGTATTATAAAGGCTGTTTTGATATTATTTTGGAATATCGGACAATTATTTGCTCCTTTATTAGATAAATTAGATAGATCAAAAGAGCAAGAATCACCTGGATACATCATTATTGCTAAAAAAGAGTAGATATTAATGAGTATTAAAAAACAAGCCATATCAGGAATAAAATGGACTTCTCTCTCATCTGTTTTTAATCTTATAATCCAGCTAACTCAATTAGCGATATTAGCTCACATACTATCTCCAAAAGATTTTGGCTTAATGGCAATTGTTATAGTTGTAATTGGTCTTTCCAGAATTTTTATGGACGCAGGCATATCTAATGCTATTATCTATAAACAAGCAATTACGAATAAGCAATTAAGTACTTTATACTGGTTAAATATTCTCGCAGGAATTTTAATTTTTTTATTAATTGTACTGTTTTCCCCTTTAATTGCTAAATTTTATAAAGAACCTGAATTAGTTAAATTGTTAGTTTATACAAGTCTATCCTTTCTAATACAACCCTTTGGACAGCAATATATGATTATATTAAAAAAATATCTTAAATTTAATATAATTGCAAAGTTTGAAATTATATCAAGATTTTTTTCTTTTATTATTGCTGTTATTTTTGCTCTTTTAAATTTTAGAGTATATGCATTAGTTTTAGCTCATCTTAGTTATGTGTGTCTTTCTTCCCTTTTATTTTTTTTTCAGGGATTAAAATATCATAAACCATTATTTTATTTCAATATTAAAGAAATAAAAGATATTATAAATTTTGGTGCTTTTCAAATAGGAGAAAGAACTATAAATTATATAAATTCTCAGTTTGATATAATTTTGATAGGTAAATTATTAGGTCCCGAAACTTTAGGAGTTTATACAATCGCAAAAAATTTAATTATGAAGCCGGCCCAATTTATTAATCCTGTTATTACAAATGTTACTTTTCCTATAATGGCTCAAATACAGGATAATATATTAAAGCTAAAACAAATATATTTAAAGACTATTTTATACCTTTCGTCAGTTAATTTTCCAATCTATATTGCCCTAGCAATTTTAGCAGAACCAATTATTCTTATTTTTTTTGGAGATAAATGGATTGATGCTATTATTGTTTTACGAATTCTTGCTTTTTACGGGCTTATTCGTTCTTTTGGAGGTCCGGTTGGGTCTCTTTTACTTGCTAAAGGCAGAGCTGATTTAGGATTTTACTGGAATCTGGTATTATTATTATTTATACCTTTATTCATTTATTCAGGTAGTTTCTACGGTATAACAGGAATTGCATTTTCTTTATTGATTTTACAATTTATATTAATTATTCCTAATTGGAAATTTTTAATAACTAAAATAATTAAAGTAAAACTTTATGAATATTTGAAGTATATACTATTACCTTTTTATATCTCTTTATTATCAGGAATAGTTATTTATGCTGTTTATTTACTCTTTAATGATATATATTTAAAATTAATTATTCCATTAATTTTTATGACTTTAATATATATTTTTTTAAGCTATGTATATAATAAAATGTTTACTTTTGAGGTATTTAATTCTTTTATTAAACCATATTTAAACAAAGTTAGATTTTTGAAATATACTAAAACAAAATAATTTTATTCATTATATCATAGTATATGTTGCTATTATTCATTTTACTATTTTTTACCTATTTTTTATATCATAAACATAAAAATTTAACAGGAAAATTACCTCTGTTAATTTATATCGTTCCTGTAATTATTTTTATTTTTTTTCTATTTGATGTTTTACTTGGTAATACCGAATATTTTATAAGCGATGAAATAAGTTATTTAAAACAAAATTATGAAGATATTAATGACTATAAAAATAGATTTGTCTGGTATTTCATTAATTATATTGAAACAGATTATGATTTCTTTCCAAACATTTCTTTAAAGCTACTAAACATTCCTTTTTTATTCTTTTTTATATATATTCTTTGGTTGATTTTTGATAAAAAAAAATCAATATTTTATATAGTTATTTTATTGCCTTATTTATCCTTACTTGCTACAAAAAATTTCAGAGATATTTTGATATTGCTAATTATGAGTCTATCAATTTATATGTTTTACTCATTAAAAAAAACAAAGAAGATTTTAGTATTAATACCTTTTGTTTTACTTCTATACTTGCGGGGTTTTATTTTGTGGTATTTATTATTTTTATTTTTTACAGTTTTTTTATATAAAAATTTAAAGAAATTAAGAAAGAATAATTTTATAATTAAAACAAGAATTAAAAGAATTAAAAAAGTTAAATTATATAGCACTGTTTTTGTGTTAATAATTTTAATTATCAGTTTATTTTTAATATTTCCTAAAATTCAAAAAAAAACAAAAAGCTATTTAGTAGCTATTACTTTTTATACAGGAGAGGGATATAAAACAAAAATTGAAGAAGCAAAAGGTATTCAAACGGGCAATAAAATAACTGATTATCTTGTAGGCGGAATCCGTTATGCTTTTACACCTATACCAACCTCAATATTTGGCAGATTTATTAAGGGCGGGAGTATATCAGGCTTAACAGATGATTTAATACGTACAATAAATCAAACAATATATTATTTTTTACTTTTGTATATTTTATATAATTTCAAATATATCCCACAACTTAGAAAAAAAATGAATACCTTGCAAAAGGTATTTTTACTTTCTCTGCTTTTATTTTTACCAATTTATACATATTACAGGTTTGGTATGGGGCATCAAAGAATAAAAATTCCTTTTCAAATAGCAGTTTTTATTATTTTTGTCTATATTAAAAGAATAAAAATAAATAGGAAAATTGAAAAAACCCGGATAAGATGACAGATATTTTAATGATAATAAAAACCAATAATATAAATAATGATTACAGATTGCAAAAAGAATGCTTATCATTAAAAAAAAGTAATCAAAAAATCAAAATATTAGCACTTGAAGACGATAATATTAATCGTAAAGGGCTATCCGATTACAACATTCCATATAGATGTATTTCTATTAAAACAAGAAACGTATTTCCCAGAGCAAAATTTTTATTTATAAAATCAATAGAGATGTATTTAAAATTTATTTTTTACATCATAATATATAAGCCAAGAATTGTTTGGCTACACGATATGTATATGTTTGGCTTGGTATCTTTTGTGTATTTTTTAAAAAAAATAGGATATATTAAAATATTAATATGGGACCAACACGAATTACCGGAAGATAGATTTCTTAAAAATAAATTCTTAAAAAAAAAATTAATAAAAAAAATGAATTTACCGATAAATCTTATTTCCGCAAATAAAGAAAGAGCTGAATATTTAGAAAAAAAATTAAATATTAAAAAAGAAAAATTTACAATTATTGAAAATTATGTTGATAAAGAATTTTTAAATTATAAATGCACAGGTTTACCTTCAAAATTAAATGAATGGCTTAATAATACACAATATATTGTTTCGTTAAGTGCTACATTAAATCCCAAAAGATATTTTAAAGAACTTATTGAAGCAATAATGCGAGTAGAAAATATTAAATTAATTGTTGTTGGTCCGTTTAACAAACAACAAATAAACGAAATAGCAAAGCATTATGACTACAATAAATTTTTAAAAAAATGTTATTTTACTGGCTATGTTAACCAGTTTGAAATAAAAAAATATTTACATAATGCAATAGCAAGTGCAATGTTTTATTCACATGATATTATGAATAATAAACTTTGTGCTCCCAATAGGATTTATCAGGCAATTAGCTGTGGCACTCCTGTCATTGTTGGAAGTAATCCTCCTATGAGCAGGCTAGTAAAAAAACACAATTGTGGAGTTATAATTAATGGAGATGGAAATAATCCTGATGAAATACAAAAAGGGATTGAACTTGCTTTAAAAAATTATACAATTTTAAAATCTAATACTAATAACGCCAAATCATTTTATCTATGGGAAAATCAAGAAAAAATCATTAGGGATTTGATAAAAATTTAACATTATGATAAAAATATGCCATCTTACCAGCGTTCATCAAAGATATGATCCAAGAATTTTTCTTAAGGAATGTAAAAGTCTTGCGGCTAATGGGTTTAATGTTCAATTAATCGTTGCTGATGGGGAAAAAAATGAATTAAAAGATGGAATACAAATTATTGATATTGGTAAATTTAAAAACAGAAAACAACGTTTTTTGAATTCCTCAAAAAAAATTTTACAATATGCAATTGAATTGGATGCTGAGATATATCATTTTCACGACCCTGAATTGATTCCTGCAGGCTTAAAATTAAAAAAAATAGGAAAAAAAGTTATATATGACGTGCATGAAGATATTCCAAGACAAATATTAGGTAAACATTATTTAAATAATATAATAAAACCTCTTGTGTCTAAATTTTTTGAAAGATACGAAAATTTTTCAGCAAAAAAATTTGATTATATCTTAACAGCAACTCCGTTTATAAAAAAACGCTTTTTAAAAATAAATCCAAAAACAGAAAACATAAATAATTATCCTATTATTAATGAACTTTATAAAGAAAAAAAAAGCAAAAAAGAAAATTATGTATGTTATTTAGGCGGAATTACCAAAGAAAGAGGCATTTTTGAAATGGTTAAAGCAATAAGTTATATTAATAATGGAAAATTTATTTTAGCTGGAAAATACTTTGACAATAACTTACAATCACAATTAAAACAATTAAAAGGATGGGATAATGTAATTGAAAAAGGATTTGTAAACAGAGAAGAAGCATCTGATATTTTATTTAAAAGTAAAGCAGGTTTAGTTACTTTACATCCAACGAAAAGTTATATTGAAGCACTGGCTGTAAAAATGTTTGAATATATGTCTGCAGCAATACCTGTAATTGCTTCTGATTTTCCATTATGGGAAAAAATAATACACGGTAATAATTGCGGAATTTGTGTTAATCCTTTAGACCCTGAAGAAATAGCAAATGCAATAAAATATATATTTAATAATCCTGTTGAGGCTAAACAAATGGGCGAAAACGGCAGAAAAGCTGTAGAGGAAAAATATAACTGGGAAAATGAAGAAAAAATATTATTATATATTTATGCCCAATTATTGAATAAATAATTACATACAATACACATAAGTTTACAAAAAAAAATGAAAATTCTTTATATACATCAATATTTTGGTTTAACAAATTGGACAAAATCTAAGTTATTAAATTATAATGAGTATATATTCGAAGGTAAACATTATGCTTATATAAAAAAACATGGAATAACCATTAACCGGAAAATTGAACTATTTGATAAAAGTGTGTTAATTAGAGATTTAATAAAAGGAGTGAAATATAATGTTGATGTAAAGCAAATATGGAATAGTGATGAAAGTTTTATTAAACAAAAAGAAAACATACTTAAATCTGACCTGTTTACAATTAAGTCTAATATTAATTTTATTCGTGAAACATCTCTAAACTCAGAATATTATAATTTGTATAATAAAGGAGAACGAATAATATTTCATACTAATACAGATAAAGATTTTGAGATTGAAACAATAATAACATTTAATTAATGAGAATATTACTAATTCATCAATATTTTTTAGAAAAAAATGATAGTGGAGGCTCCCGTTTTAACGAGATAACTAAATTTTGGGGAAGCCAAGGACATTATATAACCGTTTTGTCAGGAATGGTTCATTATGCTACGGGTGAAAAAGCTAAACGATATAAAGGGAAATATACTTTTACTGACAAAATTTTTTATGATAATGTTGATGTAATTCGCTCACATGTTTCTGAGAGTTATAATAAAAGTTTTATTGGTAGATTGTGGGCTTATTTTTCTTTTGTATTATCATCAATATATGCCGGAATATTTAAAGCTAAAGACAAATATGATGTTATTTTAGTTACTTCACCACCTTTGTTTGTGGGGATTACAGCTTATGTACTTTCAAAAATAAAAAGAATACCTTTCGTTTTTGAAGTAAGAGATTTATGGCCGGAATCAGCTATTGATACAGGTATTTTGAAAAATAAAATTATTATAAAATTTGCTTATTGGTTTGAAAAATTTATTTATAAAAAAGCTGCCTTAATAAATGTTCTAACTCCTGCTTTTAAAGAAAAATTAATAAATGAAAAAGGTGTTCCTGAAGAAAAAATAATATTTATTCCTAATGCAGCTGATTTCTCTTTGGCTGATAAAATTACAGATACATTTAATGTTGAAGAATTTCGTAAGCAGAATGATTTAAATGATAAATTTGTAATTACTTATGTGGGAGCACACGGTGTTGCAAATCATATTATTCAACTGATTGATGCAGCAGAACAGTTGCAAAAAACTAATGTTTTGTTTCAATTTATTGGAGCTGGAATGAAAAAACAGGAATTAATAGAAACAGTACAAAAGCGTGGACTAAAAAATGTTAAATTTATTAATTCTGTTCCCAAAGAAGATGTGTTTAAATATATTTTATCTTCAGACATGGGTGCTTCTGTATTGAAAAAAGTTGATACTTTTAAAACAATATACTCAAATAAAACATTTGATTATATGTCGTGCAAAAAGCCCATTTTGCTTGCTATTGATGGAGTTTCACGACAATTAATAGAAGACGCTGAATGTGGATTTTATGTAAAACCTGAGAATATTAATGATATTGTTAATGGTATAAAAATTGCAATGAGTGATAAAAACAAATTGTTGACAATGGGAGTTAACGGGTATAATTATGCAAAAAAATATTTTGATAGATCAGTTTTATCAAATAAATATATACAAGATTTAGAATTATTAGTTAATCAACAATAAGTTAGCATATATAAAGCAACTTTAAGAAGAATTTAATGCTTGAAAAATTTAGGTTAGAAATTTCAAAATATATTGAATTTATTTGCCAAATTTTATAGTTTTTTATTATCATAATATTGCAAAAAAAACCTATCTTTGACAATAATTAATGCTAATTGTGTGAGAAATTTCACACAATTGATACTTAAGTTGTGATTCATGGAAATAAAACGAAATATAGAGAGGCAACTTTTTGCATGGAAAAATAACCCGAAACGTAAACCTTTAGTTTTGCAAGGTGCAAGGCAAGTAGGTAAAACATGGATATTAAAGCATTTTGGTAACAATAATTTTGAAAGCGTAGCCTATTTTAATTTCGATCGTCAGTCTGAGTTAAAGCAATTTTTCGAAAACACAAAAGATCCTAAGCGAATTTTGCAAAATATTGCCTTGGTGCATGGCAAAAAATTTTTTCCCAAAAAAACTCTAATCATATTTGATGAAATTCAAGAATGTAACGATGCCTTAAATTCATTAAAATATATTTACCTGATGTCGGTTTGCTCCGGATATTGTCGCAGTTGAATCCTGTTGCCATTGTTGAAGGAAATAGATTATTTACCGAATTTAAAGGTGCATTGACAGAGAATTATGTATTGGATAGTTTAGTTCAACAGTTTGAAACTGTTCCTCGTTATTGGAAATCTGAGAATAAAGCCGAAATAGATTTTTTATTGCAGTTTAAAAACGACATTATTCCTATAGAAGTTAAATCAGACGAAAATGTACGAAGCAAGAGTTTGTCTGTTTATCGAAAGCGGTATAAGCCCGTACTAAGTATCCGTTACTCTTTGAAGAATTTAAAGTATGATGCGGGTTTACTGAATATCCCTTTGTTTATGGCTGATTATACCCTAAAAATTATATTAAATTCCAATTTGCAATCTGTTTCTAATAATGCTTAGTTATTTTATAAATATTTATTAATTCTGTTCCCAAAGAAGATGTGTTTAAATATGTATAAAGCCTTTATTAAAAGATTATTAGATTTATTATTTGCTTGTATCATTTTAATAATTTTTTTACCGGTTATAATTATTATTACATTTGTTTTAGCAATTAATAATAATGGTAGTCCTTTTTTTGTACAAGAAAGACCTGGTAAAAATGAAAAAATATTTAAGCTTATTAAATTTCAGACAATGAATAATAAACGTGATTCAAATGGAAATATACTGCCAGATGGAGAAAGAATTACAAAAATTGGAAAAATAATTCGTAAATTATCTATAGATGAACTACCTCAATTAATAAATGTTCTCAAAGGTGATATGTCACTAGTCGGCCCACGACCACTACTGATAGAATATTTAACTTTATACAACGAAAAACAAAAACAAAGACATAAAGTAAAACCAGGCATAACAGGCTGGGCACAAGTAAATGGCAGAAATGCAATTTACTGGGAAGAAAAATTAAATTTAGATGTTTTGTATGTTAATAATATTTCTTTTTTTCTTGATTTAAAAATCTTATTTTTGACAATGATAAAAGTTTTTAAAGCAGAAGGAATTAATTCCAATATTTCTGCTACAATGGAAAAATTCACAGGAACAAAAAACAATTAAATAATATTATGGAAAGTAAAAATATAGTAATTATAGGAGCAAGTGGTTTTGGCAGAGAAGTATTATGGTTAATTAGAGAATATAATTTGCTTATTAAACCAAAAAAAAATAAAAACTCAATACCTTACAATATAATTGGTTTTGTTGATGATAATACTTCTTTACAAGGAGAATTTATTTGTGATATTCAAGTTGTTGGCCCTATTGATTGGTTATTAAAAAATAATGATGTATATGCAGTTTGTGCAATTGGTAATCCAAGAATACGTATTAGAGTTACGAAAGCACTTGAAGAAAAAGGGGTAAAGTTTACTTCTATTATTCATCCTTCAGTAAAAATGTCTCAATTCGTTGAAATTGGAATTGGATGTATTATCTGCGCTGGTACAATAATTACTACACAGGTTAAAATAGGAAACCATGTACATATTAACCTGAACACAACAATAGGTCATGATGTGATTATTAATGATTTTGTAACCATTGCACCAGGTGTAAATATTAGTGGAAATGTTAATATAGGTATTGGGGCTGATTTAGGTACAAATTGTTCTATTATTCAAAGCATAAGCATTGGAAAAGGCTCTATTATTGGCGCTGGTGCAGTTGTTAGTAAAGATATTGAAAAAAATACTGTATCAGTCGGTATTCCAGCAAAACCAATAAAAAAGATTTCGGAAGAGTTATAAATTTTCGTTTCCTTATAAATAAGATTATAGTAATAGGTAATATTAAAATAATATTCCTAACATTAAAAAAATTATTATGATAAAAGTTTCTATTCTCAATATTAGTTTTTGTATAATAGTTACTATTGTAAATAGAAATTAGTGCATAAAAGTTTGCATTCATAATGAGAGATAAATAAAATAATTATCATCTTAAATGAGAAGTATTAATAAAATATTTGCATTTGTAATGATAAATATTTATTATATTTGCAAATCTATAATAAATTTTACACCCTGATGAACAAAAAAATCTGGCTCACCTCCCCCCACATGAGCGGGAATGAGATGAAATACATAAAAGAAGCTTTTGATTCTAACTGGATATCTCCATTAGGACCTAATGTAACCAATTTTGAAAAAGAATTGGAAAAATATTTAAAGATTAAGTATGTAGCTGTTCTTAATACAGGCACAGCAGCACTCCATCTTGCATTAATATTATTAGATGTTAAAGATGGAGATGAAGTAATTTCTGCTTCTTTTACCTTTTCTGCCACTGTAAATCCTATTGTATATCAAAAAGCAATTCCTGTTTTGGTTGACAGCGAGACTGACACGTGGAATATGTCGCCTGAATTGCTGGAAAAAGCTATAAAAAGCCGTATGCAAAAAGGAAAAAAACCAAAAGCAATTATTATGGTACATCTTTATGGTATGCCTGCAAAAATTACTGAAATACTTAATATTGCTCAAAAATATAATATCCCTGTAATAGAAGATGCTGCCGAATCTCTTGGTAGTTCATATAAAGGAAAAAAAACAGGTGGATTCGGTGATTTTGGTGTACTGTCTTTTAATGGAAATAAAATTATTACTACAAGTGCCGGAGGTGCTTTAATAAGTAATAATAGTGAAATTATTGAAAAAACAAGGTTTTTATCTACACAAGCACGCGACAAAGCACCACATTACCAACATTCTCAAATAGGATATAACTACAGAATGAGTAATATTCTCGCAGGAATAGGAAGAGGACAGCTTAAAGTAATTGAACAGAGGATAAAACAAAGAAGAGCAAATTTTAAATTTTATTATGATAATTTAAGCAATATAAATGGTATTACTTTTTTAGAAGAACCATCCAAGGATTTCTTTTCTAATTACTGGCTAACAACAATTCTTGTTGACCCTAAAAAAACAAATGGAGTAACATGTGAACATATTAGAATAGCTTTAGAAAAAGAAAATATTGAGGCTCGTCCTTTATGGAAACCTATGCATTTGCAACCGGTCTTTCAAAATGTTCCCTCATTCATTAATGGTGTTTCCGAAAAACTTTTCACAAAAGGTTTATGCCTGCCATCAGGCTCTAATTTGAATGATAATGATAAAAAAAGAATAATAAATTGTATTAAAACATTACTTTAAACAATTCGTTTCCTAACATTTGAAAACGATTGGACAAAGACACCAAGCACGCAAAGATAGCTATGATTAATTAAAATTAAACTTTGCGCCCTTTGTCCCGCACATAATTTTATGTGCGGGAAGAGATAATATTGAAATTCCTATATAAATTAAATATGCTCAATAAAATTATACCCAATATCTCATTAATGCAGAAAATTAATTTCTACTTCGGTTTATTAATTACTTTTTGTATCCCCTTATGCAAAATACCTGTATTCAAAAAAATTGTTCCTTTTATTCTTGCTTTATGGATTATTACCTGGTTTTTAGAAGGAAATTTTAAAAATAAATTTAGAACTGTTAATAAAAATATACTTTTTTTTCTTCCAATCTTGTTTTATTTTCTCCATATTATTGGTTTAGCTTACTCATATAATATTAATTCTGCTTTTTTCGATTTACAGGTAAAATTGTCCCTTTTAATATCCCCTGTATTATTTTTTGGCTCTAATTATTTATATAAAGCAAATTATAAAATAATTTTATTAAGCTTTGTAACCGGGTGTTTTATAATTTCATTGATTTATTTGTCGCAAGCATTTTATTTTTATTTAGTAAATAACAGTAATTATTTCTTTCATTCCAATTTATCAATATTTGAACACCCTACTTATCTTTCTATGTATTTAGCTTTTGCTATTGCAATTTTATTTTATTTATTAGAAAGTAATAAATTTAAAACTATATCTACTCTTAAGTTTTTATTTCCATTTTTAATTGTATTTTTTTCAATTATGATTTTTTTATTATCCTCAAAAGCCGGTATTATTTGTGGATTTATTGTTCTATTTACTATTATTTTTTTACGAATTATTAAATACAGAAAATTATTTTCAAAAATTTTGTTATTAACTTCTGTAGTTTTATTATTTTTATTTGCTTTAAAGTATAACTATCGTTTTATAAAAGTTAAAAAAGCAATAAATAATACTCAAATAAAGCCTATCAACAAAAAAACTACCGAAAGCACAGCAGTTAGAATATTAATTCTACAGTCATCATTTGAGCTAATCAAAGATAATTTTTTAATTGGTGTAGGAACAGGCGATGTTAAAGATGATCTAATAAAAAAATATAAAGCTAAAGAAATAATAAGTGCTGAAAACAGGCAGTTAAACACACATAATCAATTTATTGAAACATTCGTCCAACTGGGAATAATTGGTTTCATCATCTTAATTTTATTATTTATTATTCCTTTTATTGCAGGTATTAAAGAAAAAAATATTTTACTGCTCTTATTTTTAATAATTGTTGGATTTAATTTTTTATTTGAATCAATGCTAAACCGTCAGTCAGGAGTTGTCTTTTTTGCTTTTTTTTATAGCTTTTTAGTATTTGTAAAACCCGATACAAACCCCAGTTGTATAAAAGAAAAATACAACGGGGTAAATATACGAATGGATACTAATGATACTAATAAAGAAGTCGGCAGTCGGTAATCGGCAATAGGTAATTGGTAAGTAGTAAAAGGTAAATGGTAAATAGGTACTAATGACAAACGTCAAACCATTTAACAATAATTTATACTTTTGTAACTATTCAGGTATAGGGAAAAAAGGTATAAGGTATAGGGTATAAGGTATATGGTATATGGTATAAGGTATAGGGTATAGGGTATAGGGTATATGGTATAAGGTATAAGGTATAGGGTATAGGGTATAGGGTATAAGGTATAGGGTATAGGGTATAAGGTATATGGTATAAGGTATAAGGTATAAGGTATAAGGTATAGGGTATAGGGTATAGGGTATAAGGTATAGGGTATAGGGTATAGGGTATAAGGAATTAAGAAATATTGTATGAAAAAGCCAAAGGAATATATCA
>SDBV01004400.1_pt1 | contig 20345 bp, 26 predicted proteins | sample 2277081 | NCBI WGS metagenome assembly SDBV01 (sample SAMN10402039, study PRJNA504765) | marine sediment metagenome | isolation source: marine sediment core GS10_PC15, 223 cmbsf | place: Arctic Ocean: Southern Knipovich Ridge | collected 2010 | reverse complement strand
CTAAACCAAGCTCCTCAGATAATTGATTGGTATTACATGATCCATTTTGTAATCGTGAAACAATCTTTACCCTATTTATGCAACCTCTTGAACCAGCAAAAACAGACCATAGCAACATTTTCACTTGTTCCTGCTTTTCAGAATCAATACTATCTACATTGGTAAATGTAGATGGTTTGATCAATTTTCCCAGAACCAATTTGTCAAAGAGTGGACCAATTTACGAGGCATTGTAGATTGGCTTTAAAAATGCTAAATGCTATAAAACCAGTTATCCAAATTTTGACCAGATTTTATAAAAAAAATCCAGATTTGAAAAAACGTAATCTGGAAATTAGTTTAAATACATTCTTCTTTTTTAAAAATTAAATTGGCACAAGTTAAGTTCATCAACAATAAAGAACAAAAAAACACTGAAACTGAATCCACAGTTTCTGTATGTGATATTATGAAAAATAATACTTCAACAATAATAAAAAAAATGGAATCTCAAATACCCTCGTATGTTCAATCTTATTCTGATCTTTATTCTGAATATCTTCATTCTTTAGATGATCTTTTTGGAACATGCTATATTGCTGAAAAGGAATTTTTCGATAAATTAGGATTTGATCAAAACACACTCAAAGCATATGACAGTTATTTTAAATCGATTACAGGATATTATTTATCACAAATTGAATTTTCTACTTCATTTCTGAGAACTTATGTTCAAACGCGAATTTCAGCAATAAAATCATATGATAGCTATATGCATGTCATGATGAATTCTTATGCAAAAATACTATCACAATTTTCAGAAACATTTAAAAAATAAACATTTTTTGCGCAAAAGGTAGTCAGAATGGCACAACAAACAATGGAAATTAGTACTATTAACCCAGCCACAGAGGAAATTTTATCAAATTATGAAGAAATGAGTAAAGCTAAAGTTGAAAGCATAGTCGAAAAAGCAAAAACGACTTTTTCCTGGTGGAAACTTGATTATGAAAAAAGAAGAGGTTGTGTCTATAACCTAGCTGAATACCTGAAGAAAAACAAAACAGAACTTGCAAAAATTGCTACAAAAGAAATGGGTAAAGTTCTAAAAGAATCCATTTCTGAAGTCGAAAAATGCGCTTGGGTTTTAGAGTTTTACGCTGATCATGCTAAGAGCTTTCTTTCTGAAGAAGTTCTGAATACTGATGCAAGAAAAAGTTTCATCACATTTGAACCACTAGGAATTATTGGTTCCATAATGCCATGGAATTTTCCATATTGGCAGTGTCTCAGATTTGCTGCACCATGTTTAATGGCAGGAAATACAATTATTATGAAACCTTCAAGGGTTACTATACAATGTGGAATTGAGCTTGAAAAAGCTTGTACAGAAGCTGGATTTCCTGAAGGGGTATTTCAGACCGTGGTGGGAAGTTCAAATGTTGCAAACTATCTAATTGACTCTGACATTAATGCTGTTACTTTTACTGGTAGTACCCAAATTGGAGCACTGGTTGGGAAAAGAGCCATATCACAATTGAAAAAATGTGTTTTGGAATTAGGAGGAAGTGATCCTTTCATTGTACTTGATGACGCAAATATTGAAAAAGCAACAAATGGAGCAGTTAAAGGCCGATTTATCAATTGTGGCCAAAGCTGTATTGCCTCAAAAAGATTTTTTGTTTCAAAAAAGGTTGCTGATGAGTTCATAGAAGGTTTTGTTAAAAAGGCATCAAGATTGAAAGTAGGTGATCCTATGGTAACAGAAAATGACATTGGCCCATTAGTTAACAAAGAAGCGCTTGAAAATATTTCTTCTATTGTAGAAGATGCAAAAGAAAAAGGTGCTGAAATTCTATTAGGCGGTTCTGAAATTGATGGAAAAGGATACTATTACAAACCAACTATTCTGAAAAATATTAAACCCAATATGAAAATTGCCAGTGAGGAGACTTTTGGTCCAGTAGCACCAATTACTATAGTAGAAGATGAAAAAGAAGCAGTAAAACTATCTAATAGCATTGAATTTGGTTTGGGTGCAAGTATATGGACTGAAAATCTTACGAAAGCCGAAAATTTGTCAAGACAAATAGAATCAGGTATAGTAAGTGTAAATAATGTAGTAATTTCAGATCCTAGAATACCATTTGGAGGAATAAAACACAGTGGATTTGGTAGAGAGCTTTCCAGATACGGAATGCTAGAATTTGTGAACATTAAATCCGTAAGATTTTACGATCAATTAATCCATCATCATTATGTAGAGTAATTTATGTTTGAAAATGAATTCACATGGGGCAAGGCAGTTGCCGAAAATACCCAAGATGATTTTCATGAAAAATATGAAAAAGCTCTTGAAGATGTAAAAAATGACCTTAACAAAGAATATCCAATTATAATTAATGGTAAGGAACTTTTTTTAGAAAAAAAATTTGAAGTAAAATCACCTTCAGACACTAGAATAATTGTAGCAAAATTTCCTTTAGCTTCAAAAGAAGAGACCATAAATGCAATAAAATCTGCTAAAGAAGCCTTTCATGAATGGAGTAACACTCCCTACCAAACCAGAGCTAAAATTTTCCAAGAATGCGCAGATTATTTTTCAAAACGCAAATTTTACTTATGTGCATTAATGTCATTTGAAAACGGAAAAAATAGGATCGAAGCAATGGGTGATGTAGATGAAGCAATTGATTTTATGAGATTTTATGCTTATCAATTAGAAACAAACAAGGGATTTTCAAAAGAGACATTCCATCCTAATCCTAAAGAAAAGACTAGAACCATTCTCAAACCATATGGAGTTTGGGGAATTATTGCTCCATTTAATTTCCCCTCAGCAATAGCAATTGGAATGACTACTGCTGCTCTAATCACAGGCAACACAGCAGTGTTAAAACCTGCAAGTGATACTCCTTTATCATCCTTTGAATTTGCAAAGACAATTTACAAAAAATTGCCCCCTGGTGGAATAAACTTTGTAACAGGATCAGGGAGTGTTGTAGGACAAACTATTATTCAAAGTCTTGAAGTTGATGGAATTGCTTTTACAGGCTCTAGAGAAGTAGGACTGTCTGGATTTAAAAAATTCACAGAAACAGAAACTAAACCCTTCATCTCTGAGATGGGAGGTAAAAATCCAGTAATTGTAACAAAATCAGCTGATATTGAAAATGCAACAGAAGGAGTAATGCGTGCATCATTTGGATATGGTGGACAAAAATGTAGTGCATGTTCTAGAGTTTATGTACAAAATGAAATAGCTGATAAATTCATTGAAAAACTTGTAGAAAAAACGAAATCATTAAAAATTGGCTTACCTTGGCAAAAAGATGTTTTTTTGGGACCTGTAATCAATAAAGCTGCTCTAAAAAAATTTGAAGAAGCATCTGAGCTTGTAAAAAAAGATGGACAAATCCTTACAGGTGGCACAGTTTTAAAAGATCAAGAACATGAAAATGGATACTATGTTCAACCAACGATAGTTACCAAACTTTCACCAGATCACAAATTAACTAAAGAAGAATTATTTTTACCATTTCTATGCATTTACAAATATGAAGACTTTGATGATGCAATAAAACTTGCAAACGAAACTGAATATGGTTTAACAGCAGGCATTTTTAGCAAAGATCCAAATCAACTAGAAAAATTTTTTTATGAAATTCAAGCAGGTACTGTTTATGCTAATCGAACTTCTAGTGCAACAACTGCAGCTTTGGTTCAAAGTCAACCTTTCGTCGGATGGAAACATTCCGGTTCCACTGGAAAAGGTGCAGGTGGTGAAAACTATTTACAACAATTTATGCGTGGTCAAACTCAGACACGGTGTGATTGAAGAAAAGAACTACCAAGAAGCAAAATGTTTCTCTTTCTTTCTTTTAATCTACGAATCGAGTAGGGTAGCCAATTGGTACCATATGGAATGTAATCAGAAACTCCAAAACCCTTTTTGAGCAATTTCGGCTTTAATTCATCTCGAATTCCTTTTAACATCTGAAACTCAAACCTGCGATGGAATTTTTTTGAGAGTCTAATAGCAGTTTTTATCATGTTTGAATCATGAGTAGCAATGCCAAACTCGTTTCCTTCTTTGAAAAGTAATTTCATGAGGTAAATGTAATTCTTATCAACTTTGTCTTTAGATACGAAGGCAATCTTACTGTTTTCTTTATAAGCACCTTTTACAAGTCGTATTTTTGCTCCATAATTTAGCAAATCTTTCAAATCATTTTCACTCCGTTTCAGATTTGCTTGTATACAAATTCCAAGTCTTTCATATCTAGCGAATAAATCTTGATAAATTCCCATGGTTTCATCTGTGTGTTCTGATGATTCCATATCTAACCAAACAAAAACATGAGCTAACGATGCGCTTTTGATTAAATTTTGAAAATTTTTCAAACATTCTTTTTTACTTATTGAAAGGCCAACTTGTGTTGGTTTTACTGATATTGCTCCTCTAACTTTCCACTTTCTAAAAGAGGACATGATTACTTTGTATTCTTTTATTGTTTGGTTAATTGGCTTTTTTGAGGTATGATATTCTCCAAGTTTGTTAACAATAGCATGTCTTCCATTCTTGTAAGCAAATTTTGCTGATTCAAGAGCATCATTTATTGAATCTCCTGCTATCCATTGCTTTGCTACACCAAATAGGATTTTTTCCATTAGCCTTGTTACTGATACCATTTGCTCTTCATTCTCTATAGTAATGTAAAAAATTTTACTAAAAGAAAATGATGCTTTTTATACAGATGTATGCTCAGCTACTCAATATGTTTACTGGAATCATTGAGGTAGTTGGAAAAGTGATTAAAATCAATAAGAGTACAAAAAATCGTAGTGCTTTTCAGATGACAGTTGATTTGGGAAAACACGCTAAAGGTCTTAAGATTGGCCAAAGCGTTGCCTTAAATGGAGTTTGTCTGAGCGTAACAAAAATTGCAAAAAAAAAATGTAATTTTGAAATGATTGATGAAACTATAAAAAAAACTGATCTTGGAAATTTGATTCCAGGAGCAGAAGTAAACATAGAACGAAGCGTAAAGGCAGGAGACAGGATGGAAGGACACTTTGTTTTAGGACATATTGATGGTGTTGGAATAATAAAAAAAATCGAAAAAAAACCTAAAGAGGTAAAAATTTGGTTTGAAGTACCAAAAAATCTTTCAAAGTTTATTGTAAAAAAAGGATCTATTGCAATAGATGGAATTAGTCTTACCGTTGTTGATATTAAAAAGAATCAAGCCTCGGTTTGTTTGATTCCACATACCATGAAAGTTACAAATTTTCATTCAAAAAAAATTGGCGACAAGCTTAATATTGAAACTGATATTTTAGGAAAATACATCCTAAAACAAACCTAATCTATTACTACTTTTGTGGTAATTACCAATTTTTTAGTTAACTTTATAATCTGAAATTTAGCTAGATTTATCATGTCACTTGAAAATGCTATTTCTTCTTTAAAACGGGGAGAATTTGTTTTAATGCATGATTCTACTGGAAGAGAAAATGAAATTGATATGGTAGTTGCAGCAGAATTTGTTACTCCTGAACACATTGCACGTATGCGTCAACATGCGGGAGGACTGTTATGCTTGGTAATTAACAACTCTCTTGGTAAAAAACTTGGTCTACGATATATGCATGACATTTTATCTAATTCAGATTATTTTGATTCAAATTCAAAAGAGATGATAATGGGACTTGCACCTTATGGCGATCACCCTACATTCTCAATATCGATTAACCATTACCAAACCTACACTGGAATTACAGATAGAGATAGAGCTCTTACTATTCGAGAAATGGCCAATCTTAACAAAGCAGATAATCAACGAAACAAGTTTGTTTCGTCTTTTAAAACACCAGGTCATGTTCCAGTCTTGATTGCTTCAGAAGGACTACTTTCAAACAGGAGGGGACATACTGAAATGTCAGTATATCTGACCCAAGTGGCAGAATTAACTCCTGTATGTGCAATTTGTGAGATGATGGATTCTCAAACATATTCAGCATTATCGGTTGAAAAAGCAAATAAATATGCAAAACAAAATGCCATCCCATTTATCGATGGCAGAGAACTATTAGAATACGCTAAGGTGCACTAATTTTGAATATAGCTATAGTGGCCTCGGAATTTAATGAGAAAGTGACATCTAAAATGCTAGAAGTTGCTCAAGAAAAAGCAAGACTTCTCAAACTAAATGTAAAATATACATGTAAGGTCCCCGGCATTTTTGATATTCCATTATTAGTTGATACTTTACTTGAAAAAAAAGAAATTGATGCAGTAGTTACCTTAGGAGCCGCAATTAAAGGAAAAACAAAACATGATGAATTGATTGCAAATGTTACAGCAACCAGACTAACAAAACTTTCACTTAAACACAAAAAACCAGTAACTTTAGGAATTACAGGACCTGGAATGGGGGAAAGACAAGCCTACGCCCGAATAAGACCTGTGGCAGAAAGAGCAGTAGAAGCAGCCTTAAAAATTTCACAAGAATTAGAAAAAATAAGGTAAATTGGTTCAGTTAACTATAATCAAAATAAATGATTACGGACCTTGGACACTAACTTTAGGTAGTGATAGAGAACACCAGTTACAGATTTTACAGGCTTCTTTATACAAAGAAGTGCAGCAACTTTTCTCAGAAAAAAACTGCCTTGCTTTTTTGAATATAGCTGATGAATTTTTTGTATTAACTAATGGCTTATCCTTAGATGGCCATTTAGAAATACAAAAAAAATTAGAAAAATTATTTGATTTTAAACTTTCAATGTCTATTGGATATGGAAAAACTCCTTTTGATGCGAATCTCAAAGCTTATGAAGGTAAACAAACAGAAGTAATTTTAAACCAAGATCACAACATTTACGGTTTTGTTAATGGAGAAGCTGAGGAAGAAGTTACCATAATGCATTTTGACATAGAAGGCATTACCTCAAAAAGAAAAACAAAATCACCGTATGAAATCTCATCGACAATATTCAAACTTTATGCTACAATGTCAGAATATTTCTTGAATAAAAAATCAATGGCATTTTTTTTGGGAGGGGATAATTTTATGATTATATCAAATAAAGATGCAAAAGAAACTGCAAAGAAATTCATTGATACTACAAAAGAAAATTTAGGAATTGTTTTAAATTGTGGAATTGGAAGAGGAAAAACAGCAAGAGAAGCTGCAAAACTTGCAACAAAATCACTTGATACCATAAGAGAAATTAGAGATTCTGGAAAGGAAAAACCAGAAATTTATGAAACATCATGCATCTAAAAAATGCAAGTGTTCTTTACGGAAAAGATTTAAAATTCGTTTCATCAACAAATATTAAAATCTCAGAACAAATTTTTAAAAAAATTAAACCATCATTACATCCTAGCTCTAATGAAGAATCCTTTGACTGTGAAGGATTATTACTAATCCCTGGACTAGTAAATTCTCATACTCATATTGGAGATTCTATTGCTAAAGATGTTATCTTAGACAAAAGCGTTGACACAAAAATTCATCCAGTGATTGGCGCAAAAGCAAAAATTTTGAAAAAATCTGACTCCTTACATCTTTCAAATTTCATGAAAAACACGTGTCAGTCAATGTTGAAAAAAGGAATTACTACTTTTGTAGACTTTCGCGAAGGTGGAATGGAAGGTATTTTACTTTTAAAAAAAGTCCTCTCTAGCGTACCAATTCGTTCAATAATTTTAGGGAGATTAGAATTTTATCAGGACCAAAAACAAATCAGAAACAATATTTCTCTTTCCAATTTACAAAAAAATGAAGTCAATTTAATTTTAAAAAAATGTGATGGATTAGGAATTAGTGGTCCAAATGAAAACAGCAACTCAGTTCTAAAATTCTATTCTTGTACCAAAAAAATTCGAGCAATTCATTCAGCTGAGACAATTAAAAGCTCCAATTTTTCAAAGAAAATTTCCGGTAAAACTGAAACTCAGCGTGCATTACTTCTGAAACCGCATTTTCTAGTTCATATGACTTATTCCTCAAAGGCCGATTTACATACTATAGCAAAAAAAACTCGAGGGATAGTAATTTGTCCACGTGCAAACGCGACTTTAGCAGAAGGAATTCCAAATTTGGAAATGATGCTTAAAGCAAGGTGCAACATTGCAATTGGAACTGATAATGTAATGATAAATTCCCCAGACATGTTTAGGGAAATGGATTACCTATGGAAGGTCACAATGGGATTAAATCGAAAAAGAATATCCCCTAAACAAATTCTTCAAATGGCATCTGTAAACGCAGGAAGACTCTTACACAAAAAGATTGGAATAATAGAACCTGGTAAACTAGCAGACTGCGTTTTTATTGACAAGCATGCAATTGATTTAGAACCAATGCATAATCCTCATGCATCAATTGTTCACCGCGCATCAGAATCAACAATTCGTGCCGTAATGATAGGAGGAAAAATCGTTCATGGCAAAATTTAGGCCAACAATAATTCTTAGTGCAGCAATTACTCTAGATGGAAAAATTGCTTCTTACAAAGGAGATTCAGAATTATCTTCTAAACATGACAAAGTTCGCATTCACAGATTACGTTCTAAAGTTGATGCCATTTTGGTAGGAAAAAACACGGTCATGCGAGATGATCCCTTACTCACAGTCAGACATGTAAAAGGAAAAAATCCAATTAGAATAATTCTTGATTCTAGAGCCACAATAAAATCCTCTTCTAAAATTATCAAAACTAGTAGAAATATTCCTACAATCATTGCTATATCAAAAAAAGCTACTCGTAAAAACATCCTTAGATTACAAAAACATCCAGTTGAGGTGATTATTTCAGGGAAAAATAGAGTCAATATCAAAGAACTTTTGAGAATTCTCAAAAGAAAAAAGATCAATAGAATACTTTTGGAGGGAGGTGGTACTGTCAATTGGGATTTTGTACGACGTGGTTTTGTTGATAAGGCTATAGTAACTCTAACACCATTTCTTGTTGGTGGAAAAGAAGCAATTACTTTAGTTGAAGGAAAAGGATTTTCAAAGATTTCAAAATCACCTAGATTGAAACTAGAAAAAATAAATCGGCATGAAAATGAATTAGTATTATACTATTCATTGAAACATAATAAAAAAAATTAAGAAATTAATTGAAAAATCAAAAAGTTATGATCTTATTATACCTATTACTGTTTCAAAATTCTAGTAATTATAAAATTTGTAAATTTTCGAATTTTATTCAATTCCGGCACCGCCATCCTTTTTTTCTTCAAACTCTTTCATTTTCTGAGAGCAAGCAAGCATTTCTTCAGGCGTATGTCGACTTTTAGGTCTTTTACACATTGGACATACTTCTTCACCACTCCCATGTTTTGGTGGTTCGGTCATCATAATGTAATTACGTACCTCTCTCTTATAGCAGTTTTAGAATGAATTAGAATTATTTTCTCATATCTTTTTTTATATGATCAACTTTCCATGCAAAAGCCTTTTTTGCCTTATCATTTTTCTTCAAGTTTAAAACCTGACCGCATGAAGGACATTTAAAGAATACTTCTAGCGCGTTTTCAAAAGTAACTCTTGGACAATCTTCATTTCCACAATGATAAAAGTCAGAAGAACTTTCATAATCAAATCTCTGTTGAATTCTTTCAGAAATCTTTTTCTTTTGACCCTCTATGAAATTTTCAACCTCATCTCTTCTAGAACGCCATCTGTAAACAAACCAACCTTTCTTTTCGTCTTTTACTCTAATCCCTGTGATTAGTGCTTTACCAAAAAGATCATAGAGAACTTTTCTAACCATGTTTATACGCAAACCAGTTGAACTTGCAATTTCTTCGTCTGTTGCATCTTCTGATTTTAAAAGAGACCTGGCTACCTTGAGATATTCATCCCCCCCAATCATTGTTGCGATTCTGACAAAGGGAGCTTCGTATTTGTCAATCAACGTCATTTTCCGCCTCCTTCCTAGTATTAATCCATTCTTTCATTAATCACCACATTTTTCCCATTTTTAGTAGGAATTATCCTTCTTCCAGGATTTTCATATTTTGCCAAAAACTGATTTCCTTTCTGAATTCTGTCTAAAACGACAGCAAGTGAACTTATTTCAGAATGAGGTTGATGGCCCACTGCAACATTATAGTCTGCCATATCGTAAATCTCTCGAGGAACTTTTTTTGCTCCCACAATTATGAGAACTTTATCTTCTTTTTGTAGTTTGGATTCAACATCGTTAATGTTTTCCCCATACATTGTTAGATGAATAATTTTTACAGATTTTGCTTTCTTTTCCTTGATGACCTTTTTCCAATCATCTACGAACTCGATTTCAAAATCTCCTCCCCAAGTTGAATTAATTTTTTCAAGGGTATCTTTGATTTCTGGATTTACTTCATTCATATAGATTTTAGAAGCACCAAAAGCTCTTGAAACTAGAGCAACATGTGTTGTAACTCTATCATCTCTTACTAATCGTTGTCCAATCCTTAGTATCTCAAAATTCATGGATTTTATCAAGTTCCACTTTTAGCGATTTTTTTGTAACCAATATTTTTTTTGTTTCTAGTGACTTATTGATTAATTCTTTTAGTTGCTGTATATTTTCACCGGTAACTGCTGAAATTGGAATCCATTTTTTGCTGTCGTTTAATTTTAAATCTTTTGGTTTTTCAATTAAATCATTTGGTTCTACAAGATCAGATTTGTTTAAAACAAAAATCATCTTGTCTGGTTCTACTCCTAATTCATAAAGAGTTTGGATACAGCTTTGAAATTTCTTTTTTAATACAGGCTTTGGATCACTAGCATCTATTACTACAATAACTACGTCGGTGTAGAGAAGCTCTTCTAAAGTAGACTTGAAGGCCTCTATCATGTATGCAGGTAGCTTACTGATAAAACCCACAGTGTCTGATATTAAAACTTGTTTTCTTTTTATTGAAACTTTTCTCGTTGTTGTGGAAAGTGTAGTGAAGAGCTCTTTTCCTTGTTGAAGTTCTTCACCAGTTAGTGAATTAAATAATGTAGTTTTTCCAGCTGAAGTATATCCTGCAAGTGAGATGGTTTTGAAACCCATTCTCTTTCGTGATTGTCTATGAAGTGCTCGTTGTTTTCCAGCTTTTTTTAATTTTGATTTAACACTTACCATTCGATGTTTTATATCATTATAGTAAACATCTACTTCGAACTTTCCAATTCCCATAAACCCAGGCTGTTCTCCCTTTTTTGCAAGACGCACCTTTTCTTTTGCTCGAGACATTTCATAACGCAACTGTGCAAGTTTAATTTGCAATTTTGTTTCAGTACTATATACACGACTTTCAAAAATTTCTAAAATTAAAGCTTCCCTATCTAAGATTGCAATCTTTAATTTTGATGCAAGATTGTAATTTTGGCTAGGTTTTAGAATTTCATCAAAAATTATGACATCAGGTCTTAGCTTTATTTTGAGTTCTTTTAGATTTTCAACTTTTTCTTCACTAATACCAAATTTGGCACGATTAAGAAAATCTTGCTTGAGGATGTGAGAAACCTTGTAATTTGCAGCGTCGCACAAGGCTAATGCTTCGTTTACAGAATCTTCTCTGTCATAGGTTATCAAAAAAGCCGATTTCATATCAAGTAATGCTAATCATCAATGCTTTTGTCTTTTTTTAGGGTTTTTTCTACGTTCATATTTAGAACAATTTCTGCAATATCGCTTGCATATTCAGAAAGCCTTTTTACATTTTCTACCATTCTTCTAACACGAAAAACCTCTTCATCATCTTTTAATGACTTTGTCATGTTTAGAACCTTTTTTTCGTATTTGGTAATATCGATTGATTTTTTTATTGCCTGTTCGGCTTGACCATAGTTTTCTTTAAAGAGAGCTAGGCAAGCCTCATCTAAGACAGATACAGCAAAATCGTTCATTTCTTTAATTTTTTCTAAAATCTCTTTTTTAATTGGTTTTTTAAATTCTATTAGATCTTTTGCGATATGAACTGCATGGTCCCCAGTTCTTTCTATGTTTTTTACTACAAGCCTATATCCCATACAATCTCTTGAATTTGAAAATCCCATTTCTTTTAACATGTGCTCGTTCTGGATAGCAATAATTAGTTGACGAATTATGTAAAATCCAAATCTATCTACTTCATCATCTGTGTTAATTACTTCATTTGCTAGATCAAAATTTAATTCTTTTACTGCAAGAATTGCATCACTTAACATTGATTTGGCTAGGTGAATCATTCTCTTGAAAGCCCCATCAACTGATAACTCTAGCAAATTTACAAGAACTTGAATTGTAATTCCACTGGTAGAATCTGAAATTATTTCAGTACCCATTAACATTCTTTTAACAGCTTCTTTTATGGCTGTTCTTTGAGCGGGTTTGAATCTCCCGGTTTTTGGTTTAACGTTTATTGTTTTAAACCCAAGAAAGTAAAGTGAGATCAGTTTTCTAACAATAGATGCAGCGTCATCATCAGGCCCTATTTCAAAAATTGCTCCTTCTGCGTGAATTGCTCTTGTTTCGTATTTCGGCGGGTAGATTTGTAATGTGGATGCACCTTGTCTTGCAATACGAATTTGGTCACCTTGTTTTAACCCCATATCTCTAATCCATTGTTTGGGTAGGGAAACTATGTAAGAGGATTTTCCTGTAAATTGGATTTTTCTGATATCCTCTTTTCCCATAATCTATAGGGTAATTTCTCTTCTATATAGTTCCTTGTTTAAATATATGGGAATCCTGAAATTAATATTTAGAATTGGCCTTTACTATATTCCATGGATGCCTATGTGAAAATTAAACATACAATTGATGCTTTATTCGGAACAGGGGTTTCGGCCCATCTCCCAAGAAAAGTAAATTTTACTTTTTCAAAGAAAAATGGTAGAATTCGTTCTGTATATTCTAACAATCTACTCCTTTGTACTTTGAGAATAGATGGAGGTTTGGCAATTACTCCTGAATTTGCTCAAATATTATTCAAAAGCAAAAAATTCAAAGAAAACTGTCTTGAGGTGGACCTAGATTCTAAACCCTTTGTAGAGGATGGAAGGTCAGTTTTTTGCCATCATGTAGTTTGGTGTGGAAAAAATATTCGCATCGGATCAGATGTACCCGTACTTTTTAAAAGTAAAGTAATAGCTGTGGGGAGGGCAATTCTTTCATCAGAAATGATAAAATCTCAAAATCGAGGAGTGGCAGTAAAAATCAGGGATAGTTTAAAAAGTCAGAAAAAAGGAGATCGGTTACCATGATGCGCGGTGGTAATAGACAGATGAGAAGAATGATGGACAAAATGGGTCTTGACATGAATGATATTCCAAATGTTCAGGAAGTCATTATCAAGACAAACAAAAAAGAAATCATAATACCAAAACCCTCTGTAATGGAAATGAAAGGCAAAGATAATTCGATTTTTCAGATAGTAGCAGAAAGCTATGAAGAAAAAGAACTTGAAGTTCCCATATTTAGTGATGAAGACATTCAGCTTGTTTGCCAACAAGCTGGTGTAAACGAGGAACAAGCTACAAATGCTCTAAAAGATGCAAAAGGAGATCTAGCTAGAGCCATTTTACTTCTCACCAGTAAATGAATGATTTAATTAATGGATTTGGAGTTTGATCTGAAGTGAAATTAAAACGCTCAAAATCATCAACTGAAGAGGTTGCAATAACTAAAGATTATCCAACCTCAACTGCTGCACCAGCGAAGGTTGATACCATAATCAAGGCCTTATCAGCTTTGGAATCAGACATTGATTCTTTAAGTCAAAATCTGGCTGATATGAAAAAACAATTAAATCAAAAGGCTCAACGAGAAATCGAAAAGTTAACTGAACAAGTTTCCCAAATGGCTACAAAAGAGGCTGAGGCAATGATTTCAGAGGCAAGAGAAAAAGCCAAGTCAGAATCCCAAAGAATCCTGACTACCGCAGACATCAATCTAAAGGATGTTCAAAATAAAATTGATTCAAAATTCAATGAAGCAGTTGAAGTCGTTGTTTCAATGGTTCTAAAGGCATAAACCTAAATTTCACCTAGACGGAGCTTGATTATCGATCCGTTAAAATACGCTCGTATTGGAATTGCCACAACATATGGGAAACCATATTACAAATTCGTTAAAGCTCTTAGGGCCTTGAACCTAAATTTTGACTCTCTTCTTCCTGAGGAAATTAATAACTTTGAAGGTCCCCTAATTCTCACAACCTCTAAGGAGGCGCCCAAATTATCCCAAAAACCCATGTTATACGAAGAAATTATGGATAAAGATCCTGCAGTTATTAGAGGATTAATGATTCAAAAACTTGAATCTGGATTGGAGAAAAATGAACTTATCCTAGGAATTGATCCTGGACAAAGAATTGGGTTATCTGTTTTCTACTTTGGAAAGGAAATCGAAAGAACAATTTACACTTCAGTTGAACAACTAGTAACACATGTAGTAATTATCTTAGGCCAACTTCGGGCAACCAAGAAGATTGTAAAAATAGGCAATGGTAACATGAAACTAGCCAAAGAAATCACAACTTTACTTAATTTACGATTTTGTTCAGATTTTGAGTTAGAGTTTGTCGATGAAAGAAGAACATCCCTAAAAATCAAAAACTACAATCAACGCGGTAAACGAGATATGATGTCGGCAAGATACATTACTCAACGTGAAGGTTACCGCCATTTTATTTTGCCATTATCTAGAACCGGTTAAAATAATAACAAACAGTTCCTTGTTTATGAAAAGTTTTTATGGTTTGTTCATAACAATTGGGAAAATTTCAAAAAATACGATTTTCGAAAACATCGGTAAATATTTATAACCTTTTCTAGCGAAATCGTGAAATCTATTTTTTAAATAGAACGATCAATATAGATTTTACAAGAATTTAGTCAAAATTTTATAGAAATTATTGATCGATCCTTAAATAGTTGTGAATGTTATATAAATTCATACCAAGGAATTGATGAAAAAATGACGTGTAAAGGAATTTGTGTACGATATAAGGCTCAAAAGCCTGTAGGAACCGGAAGATATGCTTCTGGCCAGAGACGATGCCAAATTTGTGAAATCTTTATCAAATGGGAAGGTTTGTGGTGCCCATGCTGTGGTTACCGATTACGAACTAAACCAAGAAACCTCAAGTATAAAGCAAAACTGCGTGCTCGCGTAGAAGCTGATACTAAGATAGAAAGAAAAGCAGAAGCGATAGCAATAAAGGCATAAGTTTCCTCGAAGCTTATTAATGGCCACGCAAGGTTATACAAAAAAAACCGTTAACGTGGGTAATAGAAGCTTTGTGGTTCAGATGATATCATTTGAGAATGGAAATTTTCTATCCGTTACCGAAGGTACTCAAAAAATTGGTTCTATGGTAGTCTCACTGGGATCGGGACCCACTACAACTACTGCAACAGTTATTCCTGCAAAAACTGATTCCATTTTTTTAAAATTAATTGCTGAAAAAATTTCTAGCTTTGTGAAGGGTATAGGGATTGTTTCAGTGTATGTAAATAGAGAACTGGGAAATGAAGTTGCAAAGATTTTGATGGGTGAAATTATGGAGATGGTAAGAACTGAGTGATTTACGTAATTACCTTTCTTTAATCAAAAAAAAAGGTCAACTTAAAACTGTTAAAAAAAAAGTTTCCACAAAATATGAGATTTCAGCGATCACAGCAAAAGTTGATGGTTCATACGCTGTATTATTTGAGAAAATCAAAGGCAAAAAGTTTAGACTAGTTTCAAACCTTGTAGGAACTAGAGCCAGATTTGCTCAAGCAGTAGGGGCTAAGGAATCTAATATCCATGAAAAAGTTATTCAGGCAATTCAACGTGCCAAAAAACCTAAGAAATCTACAAAAGGTAAATTCTTTGAAAATCATTCAAAAGATCTTTCTATCTTGCCAATTGTCAAGCATTTTGAGAAAGAACCAGGTCCATTTATCACCTCATCTATTATCTACACTAAAAATCCTGAAAAAGGAACCCAGAATTCTTCTTTTCACAGACTACTTCCTTTAGATAAAAAGCATTTTTCAGTACGTATGGTTGAAGGACGAGATTTGCATCGAGCCTTTATCAATTCTAAAAAACATCGCAAAGACCTCAAAGTAGCAATTACTATTGGTGTTCATCCAGCAATTTCAATTGCAGGTGCATATCAGGCAGATTGGGGCAAAGATGAACTGGATATTGCCAACTCGATTTTAAAAGGAAAGCTCAGTTTAGCAAAATGCCCATTCTCTGGAATGCTTGTCCCTTCAGAAGCTGAGATTGTTATGGAAGGAAGAATTTTGCATAATAAAACTCACAAGGAGTGGATGGTTGAAATGCTTCGGACTTATGATTTTGCTAGGAAACAACCAGTTTTTGAGCTTGAAGATTTGTATTATAGGAATAATCCAATTTTCCATGATATTTTATCTGGATACTCTGAACATAGATTACTAATGGGAATGCCAATAGAAGCCAAATTAAATCGCAATTTGAAAAAAGCTTTTCCACAAACAAAACAAGTGTCCATGACTAATGGTGGATGTAATTGGCTTCACGCTGTTGTACAAATTAAAAAGAAGAAAGAGTCAGATGGAAAACAAATTATCAAAAAGACATTTGCCATTCATCGATCCTTAAAGATGGTTACAGTAGTTGATGATGATATTAATCCCAACGATGCAGAATCAGTCGAATACGCCATGGCTACTAGATTCCAGGCTGACAAAGACCTTGTAATAATTAAAAATGTAAGGGGCTCAAGCCTAGATCCTTCAAGTGACCAAAAAAAGCTCAAAACTGCAAAGCTCGGAATTGATGCAACTAAACCATCTTTTAAGCTAAAAAGTGGTTTTGAAATTGCTCAAATCCCTAAACAAAGCAAAATATCACTAAAAAAATATTTCAAAAATTTGTAGAAAAAAGAAAACCCAAAGAGGCAGATAAAAAAGGGCATGAGTATCCACCCCTTCAGATTTAGAATTATTAGGAAATTTTACTTCATATCTTGGAGTATGTCCTAAATTAAACAGACAAATTTCGTTTTTTTTTCTAGTTTTATTGTACTGGAAATATGTTCAAATCACACATACAAGGCAGTATTATTGAGACTGACGATAGTAAATTTAGATTGCTTCGCAAATGTGTAAGATGTGGGAAGGAATTTGAAACTAAAGCAGATGACATTTACTGTTCATTTGCGTGTTTTTATAAAATACCTAATTCCTAGTTTCTTGATTATTTTAAAATTAAAGATTTTTTATTAGGTCTGCCACATCTTTTTCCAAGTATCTGCAAATTTGTTCATCATTTCACCATATTCTTTCATAGATTCTAGTCCAGATTCACTCATGGATTTTTGCCAGCTTTCACTGAATTGTTTGAATGCGTTTACGCTATAGTCATTGATAGCTTTTTGCCAATTTTCGCCAAACTGTTTGAAAACCGTTATTCCTGCTTCATTCATAGCTTTTTGCCAATTTTGGCCAAACTCTTGCATGGTATCTTTGCTTGATTCTGAAGATGCTTTTTCCATTACTTCATTATACTTTGTCTGCATTTCATTGGTTATTTTTTGAAAAGATTCGAATACCTCTCTCCATTTTTCCAGCGAGTTAGTATATTCTTTCCATAATGAATCCCAACCACTGGGACTTTTGGTTTCTGACATAGATCATTTTTTTCTTTGATGCCATTGATAAAGTGATCCATTTTTAGAAAAATGTTACTTGGTTTTAGATTAACAGAAATTTTGAGTAATGTACACTTTATCATCCTCATCTATTACTATTCCAATGCCCTCTCGATCAAACATTTCTGTAAGGATATTTTTCCTGTGACCTGGGGATTCCATCCAACCATCAACTGCTGCAATTGCAATCTTTTCATTAGTATTCCAATCATAGGATGTAATTATCCCGTTTATGGTATAGTATTTGTCGTAAAGATTTCCTTGAAAGATGTTTTCTGCCAAACCAGAATAAATTGATAAACCAACCATTTTTTGACAAGAGTAACTTGCAATCTCTGCTCTGCCAGAAGGATCTACTCCTTCTGGGGTCTCATGTGAAAAATAATTTCTGCTAGACATGTCATAACTATGAGATCTTCCAATCTCTGATATTTCTGGATCAAGAGTTAATTCTGATAAATCATGTTTTATTCTTTGTTCGTTTGTAAGAATGTGAACTAATTTTTCAATTTCTAGTGGATCAAAATCTGGTTTATTTTTATCATTCTGTGATGACTGTGATCTTTGATCATTTTTTAGAACTTTTTCACTAACTATAGTCCCCTTTTGATTAGTTTCTTGTACTACAAGATTTGCTTGTTCTAGAGTTTCTTCTATTGTTACGTCTCCACTAACAAGGTCTTGTATAGCTTTGTTAGAAGAATAAAGACCTTGTAAAAGCATTTGAGTAGCATCTGGAGATAATTCTATTACTCCAAACCAAAAAGCAGCAACTATTAAAAAAATTGGGATTACTACTACAAAGCTATTGGAAGCACCACTCAAGGATGTATTTTAAGAAAACTCCATTAGATAAGATTTTCGCAGAAAACTACAGCGAACATCATAGATTGTTTTTGAATAAGAAACTAAGAGAACGAGGACGTAACTGAATCGTATAACGGTTGAATTATTTTATGGAATTGATGATGTCCTCGTTCCAATATTATTATACGTAGCATCATAAGTTAAGAAATTGTTTGTAATTTTCTCCAAACAAAATGAATTTGCATTTTAATTAGGAACAATGAAGTTAAATTCCACAAAATTGATCTGAATTTATGGAAATAGAATTTGCAAGTTTTGCTCTTGGATTTCTAGGAATTGGACTATTCTTTTTTGGATTTTTCCTAGGACAAAAAAGTTCTCCAAAAATTGCAGAAAACCCAAAAGATCTTTCTGAAGGAGTAAAACTAGATCAAGTGGAAATTAATTTAAAAACAGGATGATTATTTCCAGAAGATTTTCATAAAAGGAAACCTCTAATCTAATATGGATTATACTCCTCTTTTAGATAAAATAATGGGTCTTGATAAAAACATTCGATTTTCCCTTATCTGTGATATGCATGGAAATGTAGTAAATACCCGTCACCGAGAAAAACAAGAAAATTTTCTTACAGAAAATGAAACAAAGGATGCTTTACAATATTCTGTTGAATCATGGAGAATACGTAATCATCATTCAAAAAAAATTGGTAAAGGAAAATTTGCTTTTGTAGAATATGAAAAACTTAGACGAATAACGATGCCATTAAATGAAGATCGTATGTTATTAGTAACTGTTGATAAGGATGGAGAAAATTATGAAATTATTGATCGCATTATAAATCAGATCAGACATCCTGAAAATTTAAAAACAAGTCTCAAACAAGAAAATTCTAGTCTAGACGTTCTATTACCCAAATAGTATATTCTGATTTTATTTTACTAATATTGCTCCGTATGACCCTTGATGAAATAGTCCATCGGATTAGATTCTCGCCCTATACGGAGTTCTCAATTATTTCTAACAATATTTTTGAAGGATGAGAACGCAGGCATCATGCCCTGTTTTTATGGGGAAACCTGACTAACACCATACGTTCCCACCCAATCCAATAAACTAATTTCTGTAAATAATTCCCTGTATGTTCAAAGAAAATACACTGTCCATAAAGTTGATAGGAATTTGTTATTCAAAATTAGGAAATAAGATGATCCAAGGTGTCAAAAAGTAGAAACTCTTCTGCTGAATAGTAAAATTTCTAACTTTTTTCTAACTTGAAAAATAAATGCTTAACTGCCTTTGCTTTTTTTGTCTTAATAGGAACTATAGCAAACTCTGCCGAAGCCCAGCTAATTGCTCCATTTGATTATACACTTACAGGAGCAGAAATCACAGATTTGAATTTTGATTTCAAAGATTTCGAAGTAATCTTAGATGTAGAAGTTACAGATTCTCCAGCTACTCTAAAGGTAAGCTTTGATCGAGAATTTTTTGATTCTCAGATTAATGGAGAAGATGACGATTTTATCATAATTGCTGATGGAGATTTGGTCCGTTATACTGAACTCGAAAATAACAGTAAGAGCAGGACTATAGAATTCCATCTTATGTCTGGTACTGACCAAGTTGAAATATTTGGAACTCACCTCAAGGGAATAACTTCCGAGTCTCACCAAATAAAGAGTGAGGAACCAACCATAATTATTTTAGATCAAACTGATAAAGTAAATGAATTATTAACAGAAAATAAACAATTACAGAAAGAAAACAAACTCCTTACAGAGGACAATGAGGAGCTTGATAGTAGAATTTTTGAGCTTGAAAACTTGGTATCCGCACTAGAGAAACATATCAGTAATCTAAACGCTCTAGTTTTGGAACAAGTAAA
>SDBV01004399.1_pt1 | contig 20351 bp, 17 predicted proteins | sample 2277081 | NCBI WGS metagenome assembly SDBV01 (sample SAMN10402039, study PRJNA504765) | marine sediment metagenome | isolation source: marine sediment core GS10_PC15, 223 cmbsf | place: Arctic Ocean: Southern Knipovich Ridge | collected 2010 | reverse complement strand
ATGCCTGGCCCAGCGCGGAGGCTGGGACCAGAACAATGGTGGCGATGACCACGAGGCGCATCATGTGGCGCTTGTGATCTTCTGACTACGCAGAAGGTCCAGGATTGCGATGATCGCGGTCCGGGATTCGGCGCCGGCGGACCGGCTGGGAAGCTCCGCTTGCGCGTTGCGAAGACCGTGGCAGAATGCGCGGGGACAGCCCGCGGAAGACCGGGTTCTTCGCTCTGGTCTGGCGGTCTAACTGTTTATAGCTTAATAAGTTACGGTCATGGACTTGGGCATGGCCCCAACCTTGCCCATATCTTGGTGCAAGTATGCGGTCTATCCCACCGCAGTTGGATACTCAGAAGGAGGAAAGAAATGTTGCGGAATTCGAAGGGTTTCACCCTGATCGAGCTTCTGATTGTAGTCGTGATCATCGGCATTCTGGCCGCGATCGCGATCCCGAAGTTCGCGAACACTAAGGAGAAGGCGTACGTTGCGGCGATGAAGTCCGATCTGCGTAACATGGCGGCTGCCGAGGAGGCCTACTTTGCAGACTTCCTGCAGTACACCACCAGTGCGGCGGCTCTGGACTTCAACCCGAGCACGCAGGTTACGCTTGCCATCCCTGTTGGCGATGCCAAGGGCTGGAGGGCGACGGCGACGCACGCGGGTGTGTCGAACACCAATCAGGACGAGTGCGAGATCTACTACGGTGGGGCGGGGGGTGCTAGTATCGCCCAGAACGAGGGTGTGGTCCAGTGCGGCTAGCCTGTGGCTAGTACACGCTGACACAGGAGAGGGTAGCGCGGAGGGTGACCTCCGCGCTATTTTTTTTGCTACCCCGCCCACCCAACGCAGATTCGCCGATGCCTGAAGCGATTCCCCAACAGACGAATCCTGACGTGCTCGAGTGCTCGTGAAGCCATTGGCCTCTCTTCGACGTGAACTGATCATCGGCCTGGCCCTGTTGCTGCTCGCATCGCTGGGGCTGGCGGCAGTCGCCATTCTACTCTGGCTTCCCATCGGTGCATCGGTAAGTCAGGTCCTCCTCTTCCTTGCCATACTGATCGCCCTCGATGTTGGCGTCTTCGTGATTTTCGGCGATTACCTGCTGCGGCAGATGGTTCTTCGCCCGGTGACTACGATCGTAGAAGGGGCCGAAGCGATTGCCGCGGGAGACTATTCGTGCCGTATCGAGGTCGGGGGCCCGGAAGAGCTCGAGCGGGTCGCCGCGAGTGTCAACGAGATGGCCGAGCGGCTGATCCTCAATCAACAGCGGCTGATGGAGAACATCCACTCGCTCAGTCAGGTGAATCGCGAGCTGACGGAAGCGCGAGACGAGCTGGTACGAGCGGAGAAGTTGGCGTCGGTAGGTCAACTCGCGGCGGGAATTGCCCACGAGATCGGGAACCCGCTGGGTGCGATTCTGGGCTATCTCGAGGTCGCAGAACGCAGGCTGCAGATCGGCCCGGAGATGGTCGACGACATGCGCCGCGAGACGCGCAGAATCGACCGAATTGTGAAGGGGCTGCTCGACTATGCTCGCCCACGCAAGCCGGCGACGCGGTTGATCGAAGTGAATGACGTTGTGCGCGGTGCGATCGAGCTCCTCGAGGCGCAGGGCCACTTCAAGGAGCTGGAGGTCGTATCGGAGCTCGCGGGTGACCTGCCCAACGTTGACGCCGATCCGCACCAGTTGGAGCAGATCATGGTCAACCTCCTGCTGAACGCGGCCCAGGCGACCGAGCCCGGCAACGGAAACGGCATCCAAGTGACCACCGTCAGCATGTTCTATCGTATGGTGGGTCCTCCGGCCCGGCGACGCGACGACCCACCCGGTGTAGATTACTCCCACCTGCGGCGACTCCAGGCGCGAAAGGAGGGGCTGACACCTCCGCCTTTCTCAGAAAAGACTCGCGTCGTTCAGTTCACCGTCACCGACGATGGGCACGGCATACCAGAGGATATCCTCGATCGCGTCTTCGATCCCTTCTTCAGCACCAAGGAGCCCGGCGAGGGGACCGGGCTGGGGTTGGCGGTGTCAGCTCGTCTGATCGAGGGAATGGGAGGAATCATCGAGGTGGATAGCCCCGAAGGCGGCGGTGCGGTCTTCTCTGTCACGTTGCCTGTATCGGGCACTTTCTTCCCCGACACTACGGATGGCCAAAGGTGAAAGTTCTAATCGTAGACGACGAAGCGGGCGTTCGGCGGACGCTGGCGATGATTCTCGAGGACGAGGGCTACAACGTGGTCTCCGCCTCCGACGGGAAAGAAGGCCTCGAGAAAGCTAGGGACAATGAGCCCGATCTCATCCTCTGCGACCTACGCATGCCGCGAGTGGACGGGTTCGAGTTCCTCGCGCAGTACCGCAAGGAGAAAGGCCAGGCGCTGGTCATCGCAATCACCGCCTATGGCAGCAACGAGATGGCTTTCAAGGCCATGAAACTGGGCGCTTACGACTATCTGCCCAAGCCGTTCACTGCCGACGAAGTGATTCTCACGCTGCGCAAAGCAGAAGAACGTGAGAAGCTCCGGCGTGAAGTGACTCGCTTGCGGCAGCAAGTGAAAGCAGCCGAACGCTATCCGGATATCGTTGCCAAGAGCGCCGGCATGCGCGAAGCCGTCGAGCTGACGACCAAAGTCGCACAGCATCCTTCCACCGTGCTGGTGACCGGCGAGAGCGGTACCGGGAAGGAGCTCATCGCCCGGCTGATCCATGCTGCCAGCCCGCGTTCCAATCTACCCTTCGTTCCCATCAATTGCGGTGCAATACCCGAGAACCTTCTCGAGTCTGAGCTGTTTGGGCACGTCAAGGGGGCCTTCACCGGCGCCCACACCGACCGGGCCGGGTTGTTCGAGGAAGCGGATGGCGGCACCCTGTTTCTCGACGAGATCGGCGAACTGCCGACCCAGCTGCAGGTGAAGCTCCTACGCGCGCTCCAGGAGGGCGAGATCCGCCGCGTCGGCGATAGCGCGGCGCACAGCGTTGATGTCAGAATCATCGCCGCGACCGCCCGCGATCTCGACCAGGAGGTACGCACCGGGGAGTTCCGCTCCGATCTCTACTATCGTATCAACGTCGTCCGCATTCACCTGCCACCGCTCCGCCAGCGGACCGAAGATATCCCTCACCTGGCGCGCCGTTTCGTCGAACGCTTCAACGAACAGCTCAGCCTCGATATCCACGGCATTGAGCCGGGTGCCATGAAGCTTCTGCTCGCCCATCCCTGGTACGGAAATGTCAGGCAGCTAGAAAACGTCATCGAGCGGGGCATGGTGCTCGCTGAGGGTAAGACCATCACCGATACCGACCTTCCTGACTCCGTTCGGCATCCCGAGACTGCTGCCGTCGAAGGACCGCTGGAAACCCTCCCCGTCGACGAACTCTCCATCAAGAAACAGACGGCCGAACTGGAGAGGCGCCTCATCGCACGCGCCCTTCAGGCTACCGACGGAAATCGAACCAAGGCCGCCGATCTGCTCGATCTCAGCTACAGAGCTCTCCTCTACAAGATCAGAGATTACGGTCTCGACTGAAGCCTGCCCGCCCTTCGGCACCCGGTAAGTTGACCATCTGTTGATAGTCTCGGCGCATCCTTAGCCGGTCGGGGCCCGCTCAGCTGGCCCGAAAATCCTTACCTCTCGGAACTCTTGATCGTCAGGAAAGAAGTGGGTCGCCATAACACCGTGAGCCGTTGGCCGAACATGGAAACGCAATAGTGCTGGCGCCCGCCCCGGACAGGATGCAGAAGCCGGGTCGTCTCGGGGTCTCGCTGGCCGAGATGGTCCTTGTTCTCGCGGTTCTTGGCCTGCTCTTCTCTATCGCGATGCCACGCTTCTTCGGGTCGCGTGATGCCCTGTATGTGAGCTCGGCCAGACGCGCCTTCGCTTCTTCCCACGCTCTGGCGCGCCAGGTGGCCGCTCAGTACGGGCGGACCAGCAAGCTCCATATCGATCCCGACGCCAATGCGGTCTGGGTGACAGTCGACACCAGCGTTCTGCCCTGGGGAGGAGGAGTGGAAGATACGGTTCGAGAAGTCGTGTATATCTCAGATCTCTTCGGCGGTACGAAGATCAACGCAGCTAACGAGCTCGTCTGCTTCGATCCCCATGGACTCGCCACGTCCAGCGGTGATTGCCCCCTGCCCAACACGACCGTGGTTCTGAGCCGGGGCGGTGCCGTCGATAGTATCGCTCTCTCACGTTTGGGACGCCTGTGGGTCAAGCGTTGATGAACCATCGTTCGGCCGGGCGAGGTGGCTTCAGTCTTGTCGAGATCATCGTCGCTCTCGTCTTGCTCTCCGTTGGCCTGCTCGGCCTCGCCGCTCAAGCGGCGGTCATCGCGCGGAGCGCCGGCGCCGGCGACGTCCGAACTCGCCTTGCGTTCTTGGCAGCGGCCGAGATGGAACAGATGATGGCTCGCCGTTCTCCCGCTCCCGACTCGAGCCAGACTCCCGAGTCCGGCTTCAGAACCGACTGGCGAATCACCACCGGTCGCCTCACGGAGGTTCGGCTGACTGTCCGCTATGAGAGAGGGCTCAACGTCGCGTCCGATACGCTGATCACACTCCTCGCATGGTGAAGGCAAGAAGAAACGGGTATTCGCTGCCCGAGCTCGCCATCGTCCTGGGCCTCTTTTCCATCGTGATGAGCGTGATCTACACAGTTGTCCAGTCGCAGCAGCGTTTCTACGCCGATCAGGCTAGCCTCGCGGATGCTCGTGAGGCCGTTCGTGTCGCCGTCGCCGTGCTGAGCGGGGAGCTACGAGACGTGAGCCCGTCTGGAGGTGATCTGTACGTCATCGCTTCGGATAGTCTGGCGTTGCGCTCGACGACCGGGTTTGGCTTTGTCTGCGGATCTGGGCCGGGCTTCGTCGATCTCAGGATGATCACAGGAAGTTTTGGCCGCGCCGCCGCCGATAGCGCTCTCGTCTTCATCGTAGCCGATCCTGGCAGTTCTCAGAACGATCACTGGATGCCAATAAACGTGACCGGTGCTCGAAGCCCTCGCTCTGGAGCCTGCCCCGATGGACGGGCTCCCGATCTCCAAATGCTCACGGACAGCGAGCTCGTTCCGCTCAAAGTCGGTTCGCCTGTGAGGGCATTCAGACCCTACGTCTACAAACTCTATACTCGACATCGGCACTGGTGGCTCGGGAGGCGCCTCAGAGGTGGACGCCTCGAGCCGATCGCTGGCCCTTTCAGCGAGCCCCGCCGCGGCGGCCTCCGCCTCGAATATCTGACTGGCAACGGTATCGTCACCGATGACCCTGCGGCCGTCGAGCAGGTTCGCATCAGTGTCAAAGCCGTAGAGCTGGGGACGGCGGCGGGCGTGTCCGACTCTGATTCGTTGTCCACTATCGTCTTCCTCCGCAACTCATGATCCGCCCGGTTCGCTCAAGTCTAACCAAGCCGTCCCGCGGCTTCGCTCTCGTGCTCGCACTGATCGCACTCCTCATCATCAGCACGGTCGTCATCGCTGGCTACCTCGTGTCCAGCCGTCAGTTCACCGCCGGCCTCGCAGGTCTCGCGGCGAACGCCGGCTTGTATTCGGCCGAGGCCGGACTCAACGCATCGTTGACCGTCTGGAATTCGAAGAGTGCCGCCGCGCTCCGGCCTGGCTCGACTATGCAGCTTCTCAGTGGTGAGTTGGCATCGGGAGATGCCTATAACGTTTGGATCACCCGGCTCGATGACGGGAGCGATGATCGCGCCTTCTTCCTCATCCGTTCCGTGGGCACAGCTCGCGGACCCGGCGGCGGCCGCAGGCAACTGGGGCTGCTGGTGCAAGCGGACCAGCTTTCGGATTCGCTCTGCTGCGCCGCGGCACTCAGCTCGGCTGCCCGCGTCAGCATGGAATCGAGCGCGCTGGTCAGCGGTGATCTCCTCCGAGGAGGAGAGGACAGCGCCTGCTATCCATCCGAGGCTCGGCCGGGAATCTTGCTCGACGAACGGAGCGGGCAGCTGAGCGTCCAGGCCGGTAGTCGCATCTCCGGCGATCCGCCAGTTCTCCGTAGCTCCGATGTTGGGAGGCAGGCCGAAGCGCTTCGGCTGCGGTTCCTCCAGCACCGGGACTTCACACTTCCCGCAGGAACCGTCATCAAACACGTGGGCCCGCGAGGCCAGGCCGACGGAATCTGCCAGCGTCGGCGGCGCGATAACTGGGGGGCTCCAGGCGCCTCCTCGCACCCCTGCTCCTCCTACCTGCCGATCGTTCATGCGTCCGGTGACCTGACCCTTCTATCGGGCCGTGGTCAGGGGATACTCATCGTTGACGGGAACCTGACTTTGCAGGGTGGCTTCCAGTTCGATGGTATCATACTGCTGGCCGGTAGCCTTGATGCTCGAACCCCCGGTGCTGGCATACGCGGCGCCATCATCGCCGGCCGCGAGGATGCGGTGATCGCGCTAGGGACCGGCGCCAGGATCCAGTACGACCCCTGTGCCGTGCGCCGCGCGTTGTGGGGGTCGAATCTGGGGGCGCTTCGCCCCCTTGCGCAACGGGCCTGGTTGGAGATATTCAAGTAGCATAGGCCTTTACGGCTGCGGACCTCCCTTCGCCTTGCCGATTTCCTCTAGTTGACAAAATGACCGGGTGCAGCTATGATAGCGGAGCCCTACCCCTAGGTCCCACTGCATCTTACTTTCCCTCGCTTTCAGTAATGGTTGAGGTCAGGCGCGTTTTTCACTCTAAGCACTGAGAGTTGCAGATTTCATGGGCTTCCTGGGACGCAAAAAGCGTACGGTAGGACTCGACATCGGCAGCGGCTACATCAAGGTCGTGGTCATCGACCACGGCAAAGGCCGTCCGAAGATCGTCAAGGCTGCCGCCACACCCCTGGTTGCTGACGCGATCGTCGAAGGCGAAGTGATGGATCCCACGCTGGTTGCCAGCACGATTCGCTCACTCTTCGAGACTGCGGGTATCAAGGATAAGAGGATCGTCACCGCTGTCGGTGGCCGTGATGTGATCATCAAGCGAATCCAGATGGATCGGATGAAGGAATCGCAAGCGCGAGAAGTGATCCGCTGGGAGGCTGAACAACACGTGCCTTTCGACATGGAGAGCGTCGAGCTGGACTTTCAGATTCTCGATCCGGAGGATGAGGGGCTCCAGATGTCGGTGCTCCTCGTCGCTGCGAAGCGGGACCTGATCGAGAATAAGACGGCCTTGCTTTACGATGCCGGGCTCGAGCCGCAGATCATCGACGTCGATGCCTTCGCGCTTCACAACGCTTTCGAGCTCAACTATCCGGAAGCGATGCACGGTGTCGTCGGCTTCGTCAACATCGGCCACGAAACCACCAACGTGAATCTCCTCGAGAACGGCGTCCCGGTTCTGACCCGAGACCTCGCTTTTGGCACCCGCAGGCTGCGTGAGAACTTGCAGCGCGAGCGCGGACTCACCGCTGAAGCCGCCGAGGACATTCTCGAGGGTCGAACGAACGACCCGGAGTTGGAGGAGTTCATCGGACAAAGAGCGGAAGAGATCGCCCTGGGCGTGGAACGGGCCGCAGCCTTCCTGCAGGCTAGCACCATGCAGGAGGATCTATCCAGGATATACGTCAGCGGTGGTGGAGCTCGCGTGCTTCGTATGGCGGAAGCGATCGCCGACAAGCTTCAGGTGCCTGCTGAGATCGCCAACCCGGTTCAGCGCGTGGATGTGGAGTCGGGGGCATTCGAAATGATCTCGATTGCGGACATGGGGCCGATGCTGATGCTCTCCGTTGGACTCGCACTTCGACGCGCAGCCTAGGAACTGGATGTGTTGAAACCTCAGACTCGACGGATAGAGAGATGCTGGCGCTGATTGAGATGAACCTCCTCCCCGGAGGAAAGCGGGGAGCCGGTCGTCAGAAGGGTGGGCGCAAGGTCTCGATGCCCAAGTTCGAGGGCTTCGGCGAGAACCTCAAAGGCGATCCACTCCTGCTGGCCCTCGCCGTGCTGGTTCTTGTGGCCGTCAGTCACGTCGGTTTCGAGTTCATTACCAAGACCCAGCGGCTCAGCTCCATCGAAACCGATCTCGCTGCCCAACGCCAGGACTCCGTCCGCTATGCCGACGCCATCGCCGCCGCGGACAGCCTGCGAGCGCGCCAGGATACGTTGGGGCAAAAAATCGATATCATCAAAGCCATCGACTCCGATCGCTATGTCTGGCCCCATATCCTTGACGAGATCAGCCAGGCGCTTCCCGATTTCACCTGGCTCACCGGCCTCGCCCAGACGGCGGGATCCGGCATCGATGTCGAGTTCAGATTGGAAGGTCAGACCGGCGCCACCGCCGCGCTCACCCGCTTCATGCGCAACCTTTCCGCTTCGCCGTTCATACGCGATGTCCGTCTGATCTCTCAGGAGCAGATTCAGCAGGGGGCGAAGCTGGTTCACGGGTTCGTGCTTATGGCTCGTTACGAGCCGCCGGATTCAGCGGCCATCTCCACCGAACCGATAATCCTCGCGGGGAGTGAGTAAACCGTGGCTCTCTTAGCGGCAGATCCCAAGTCACGCAAACAGCAGGTCGCGCTGGTAGGCCTTGTCATCGCGCTGTCCTGGTACGCTGTGTTCAACTATGTACTCAGCCCGAAGGCGGAGCTGGTGACAACCAGGCAGGGCGAGCTCGAGCAGCTCGAATTAAAGAATAGGCGCGCGCGAGTGATCGCCGCTCAAAAAGATGCCCTCGCCAAGCGGATGGAGGTCTTTGACCGCCAGCTCAGGATCTTCGAGGAATTCATTCCACAGTCCGAAGAAGTGCCCGAGCTGCTCGATGCGATCTCACGCGAGGCTCAGCTCACGGGGGTCGAGTTGTCTCGCATTCGCCCCCGGGCACCCACGGCCGGCGATCAGTTCTACACGCGCCAGACTTGGGAGCTGGCGATCGTAGGCGATTATCACAACATTGGGCGTTACCTCGCCCGTATCGCATCGCTCCCGCGAATCATCAAGCCGACTAGTTTGCAGATGGGCCAGGCGCCCAGAAGCCGGGCGACCCGAGATATGGAAGCGCCGCTCCAGGTCTCTTTCGTTGCTGAGACCTACGTGCTTGGCGCTCTTCAGGACACTACGGCGGCTGACTAAGGAGCGTCTGAACGGTGACCAAAGTCACAGTGGCCTTTTTGACCATCCTCATTTCGTTGGCCAATCCGCCGGCGGTGACGACCCACGCCCAGGACGAGGAGCAGTCCTCGGCTGGGCAAGTGGCACCAGATGAGTTGATCTATCGCCGCGAGAAGTTTGTCTATCCGACGGACAGCCGGCGGAATCCGTTCGTCAGCTTGTTGACGCTGACCGATGCAGGTCCACAGTTCGAGGACCTCGATCTTGTAGGCGTCATCTTCGGAGGTTCGGTGGGCAGCGTAGCTACGCTCATCGATCGCGCAACGGACAAGCGGTATCGGGTCCGTCGTGGTGACAGCGTAGGGAATGCAAGTGTGGTGGAAATTCGCCCGGATGCTGTTGTGTTCCGCGTGACACAGTTCGGTATCACGCGAAGCGAGACTCTAAGCATCCGTAAGGAGGAGGAGCAAGGATGATGCTCCGTACGTTTGTCTATTTGATTTGGGTGGCGGCTGGCGGCAACGCACCGGCCGACGTTACCGAGCTCAGGATCGAGCCCGTAGCGGAGTATACCGAGCTGGTGATTCGCACCACGGAAGAGGTCGCCTACAGTGACTTCATGCTCTCCAGCCCGCCGCGACTGATCGTCGACATCAAGGGCGCCCGCCACGCCCTGCCGAATGACAACTACGAGAACATCAATCGCGGAGGAGTGATCCGGCTGCGCACTAGCCAGTTCCGTGATGACGTCGTTCGCGTTGTCGTCGAATTGGTCGAACTCACGAGCTACGATCTGACACGGATCGGCAATGAGATCCGTGTCTCGTTCCCCAACCCCGAGGGCCTCGGCTTCGAGCCCTGGGCCAGCGGTGCAAGGGAGGTCGATCCATCGCTTGCCGCTGTGGGCAGCGGTGAGCCTTCGCCCGGCGGCGGGTCCGCACTCGCGATCCCGGCGGCGACGCTGGTCAGCGCCGATCGGGTTCTCATCTCCGAGAGGGACGCTGTGGCTAGAGCGCTTCAGCAGATGTCGGCGCAGTCGAACGTCATCCGGCAGACGGAAAGCCCCATCAGCCAGATGCCGCGAATCACCGTGACTTTCGAGAGCACCGATATTCGCGATGTGCTCAACAACTTCGCAGAATTCACCGGCAAGTCGTTCGTCCCTGGAGCAGGCGTCGAGGGCGACGTAACCGCCAACATCCGCAATCAACCGTGGGATGTCGCTCTCAAGGCGATCCTCGAGTCCCAGGGCCTCACCGCCGTCGAGTCCGCTACCGGCATCATCCGGGTGGACCGACTCGAGAACTTGCAGGAGCGGCAGCAGTTGATCCAGTTGGAGACGCAGATCTTCAAGATCAACTACACTCCGGTCGGCGACCTGGCCAATGCCCTCCAGGCCGTCATCTCGGACCGCGGCAAGACGATTCCGAACGAGGCGACCAACTCGGTTATCGTAACGGATCTTCCCGAGAACATCGCCGTCATTCGCCAGATGATCGAGGACCTCGACGTTCGCACCCCACAGGTCGTCATCAACGCGAAGATCATCTTCGTCGATCGCCAGGATATCTCCGCCCTCGGGATCATCTACGACTTGAAAGATACGGGCGGCAACCAACTCAACCGGATCATCGATGGGCCAACGACCGACCCCCGGGAGTGGGAGCTCATCGACGCCGACTTCGACGGCATCCCGGAGACAATCGTAAAACCCCTGACTCAGGCCAACCAGGTCTCCTTCTCGGGGTCGTCTGTCGCCGCCCTGGCCAACGCCGATGCCACGATCGACCCGACCTCCCTCGAGGTACTCGTAGCCAGCGCGATCGGTGACTTCCGCCTCTTCACCTTCATCCAGGTGCTGCAGCAGAACAGCCTCTCCGACATCATCGCCGCGCCCACGATCCAGACGATGGACAACCAGCCCGCGCGCGTCCTCGTCGGAGAGCGAACTCCCGTCCGTGTCATCGATGCTGGTGCGGGTGGCGCGACTGGCGGAGGCGCGGGCCAGGGAGCCTCGGCTCAGTTCCCGACAGCGACCGTGACTTTCGAGGAGACCGGCATCAAGTTGGAAGTCACACCGCATATCACCGCCAACCGCCAGATCGTGCTCGACCTGCACGCCGAGCGTTCGGGGGTCGTCGCGGCGGCTGCGGACATCGGCTTCACTTTCCAGACCCAGGAAGCCGAGACGCGCTTGATTCTGAGCGATGGTGAAACCGGCGTCATCGGTGGCCTGACCATCAGTGATGTTACTGAGCAAGTGAGCGGAATACCGTTTCTGATGGATCTCCCTCTCATCGGTCCGCTCTTCAGGAGCCGCACGTCAAAAGAGACGAAACAGGATCTCTTGATCCTCGTTACGCCTCATATCGTCGATAACTGATAACCCTGTTTCGACTTGGCAGCAGAACCGGGAGATGCCCGCATTCAATTCGAGATAGCCGAGGAGTGAGGTTTTATGCACAGCGCTAGGGGATGGGCACGGTTGGTTGCGGTCGTGGTGCCGCTGACCGTGCTAGGAATCGTCGGATGCGATGAGGAAGACGCTGCGTTGGCGCCGCTCGTAGACGATGTCCCGCCTTCAGTAGCAATCAACAGCGTGACGTCCACCGATACGGAGATCGAGATCAAGGCCAGTGCCGCTGATTTCATCGCCGTCACCACGCTGATAGTCGAGCTGCGCGATCCAAACCAGCTGGTCACCGAGGTCAACCTCAATGGCGACAGCATCACGCTGGGCCGCCTGTTGGCCGTCGATACGACCACTTTCGCTGGCCGGGTCACTTCCGCCAATGTGACGGTTAAGTTCCTGAATCCCTTCGCACAGGCTACGCTGATCGATGTTCGTGTCGTCGGGATCGACAGCCAGCTCAATGAGGGGATAGCCCAGGCCACCGTCATAATCGGTGGAGGTGGTTCCGGAGGACTCGGCACGCCAATCGTTGCCATCACTTCGCCGCTGCCCAACCAGACGGTCCGCGACAATACTCTGATCCGCGTCGGCATTTCGGCGTCGGATCCGACCGGCCTCGCGCAGTTGAATGTCTTGCTCACCGGTTTGACCACCGTGCCTCAGGCTGACACGACCCGGTTCGCTGTGTTCCGGACCAATGTCGATACGTTACTAGATTTTTTTATACCTAGCGGTAACCTGGGAACGCTTACGATCAACGCGGAAGCCATTAACCTAAACAGCATTAGCGGCTTTGCTTCGATCACGGTCACGGTAGCTCAGGTCATCGCCAATGACGTGAATCCGCCTCAGGTCTCCTTGCTCGTCACCGGCGGCGTCCTGCGGCGCCTCGATGAAGCGCCGCGCATGGAGACCAACGACTCCTTGCTGTTCACGGTTACGGCATCAGACAACGAGACTGCCATCACGCGCATCGGCGTAACCTACGTCGTTAGCAATGCCACTACGAGTGGCACTGTGACCCAAACACTATTCCAGGATAGCGTTCTCAACCCGGCGATCAGCGGGACCGTGCCCGTCACTTTTACCCTGACTCCGCAGGACTTGCCAATATCGCTGTTCGATCCCGGGAACCTCCCCGACACGCTGTTCTTCGAAGTCACCGGTTGGGCCTTCGATCAGGCCACGCCGAGCAACTGCGGCGCTACGGTCGATGTGCTGGGGACCTCGAACTCGCTGGCGTGCACCGGCACCGGGCCCGTCCTCGCCACCGGTCTTACTGGAGGCCGGATCGATCGACTCATCGTGGCCGGACGTACTATCGGTTTTGCTCAAGGATCGCTGATCGCCGATGCGACGGTCGACACGCTGCGCGAACTGTTGCTACTCTCCGATTTCGAGTTCGGATTGGTGAGGCCGTTCGACCTACGCAACGAAGTTTTCTTGAACAACGTGCCCGTCGGCTCCCAGCCCTGGGGTGTCTTCATCGACAACTCGGAAGACAACCTGTTGGTTGGTAACTCGGGCGGCACCAACATATCGCTCATTGACCTGGGTCCAAGGATACCTGGCAGCGTTTCTATCGTCGGTGAGACCGAGCGCTTCCAGACCCAGGACCTCAAAGTGTTCCTCGTCGAGCAGGACTTCGACGCCTTTGGACTCGAGGTCTTCCCGGTAACCTTCTTCGATTTTTCGGACCGGCCACAGTTCGTCGCCCAGGCTGCCAATGGCCTCATCCTGTTCTCGACGAAACCTGCGGCGGTGGATCGACCTGGAACAATTCGTGAGTATGACCCGGTCCTGCGCGAGATCCGGTTCTTCATCGCCTACGCCGACCGCAAGGCGCCGGGCACACCGCAGATCCAGGTGGTCAACGCCGACTCGGTATTCGCCATCGAGGGTGGCCGGAAATTCGTAATCTGTGACCACACGCCAGGCGCCGTGCAGCCTTCGGGTCGATCGTGCATCACTGCGGCGGATTCGCTCGGTGATGCCGAAATTCTGGTCGCCGTCAAAGCCATAACCGATGGTTGGGACGTCGACATCTTCACCGATCTCTCGATCCCGAGCATTGGACTTCAGGACACCACTTTCCTGGCAGCTAGCGGTGACCGCGAGTTCATCGCGCTCGGTGAGGGCGACACCCCCGACCGCGCTGGCCGCATCATCATGTACCGTTCGGCCACCAAGACCATCAGCAACGCGCTCCAGGTTATCGACTTGACCGGGAACGCCGAAGAGCGCGTCTTTGGACTCGCCCTCAACCGGGACGGTAGCCTGGGCGTGGCTCGCGGCGCAAAGGCGTATTTCTTCGGGCCCGATTTCATCGGTGGTCCGAACGTGCTCCGCCTGCTTGGAATCAACGACGGAATCAACACGTCGGGGACCGGTGCCGCGCTCCATCCCGACAACGATCAGTTCAGCTTCAACGTTTCGGGTGAGCGTCTCTCTTTCCTGGGTTCTGATGACGCGTCGGTCGAAATCGTCGATACCCGATTCTTTGAGTTCAGCCGTGGCAAGATCTTGATCCGTGACCCGATCACTGGGCCGCTCAAGGTCACGCGCCGGCTGCCAACCGACCCGGCGAATGTGATCATAAAACTCTACGGCATTACGGCGAACGGCGTCGTAGTGATCCCCATTCGCGACGTGGATATCATTCCGCTTCCCTAGAGCGGAGCCGAACCGCGAGCTTGGAGGTTGCCAGGCCGCTCAGCCGCTCCGGACCCTCGAGTACAGGGTCCGGAACCCGGCTGGCGGCTTTCAGTTTGGAAGTGTCGGTGCAGCTGGCGAGAGGGAAGCCGCGAAACAAGAGAACGTATGCTCGACCATTTCAGCTTCGTAACCGCTGGAGAGTCTCATGGCAGAGGCCTCGTGACGATCGTAGAGGGCGTGCCCGCCGGATTGCCGCTCGATTCCGAGGTTATCCGCATAGAGTTGGCCCGGCGCCAGAAGGGTCACGGCCGCGGCGGCCGTATGAAGATAGAGAAGGACGCGGCGGAAATCCTCGCAGGTGTGAGGCTAGGTGAAACGCTGGGTTCTCCTGTCGCTTTGATGATCCCCAATCGCGATTGGGAGAATTGGCGCCGCCCGATGTCGGTGGATCCGGTTCCCGATGCCACCGATGAGGAACTCAGACGAGTGAAGCTCCCGCGGCCGGGACACGCCGATCTGGTTGGCCTACTCAAGTTCGCCCGTCAGGATGCCCGCGATATCCTGGAACGCTCCAGCGCCCGCGAGACCGCGTCTCGCGTGGCCGCCGGGGCCGTCGCCAAACGGTTGCTGTCCGAGTTTGGGATCAGGCTGGGGAGTCATGTAACCTCGCTCGGTGGCGCTGAGGCCCGTCGATTGGAGGCTGGTGACTATCCCGAGGACATCAATGAAGCAGCCGACGCTTCTTCGGTCCGCTGCCTGGACCGCGAGGCCGAGGCCGAGATGGTTGCGCGCATCGATGCCGCCAAGACGGCAGGGGATACAGTGGGAGGAGTGTTCGAAGTCGTTGTGCGGGGCTTGCCGGTGGGGCTGGGAAGCCATACCGCCTGGCATGGCCGCCTCGATGGACGGCTCGCCGCTGCCCTGATGTCGATTCAAGCGATGAAGGGTGTGGAGATCGGCCTCGGCTTCGAGGCCAGCCGCAGGCGCGGATCCGAGGTTCATGACGAGATCGAGGCCGACTCGGAAAACCGGCTCGGCGGTGGCTTCAGACGCCGGACGAATCGCGCCGGCGGTTTGGAGGGCGGGATGACCAACGGTGAGCCTTTGACGGTGCGTGTGGCTATGAAGCCATTGTCCACGCTGATGCGGCCCCTGAAGAGCGTCGACCTTGATACGGGTGAGGTGGCAGCCGCAATACGCGAACGCAGCGACGTCACCGCCGTGCCTGCCGCGGGCGTCGTCGGTGAGGCCATGGTCGCCTTGGTTCTCGCCGATGCCATGCGGGAGAAATTCGGTGGCGATTCTCTGCAGGAAATGCGTTCGAACTTCGAGTCGTACCTCGAACGCCTGACCCGCAGGCATGATTGATCGCGTGATCCTGATCGGTTTCATGTGCTCGGGCAAGTCGACCGTGGGTCGCCTGCTGGCCGAGCGACTGGGCTGGGACTTCCTCGACTTCGATGCGACGATCGAGATGGAACAGGGCATGGATGTGCACGAGATCTTTGCCCGGCGGGGTGAGGCGGCTTTCCGCGCTCTGGAGCGGGATCTGACGGAGCGCATCGCGCCTCAACGACGCGTCGTGCTGGCCCCGGGGGGCGGCTGGGTCACCCAGCCGGAGCTCCTCGAAGAACTGAGGCCCGGTTCGCTCACGGCCTGGCTCAAGGTCGGTCCACGAACCGTTCTCGAGCGTCATCGCCGCCAGGGCGGCGTCAGACCCCTGTTGACGGTCGAAGAGCAGGTTCCGGCCCTGATCACCGCCAGGGAACCCTTTTACCGCCGTGCCGATTATGCCCTCGACACGGAATCGCGCCAGCCCGCTGGGCTCGCTGCTGAGCTTGCGGATTGGGTCGCTCGAGAAGGGGATAGTTGACAAGCGGTTGATAATGAGTAGCCATACTCGGCGCCGGGAGCTGTGGAACCTGGCGGCCTGGGTCTGGGGTAAACGGTGTTATGGTAAGGCTTGGACTATGAGTGCTGAGAAGAAAAAGACTGGAAAGAAGAGGCGTAAGGCGAGCGGGGCAGCCAGGACGCGGAAGACGACGAAGAAGGCTTCCGGGGCCGCCGACGGTGCCAGGCTCCTCATCGTTGAGTCACCGGCGAAGGCCCGGACCATCGGCCGCTACCTCGGGGATGGCTATATCGTCAAGGCGTCGGTGGGACATATCCGCGATCTGCCCAAGAGGGATCTCGGTGTAGATGTCGATGCCGGTTTCCAGCCTCATTACGTCACAATTCGGGGCAAGGCCAAGGTCATCAAGGAGTTGAAGCAGGCAGCCAAAGGCGCCAGTCAGATACTTCTCGCCACAGACCCTGACCGCGAGGGCGAGGCGATCGCCTATCACGTCGCCGAGCAGCTGGGCTATGAAAAGGACAATGGCTCCAGGTTCCGGCGCGTCCTCTTCGAAGAGATCACACCTGAAGGCATCAAGCACGGCTTGGACCACACGGTCGATATCGATTTTCGTAAAGTCGATGCCCAGCAGGCCCGGCGTATACTCGACCGCCTCGTGGGCTACAAGGCGAGCCCCTTTCTCTGGAAACCCATCCGACCCGGCCTCTCTGCCGGTCGGGTCCAGTCGGTTGCCCTGCGTCTCATCTGGGAGCGCGAGGAAGAGATCCGCCGCTTCGAACCGCAGGAATATTGGACCGTTGAGGCGTTACTCGAGAAGGGCGATTCTCGTTTCACGGCGAAGCTCCACAAGCTCGACGACGAAAAGCCGGCGCTGCCCAATGAGGCCGCCGCACTCAGCGTACTCTTGGCAGTCGACGGCGTACCCTTCAAGGTCAGCCAGATCACACGCAAAGAGCGCCGCAAGAACCCGGCGGCGCCGTTCACCACATCGACTATTCAACAGGAAGCGGCCAAGCGCCTCCGCATGTCGGCTCGCCAGACCATGCGTGTTGCGCAACAGCTCTACGAAGGCATCGAGGTCGACGGTCAGGCTGTCGGTCTCATTACCTACATGCGAACAGATTCTACACGCATCGCAGCTTCGGCCGCCGCCAATGCTCGCGCCCATGTCGAAGCCAGTTTTGGATCGAAGTATCTGCCTACCTCCCCCCGCCTCTACAGAGGGAAGCAGCAAAAAGGCGCACAGGAAGCACATGAGGCGATCAGACCGACCGCTGTCGATCGCACCCCGGACTCCCTTAAGGGCGTGACCGCCGAACAGCTGAAGCTCTACACGCTCATCTGGATGCGCTTCGTCGCGTCGCAAATGTCACCTGCCGTCTACGACACCACAACAGTCGATTTCGACTTGGAAGGCAATGACAAACGCAAGTACCTGTTCCGTTTGACGGGATCCGTGATGAAGTTCGATGGCTTCACACGTCTCTACGAGGAAGTTGGTGATGAGGACAACGGGCGCAAGCTCGATGATCTTGAATCGCTGCCCGCACTCGCCGAGGGTGAGCTCGTCAAGCTCATCGAACTGCTGAAGGGTCAACACTTCACTCAGCCGCCGCCGCGCTTCAGTGAGGCGAGCCTCGTGAAGGAACTGGAGAAAGATGGGATCGGCCGCCCGTCCACTTATGCTCAGATCATATCCACTCTGCTGGACCGCAAATACGTCGAACTCGAGAATCGCCGCTTCGAACCCACTCCCCTCGGCGAAACGGTCGTTCAGGTCCTGATCCGGGTCTTCCCCGGAGTTTTCAACGTATCTTTTACCAGCCGTCTCGAAGAGAACCTGGATCGCATCGAGGAAGGCGATCTCCAGTGGCAGAGCGTACTCTCCGACTTTTACGAGCCCTTCACCGCGCAGCTCGAGGCAGGGGAGGCGAAAAGCGATGAGATCATCCGCGAGATCGTCCAGGCCGAAGATGCCGTGTGCGATCAGTGCAACTCGCCGATGATCGTACGTTGGAATCGATACGGTCGCTTCCTTGGTTGCTCCGCCTACCCGGAATGCAAGAACACTCAGCCGATAGACAAGCTGCCCGAGGTCGATCTCGACGGCGAGACATGTCCACAGTGCGACGGCGACTTGACGGTGAAGAGTGGCCGCTTCGGTCCGTTCGTTGCCTGCACCAACTACCCCGACTGCCGCTACACGCGGCCCGTCGACGGAAAAGAGGCCGCCGCCACAGTCGACGCCAAGTGTCCGGAATGCGGCAGCCCCCTGGTCGTCAAGACCGGACGCTATGGTAACTTCCTGGCCTGCTCGGCTTATCCCGACTGCAAGCATACCCAGCCCATCACCCTCGGCATGAGTTGCCCGAAGTGCGAAAAGGGTGACATCGCCAAACGCCGCACCCGCAGGGGCCGCGTGTTTCATGGCTGTACGCGCTACCCCGACTGCGATTGGTCGAGCTGGGATACACCGGTGAAGGCCACGTGCCCCGCTTGTGGCGCGACAGTCGCCCTACAGAAGACGTCCAAGCGCAAGGGCGAATTCCTTCGCTGCGCCGTCTGCGAGCATGAATTCGAGCAGGAGGCTGCCGAGACGGCTGACGTCGGCTCGGCCTGACCCGAGTCACGGATCATTTGAGCGATATCGTCGTCGTTGGTGGTGGATTGGCGGGAGCCGAGGCCGCCTGGCAGCTCGCCCGGCGCGGCCACCGCGTCAAACTCTTCGAGATGCGCCCTCAGCTGTCTACTCCAGCCCACAAGACGGCGACGATCGGCGAGCTAGTCTGCAGCAATTCTTTCAAGTCAGAAGAAGTCATTAACGCCCACGGCCTTCTCAAGGCAGAGATGCGCGAGTTGGGGTCCCTTTTGCTCGAGGTTGCCCAGAGCGCCCGAGTCCCCGCGGGAGCGGCCCTCGCCGTCGACCGCCAGCTCTTCGCCGCTCGAGTCGATGAGAGGATTCGAGATCATTCCTATATAGACGTCGTCAGCGAAGAGGTGCGCGAGCTGCCCGATCCTCCCGCCATCATCGCCACCGGGCCCCTGACTTCCGACGCGCTGTTCACCGCTATCCGTCGCCGCCTCGGGGCCGCCGGACTCTACTTTTTCGATGCCATCTCGCCGATTGTGGCCGCCGATTCCATTGACGAATCCAGGAGTTTCCGCGCTTCACGCTACGGCAAGGGAGGCGACGATGCATACATCAACTGCCCCCTCGATCCGCAAGAGTACGCTGCGCTGTGCTGCGCCCTGACCAAGGGCGAGGTATACGATGCGCCCGAATGGGATCGCGTGCCCTACTTTGAAGGGTGCTTGCCCGTCGAAGTGCTCGCCGCGCGCGGACCTGATACCCTGCGATTTGGACCCTTCAAGCCCGTCGGCCTCGAGGATCCGCGCACTGGGAAGAGGCCCTACGCGGTCGTTCAGCTGCGACGCGAGGATGCAAGGGGCCAAATGTGGAATCTTGTCGGATTTCAGACACGGCTTCGTTATCCGGAGCAGCAGAAGGCCATCCACTTGATACCCGCGCTGGCCAACGCCGAGATCCTCAGGTACGGTCAGATTCACCGGAATTGCTACCTGAATTCGCCCGCCACCCTCTCACTGCACGGCTCACCGCCCGACGCTCCAGACTTGATCTTCGCGGGCCAGCTGACGGGGGTGGAGGGGTACATCGAGTCTGCCGCCACCGGTCTCGTCGCGGCGCTGAACATCGACCGCCTCGTCCGAGGCGCTGAGGCGCAGGTGCCACCGGCCACGACGATGCTGGGCGCTCTCTACCGCTATCTTCAAGATGCCGACTCGAATAACTTCCAACCGATGAACGCGAACTTCGGCCTGCTCCAGCCCCTCGACTCCCCTGTTCGCGGGAAGCGTGAGCGGCGGGCAGCGCTGGCTGACCGGGCGCTTGCCGCGATGAGGCGCTGGCGCGATGACCTGTGCCCGGCGCCGGTCGCGGCAGGCGTCGTCCGGGGAGACGGCTCCTCTTGACGATGGCTACGGGTACCAGGGCCGAGCTAGCCGTATATCTCAAGCATATTGAAGATGAGCGACAGCTCTCCACGCATACCGTCGAGGCGTACCGATCGGATCTTTTCGAGTTCGCTAACTTTCTTGACGGGTACCTCGGATCCACCGACTGGCCGTGGTCTGAAGTCGACCGACTGGCTATTCGAGCCTTCCTCAGCCACCTGAACACCGCATCCCTCAAGCGGCGTACGATCGCTCGCAAACTTTCCGCGGTGCGAAGCTTCTTCCGCTTTCTCTATCGCGACGGAATCGTAAGCGCGAATCCGGCGCGGCAGGTGCGGGCGCCGAGGCTCGGACGCGAGTTGCCCGCATACCTGACACAGACGGAGATGTCCCGCCTCTTCGAGCTAGTCCAGCTCCGGTG
>SDBV01004398.1_pt1 | contig 20352 bp, 17 predicted proteins | sample 2277081 | NCBI WGS metagenome assembly SDBV01 (sample SAMN10402039, study PRJNA504765) | marine sediment metagenome | isolation source: marine sediment core GS10_PC15, 223 cmbsf | place: Arctic Ocean: Southern Knipovich Ridge | collected 2010 | reverse complement strand
TTCAAGAGACGAGGACCACTATCCGTTCTAGGATATTCGGTTGGTGCTGCATTCGTTCGGAAGAAGAAATAGTCGCAGCTAACGACTTGGTGCATACAGAAGGGCAAAAGTAAAGATGCGGGCCGCTGATGAGAGTCAGCGGCCCGCTTTTGATTTTCGAAGACTTCTCGAACAGGTGACGATACACCGAACGACGCCCTCCCTACGCGAAAAGTCTTACAATTTGCCCACTTTTCCTATAAAATCAACCGTAAAAGTGGATATCCACCTTGGAGTAAGAAACGCCGGCATTCCCGCCAGAAAGGGGGGATTCGAAAAGAATTGACCAGGGAGTTTATCGACAGATTGGTTTAATTAGATATGTCGTCCGAATTTCAGGCAGAAAGGAAGGACAAGATGAGCAGAAAAGGTTTTACTCTAATTGAGTTGCTCGTCGTCATTGCCATCATCGGCATTCTGGCGGCGATTCTGCTTCCGGCACTGGCGCGCGCGCGGGAGGCCGCCCGGCGGTCGACATGCTCGAACAACCTGAAACAGTGGGGAGTCATCTTCAAGATGTACGCGAACGAGAACAAAGGAGCGTTTCCGAGGCAACTGACAAAATATACTTTCCCTTCTTGGGGGGGCGATCCCAACCAGCTGGAGTGCAACAGTACCAACCCATGGTGGTGGCAGCCTGATGGCCCGGCCGTCTATCCCAATTACGCGACCGATATCAACCTCTGGCAGTGTCCCTCCGACGCTAATGACTTCGTTTCTGTCACAAAAACGCCGGAATTTTTCCACTGCCGAAGCGATCTGAGTCTGGGGATTTGTCCCTGCCGGATCGCCCTTCATTCGTATGATTATCTTGGCTGGGTCGTCACACATGATATACTCGTAAATCCCGGGTGGACGGGAACCGAGGAGAATTGCGGGTTCCTTAACGGCTGCCTCGACCTGGGTGTCCTGGGTGCGCTGGATGCCGGTACGAGCGGGGCAGGCAGCTACCCCAATTTCGATTTCAGCAACTGGGACCAGGACCAGGATTACCAGAACTCCGTCACTGGCGAATCGAAGACCTTGTTTAGGCTGAAGGAAGGCACGGAGCGGTTCATGATCTCGGACATCAACAATCCCGCCGCCACTTCCGTGGGGCAAAGTGAAATCCCCGCCATGTGGGACACGATTGGATGGGAGACATTTGAATTCAACCACGTCCCCGGCGGCGCCAACGTGCTATACATGGACGGGCACGTTGAATGGCTTACGTATCCGAGCAAGTTCCCGTTAACTAGACATCTATGCCCGGGCGTCCCGGGCGAGTACGTCTTCCCGCACAATTGGCCGGGATGTTAGGATATTCCGGCTAGAACAGACCAGATATTTGGCAGGCGAGCCGCTGAAGGAACCAGCGGCTCGCTTTTTTGTAATCGGTCACAGACTGTGAAGCGTTAGTTCGGGCATCCCCCCCTACTCTCCGGGTATAGCCTGGAATGAGAGAGGAAGGGAGCCTGCAGAATCGGAGACCGGGCCGAGGATGGAAAGTGACAGCCCCGCGAGGGGCTGAATATGAATAGCTGTGGGGGAAACCCCCTTCCTGAAAAACCGAGAATTACTCCGGTACAAGCACGAGTTTCCCGAAGATGTCGCGGTCGAGCATTTTCTGATGGGCCTTGGCGGCGTCCTTGAGGGCGAAAACGGAGTCGACAACCGGCTTCAGGGTTCCGCGCTTGACGTGTTTGAGCACTTCGAGCAACTCGCTGTGCCACCCCATATAAGATCCGACAACGGTGTGATGGCGCATGAAAAGAAACCGGAGATCGATGCTCACCTCGAAACCGCTCGTCGCACCGCAGGTCGTCAGCCGCCCGTTCTTGGCCAGGCAGGCCATGCTCTTCTGCCAGGTTTCGGGGCCGATATGCTCGAAAACGACATCGACTCCGCGCCCGGCCGTGAGGTCTTTGACCTCCTTTGCGAAATCCTTCTTGGCGTAGTTGATGGTGAAGTCGGCGCCGAGAGCCTCCGCCTTTTTCAGTTTCTCATCCGTGCTTGCGGTCGCAAACACCCGGGCGCCGGCCAGTTTGGCAATCTGGATGGCGGCGCTTCCAATTCCACTGCCTGCCGCATGGATCAACACATCCTCGCCGGACTTCAATTCGGCCCGCTGAAAGAGCATGTGCCATGAGGTCTGAAAAACCAGCGGAATGGCCGCCCATTCCTCGAACTTGAGCTTGTCGGAAATGGGCATCAGGTTTCGCGCGGGAACCTTCACGTATTCCGCGTAACCGCCCCACACCTTGAAGCCCAGGATCGTGTACTTCTCGCAAAGGTTGTCGTGCCCGGCGCGGCAGTCATCGCACAAGCCGCAGCTCATTCCGGGAGCCACCAGGACCGGATCTCCATCGCTGACCCCCTCGACGCCCGCGCCGACGCTTGCCACTTCTCCGGCCACATCGCATCCAAGGATATGAGGGAGTGGGATCGCGAGTGCGGGCAGGCCCTGGCGAAGCCAGATGTCGAGGTGGTTGAGGGCGCAGGCCCGGACCTTGACCAGCACCTCGCCGTGACCGGGTTCCGGGGTGTCGATTTCCTCGTAAATGAGCTTATCCAAATCGCCGTGCTCGTGAAGTGTTACTGCTTTCATCGGGTTCTCCTTGTCCTGGAAGTAGGGGACAAGCCCTTGCCGTGACTTCGATGGGAATGGCCCCATCCAACATTGGATTGATTCAAGTATTTGATAGGCGAATTGTAGGGTTTTGGAGGTTGGGAGTCAAACGGGGGGGGTTGCCCGGAAAGACCTTTCAGGCGCCCTGAGGCGGAAACGCTCTTCTGGCCCGTCATTGCGAGCCACGCCCCAAGCGTGGCGTGGCAATCTCGCTACGAACAAGGCCTTAGGCAGAAAAGAGATTGCCGCGTCGCTTCGCTCCTCGCAATGACGAGCGGCATGAATGGGGTGGGGATTCGGGCACAAATCGGATAAAATAACCTCTCAAGTACAAGCGGGTCATCAGGAACGAGGAAACACGATGGGCGATCTAGTTCGGATCCGACTGAAGAATATGCTTTTTGCCGCTTGCCATGGCGTTTCGCCGTACGAGCGGGAAGTGCCGGCGCGTATCGAGGTGGACCTCGAGGTTTCAGCCGATTCGATGGAGTCCCGGCAATCGGATGAGCTTTCGGAAACGGTCGATTACGCCTGGGCGGTGCACGAGGTCGGCAAAGTGGTCGAGGGACCGTCCTGCAATCTAATTGAGACGCTCGCGGAACGGATCGCCGACAGCATTCTGGATAATCCCCAATGCCGGGTGGTAACGGTCACTGTCCGCAAGCACAGGCCTTTCCTGAAGAGCACCTGCGATTATGTCGAGGTGGAGGTCACGCGGGGAACAAAATAAGAAACAGGGATTGGGGACTGGCGATTGAAGATTGATTATTCCACGAACTTCACACTGAGCACTTCGCACTGTGCACCGAGAACTTCGCACTGATTCAGATCAGTTCCTTGGCTTCGATGCGCCCGGCGAAAATCGTGCGGCATTTGGGACAGAGATCGAGCTGGTAATCGACGTAAACTTCTTCTTCGAGCTTCTTCGGGTCCATCATCTTCATCCGCTCAACCAGCCTCTCGAGCTCGGCCTGGGTGTCCCTCTGAAGGTCTTCCGCCGTAATGCGGATCTCGTTCGGGGCGGCGTATAGCTGGACCTTCAGGATGTAACGGAGGTCCTGCTCGTCCATCTCCACGCCACAATTGTCGCACCTGTACTTGATCACGCCGACCCCTCCTCCCCATTCGGCCCTTCGGGATCAACCGCCCGGGAACCCGCGCCGGGGCCCTTGTACAGCTCCCGTCTATCAAGAACCCAGGAGCGAGTCGTGAAGTCCCCCTCCGTCTTGTCGGTTTCAATATGCCGGCGCATAATGAACACCTTGGCGTCCAGGTTGTCGGCATAGTGAAGAATAATGGCTTCCAGACACATAGGCAGCTTGGGTGATCCGAATTCACCCTGATGGGCGAGCACAAGATGCTCGAGGAGAATGCGAGTTTCCTCGGGAAACGCCTCGATCTCCCGCGCGGTGTCGCGCACCATGTCGCGTCCCAGGACCATGTGCCCGAGCAGACGGCCTTCAGTGGTGTACTCGAAGCCCGGCTCGGAAGAGATCTCAAGGATCTTGCCGATATCGTGCAGCAACCCGCCCGCGATCAGCAGAGAAGTATTGAGCGGCTCGTACTTCTCGGCGAAGTAGAGGCATGAACGCGTGACGGAGAGCGTGTGCTCGAGAAGTCCCGCAACAAAAGAGTGATGGATCTCTTTTGCAGCGGGTGCCTGCTTGAATATCGATTCGAACCGGGTGAATGCCCGGTTCAGAAGCTCGCGGATGAAATCATCCTCGACCATCTCGATGATCCCGAGCAGTTCTCCCCACATCTCGTCGATGTTGAACTCAGATTGGGGAACGATCGAAGACGGATCGAAACCGTCATCCTGATCCTGTTCCTTGACCGGCCGGATCTGCTTCACGGTGACCTGGAGTTCGTCCTTGTATGAACCAACCTCGCCTCGGACCTTGACGAAAGAGCCTTGGCGAATAGCGGGATCGATCCCATCAATTTCCCATACCTTGGCTGGGATGGTCCCTGATCGGTCGGTCAACCGGAGATCAAGAAACGGTTTGTCCTTCTTGGTCTGCCGCTGAGACTTCTCAGAAATCAGGTAGAAGCCATCAAACGTGACGCCTTCTTTCATCTCGGAGATCAGCATTGGCCTTTACTTCGGCCCTGCCTCCGCCATCTCGGAAAGAGATGTCTTGCGGAAGACGTGGCCCAGTTTCTCTTCCTTCGTGCGAAGGTACTCTCTGTTGTGTTCGTTGGGTGTGATGATAAGGGGAACCCGCTCGACTATTTCCAGACCATACCCGTGCAGGGCCCTGAATTTTCGGGGATTGTTTGTCAGAAGCCGGATCGTTGTCAGTCCCACGTCGGTGAGAATCTGAGCGCCGATGCCGTAATCCCGCTGATCGGGCTTGAATCCCAACCGCAAGTTCGCCTCGACCGTATCCAGGCCCTCTTCCTGAAGCTCATATGCCCGCATCTTGTTCAGGAAACCGATGCCGCGCCCCTCCTGGCGCATATAGAGAAACACGCCGCACTCGGACTTCCCGATCAATTCCAGGGCGGACTCCAATTGCCGCCCACAATCGCAGCGATTCGAGCGGAAGAGCTCCCCGGTGAGGCATTCATCCTGGACGCGAACCAGCACATTCTCTTTTCCGGCCACCTCTCCCTTCTGAAGAATCAAGTGGTGATACTTATCGATGCTGTTTTCATAAACCAGGAGCTTGAAATGGCCGTAATCGGTGGGGAGGTCGACCGTGTTGATTCGGTTGACAAGCTTTTCAGTCCGGCGGCGGTACTGGATGATGGAAGCGACGGAGCAGATCTTCATGTTGTGTTGTTTTCCGAACTCGACCAATTCGGGCGTCCGGGCCATGGTGCCGTCATCATTGAGGATTTCGCAAATCACCGCCGCGGGCTTCAAGCCTGCCAGGCGGGCCAGGTCCACAGATCCTTCGGTCTGGCCGGTCCGAACCAGGACCCCCCCTTTGCGCGCGCGAAGCGGGAAGACGTGGCCCGGCCGAACAAGGTCACTCGGCTGGGTTTCCGGATCGACGGCAATCTTGATCGTCTGCGCCCGGTCGAAAGCGGAGATTCCCGTCGAAATTCCATGGCGGGCGTCGACGGACTCGGTAAAAGCCGTGCCGAGCCGCGCGGTGTTGTTTTTCACCATCGGAGGGAGCTGCAACTCGTCACAGCGTTCCTCGGTCATCGACAGGCAGATCAACCCGCGGCCATGCATGGCCATGAAGTTGATCGCCTCGGGGGTTACCTTCTCGGCCGCCAGGGTCAAGTCGCCTTCATTCTCCCGATCTGCGTCATCGGTAATGATCAGCATGCGGCCGGCCCGGATCTCTTCGATGGCTTCCGGGACAGAACAAAGCGGGAATTCCATTGCCTTCACATCCTTCTCCTCTGGAGCAGCGAACACGGGTTTTCTAGACACCGAAGCCTGCCTCCTTGAGAGTCTCCCAACTCATCGACTGTCTCGCTTCCGGGCTGCCCAGAATCCGGGCAACGTACTTTCCAATCAAATCGGTTTCCAAATTGAGCTCCTCGCCGACTTTTCTGTGGGATAGGTTCGTATTTTCCCAGGAAAAGGGGATAATTGCGACATCGAAATCCTCCGACCCCAGCCGGGCGATCGTCAGACTGACCCCGTCCAGCGTGACGGACCCTTTCGAGATCATCTCGTGCATCAACTCCGGAGGGGGCGCAAAAGTCATTCTGTAGCCGTCCCCTTCGGGCGCCGATTTCACGAGATGGGCCCGCCCGTCGACGTGTCCCTGGACCCAGTGTCCCCCCAGGCGGTCCCCGACGGCCAAGGAACGCTCGAGATTCACGGGATCCCCAGGTGACAGATCTCCCAGGTTGGTCCGGTCGAGAGTTTCCGGACTCAGGTCGGCGGTAATCTTATTCTCGCCGGTCCGAACCACGGTCAAGCATGCCCCATTGACGGCAAGACTGTCGCCGAGTTGGAGATCCTCGAAGCATTTCGTGGACACGATGACAATTCTGCCTCCGGGTCCCTGCCTCTCGATCAGGGCAACGCTTCCGACTTCTTCGATAATTCCTGTGAACATCTACTGTAAATATCCTTGAACCAGAATGTCCGGCCCCACAACCTCCGTCTCCACCCGCTTCAATTGGAGAGCGGACACCATCCGATCGATTCCTTTTCCAGCCGCCGGCGTGGGCGCCTTGGCGCCGCCGACCCATTTCGGTGCGACGAACGCCACAACCTTGTTGACGATGCCCGCCTCCATCGCCGAGGTGAGCGTTTCCTGTCCGCCTTCGATGAGCAACGCCAGAATCCCGCAGTCACCCAGCTGATCCAGAAGGTCGTTCCAGCGAACCTTTCCTTTTCGCGTCACCGAACCCACCTGGGGGAGACCAATCGGACCGGCAGGGACCGCGGCGCCTGCAATCCATGTGGGAGTTTCCCCTGCCGTCCGGATCAGGTTCAGCGAGCGCGGTACCCGTCTCGAACCGCTAAGAATGATTCGGACGGGCTGTCTTCCCTTCACCCCGTGTCGAATGGTCAGGGATGGATCATCCCTGACCGCTGTGCGATGGCCGACGAGGATCGCGTCGACCCCTGCGCGGAGCTGGTGAGCCCGCTTGCGCGCCTGGGGAGAGGTAATCCAACGGCTGTCGCCTGTGCGGGTTGCGATTTTCCCGTCAAGCGTCATCGCCCACTTCGCGATGACGAACGGCCTCCCATAGCGGCGGTGCTGGAAATAGTATTCGTTAAGTTTCCGTGCCTCCTTCCGCAGAACCCCCGTTTCGACGCGGACTCCCGCCTTTCGGAGCATCCTGAATGATCGCCCCCGAACTCGCGAATCCGGGTCCGCCGTCGGGGCGACCACTTCCGTTATCCCTGCTTTCAAAATTGCATCCACGCACGGAGGCGTCCGGCCGTGTATGCAGCAGGGTTCGATCGTCACATACAAGCGGGCATTCTTCGCTCCAGAGCCTGCGTCGCGCATGGCAAAAACTTCCGCGTGGGGGGCTCCCACACGGGGGTGGTAGCCCCGGCCGACGATCCGGCCGTCGCGAACCAGCACCGCTCCGACCATCGGATTCGGGCTGGTCCAGCCGCGTCCCCGGACCGCGAGCTCCAATGCCTCTGCCATGTACCGCTCGTCATCTTCCATAGATCTCGGCTGGGCAAAAAAAGCACCCCGAAGCGTTTTACTCCGGGGCATATCTCAACCTCTGGGGAAGCGGTAGAAACACCGCTTCCCCGCGCTCCTCCCATCCGGACTGTTACCGTCGGCTCCGGCTTCTCACCGGATCGGCGGGACCAAAGGCCCCGTTCGCGGGCTTGGCGACGTGTATTTGGCACCCGCCACCTTACCGCCGGTCGGGAATTGCACCCTGCCCCGGAGCGCTTTTCGCTCGCAGTCATGCTAGCACGCGCGCTGGCCAGCGTCAAGAGATCAGTGCCAAATTCCTTACTTTCTTTGCATGTTTTGGGGGATAAGGTTCGATGGCCGCACCGTCTTTTTCTGTTCGGCAGCGCGGGGGAGGCCCCAGACTGTCAAATCCCCTCGTCCGGCCTATCGCAGATGATTTCGTAGGGGCAGAAATTGCATTCCCAGTCGGATCGCGGTTCGATTGAGAAGGAACTCGCCTCTATTTCCCTGGCAACCTGGACGAGGTTCTGCACGCTCTCCTCCAATTCCGACTCGGTGATGTGAAACTTCCCGCCGTCATGACCCGGCAGGCCGATATCCAAATGGGCAACATCCCGGCTCTCCTTGTCACCGCCGAGGTAGTAGTAGGTAAACAGCTTAGGAGGAGGCAGCTCCGGATCTTGCCTGCAGGCCAGGACATAGATAATTGACTGAAAATCGGACAGATCGTGGTTCTCTTTTCGGGCGATGTTGATGAAACCCTCCTTGATCACCGTCTCCGCCCTGGATCTCCCGCGCCGGGGCTTAGCGCTCACAGAAAAGCTCGCCCGACCGGATTTGTAGTCGATAATCTGAATCCCGCCGTCAGGGAGCAGGTCAATCCGGTCAATCCGGCCGGAAATCTGGATGCCTTCGATCCGGGTCCGGAACTTCTTCTCCAGACAGATCGCCCGCCCGCGAGGCGTCCTCTCATATTCAGCGTCTAAATAGCTTTGAAGGGCACGCGTGGCGGACCTGATGAGCGACTCCCTTTCCAGAGCCGTCGGCGGAAGATCCTGATAGGCCGTGGATGGCCTCCCCTCAGGCATTCCGGGCGGATCCTCAGAACCGGCCGGGACTCCCGTCCATTTTTCGTGGAGAATCCGGTCCATGAGGATTCGAGCGTCTTCCTTCGGGAAGTCATCCAAGGATGGACGCGTATCGTGGAACTGCCTGAGGACCTCATGGAGCAGACTCCCCTTCAGCAGAGAGGGCCCAGACCCCATCTCGAGCTTGAGGACATGCGCGTATAAGTACCGCCGGGGACAGGAGAGGTAGTCCCGGAGCCGGGAATGGCTCAGGATAAGGGGTTCGTGGGGTGATAAAGCGTCGGTTTCCAATGTCCGAACCCGCAGAACGAATCTGCTGGAGACAGCTACCAGGGTCTGCGCGGGCGCACGACTGTGCGCCCCTACGTCGAAGGACAAACCACTGAGTTCATCTTAGCGGAAAAAGGGCACAAAATCACAGAAAGAGGGACCGGAGACCGGGCTACAGGCGCCGTAAACCCGGTGAAAATGGCGGAAATAGGCCCATCCCCATCCGACTTGATTCCCTATCGAGGGATATGGTTCAATTCTGAGACGTTCGTTGAGGGGGAGCAGAAAGAGGAAGATTCAGGTTCATTAGATTTGCTGATACAGGCATTGGAAACATATTCATCCAGCGAACCTGTCGATAATCCGCACAAGAAAGGCTTTGCCCATGACACCTCCCTCGATCGGATCAGGTCTTCGTCATCCTCTGTGCGGCAGTGACTTCTCCACCCTGATACGCATGCTTTCAGAAAACGGCGTCCCGGCCGGCCGCTTCGGGCAGCTTGCCATTATCCTCGGGGCGGTCCTCGTTCGATCCCCATTTCGAATCACAGAAAAGATACTGACCTCTTTCGCGATCAAGCGAATGCCACCCATGAAGGATCCCATATTTATCGTGGGGCACTGGCGAAGCGGAACGACCCATATCTACAACATGATGAGCCAGTCCCCGCAGTTCGGGTACGTCACGCCCCTGGCGACAGGTCTCCCATGGGAGATGCTGACCCTGGGGCGCATTCTGAAACCGTTGATCGACAAGGCCCTGCCGTCGGACCGGTTGATCGATTCCATTCCGATCACACCCCAGTCCCCGCAGGAAGACGAGAGCGCAATGGCGAACATGTCCCCGCTCTCGTTTTACCACGGGCTTTACTTCCCCAGGCACTTCGAGCGGACTTTTTGGCGTGGTGTGTTCTTTGATGAATGCAGCGAGAAGGAAATCGAAAACTGGAAACGGATTTTCGCTTACTATCTGAAGAAGCTGTCGATTCAACAGGATCACCGGCGGTTGTTGATCAAAAACCCGGTGTATACGGCCCGGATCGGGATCATCCGGGAGATATGGCCCAGGGCGAAATTCATCCACGTGCATCGGAACCCGTTTCATGTGTTCGAGTCGATGAGGAACTTCTACAAAAAGCTATTCTCCGCCCTGGCGCTTCAAAGTTACGACCATGTGGATATCGACACAATGATTCTGGAGGCCTATTCCCGGATGGCGGGCCGGCTGGTGGAGGATTCGAAACAACTGCCGGAAGAAGATTACGTCGAGGTCCGGTTTGAGGATATGGAAGAAGACCCGATCTGTGAGCTCGAAAGAATCTACCGGACACTGAAACTGCCCGGTTTCGCGAGGGCGCTGCCGCTCATTAATGATTATCTCCAATCGGTCCGCGGTTACAGGAAGAACACGTACCGGTTCGAGCAAGCGAACGTCAATTTGGTCAGGGAAAACTTAGCGCCCTTTCTGACACTCTGGGACTACAGCGCTCCCTAAGTACACTGGTTTATAAATTCACTAACGTATTCGGGGTCCAGAATCGGCTCAAGCTTCATTGCGAGCGGTTCCTTCTCGTTGCCGAGTTCCCTACTTCTCGTTCCCAAGTTCAACTTGGGAACGAGGGGAAAACGGTCTCGTGCGCCCCTCCGGGGCGCGGGAAGGGATGCATCGTGGACCTGGGGTTTCGCCCCGCCGGAGCGGGCCTCCACCCCAGGCTACTTGCGTGCGCCCCTTCGGGGCGATACTTTCTTTCTCGGAGGGATAGGATGGGGCTTGCCCCGTGCCGTGATTGTACTTATCTCCTTCGGGCGGTTTTGAGCGGGCCCGAACCGAAGCCTCTCCCGATAGTATAATAGGTCCATGAAGAAACATAGAATCCTAGACTCCGTCCTCGAAACAATCGGGAAGCTGGATCTTCGCTACCCGTGGGTCCTCCTCATCCTCTCGGTCTGCCTCCTCGCCGGCTCCATCTACTACACGGCCACCCACCTCGCGTTTAAAACCGATCGAAACGATCTCGTCCAGCAAACGCTTCCCTACCAGGTAAGTTGGAACCGCTTCAAGGAGGAATTCGACTCTACGGACGACATTCTTGTGGTGATCGAGGGCGGCGACCCCGAGGCCCGGGAGGAACTGGCGGAACGCCTGGGGAGAGAACTCGAGAATCGGCCGGACCTGTTCGCGGATGTCTTCTACAAGTTCGACCTGGACAGCTTCGCGCCGAAGTCGTTGCTGTTTTATCCCCTGGAAGACCTCGAAACGATGCGCGATGGTCTACGCGATAACCTCGAGTCGCTCGAGAACACCGCCTCTGCCCGGTCCGTTGCCTATTTCTATCGGGAAGCGAATGACGGGTTTAACGAGGCCATCTCGCCCGAGGGGGACAGCGCGCCTGAATCCGTCGAAGGGCTGGACTTTCTGACCGACCTGACACGCAGTCTCGCCGTTTCCCTCCGCACCGGCGATATCGAAGGAGACGCTTCGCCTCCCAATCCAATGGAAGAAGCCGACCCCGCCGGGCAGGCGCAATACAATGCGACTAAAGACAAGAAATTCACGCTGATCATGCTCAAGGCATCGGCGAGCGCGGCTGGATTCACCCCCGACGAGATGGTGGTCCGGGAACTGAAGGAAATGGTTTACGACATTCAGAAGGAATACCCGGGCCTTAATGTTGGATTGACCGGCAAGCCGGTTTTGAACAACGACGAGATGCTCGCTTCGCGCAGGGATTCAATTAAGGCCTCCATTCTGGCCGTGATCGGCGTCGGTCTGCTGTTCATCATCGCCTTCGGCGAGGTGCGGCGGCCGCTCATTGGAGTCGTAGCGCTCCTCTTCGGGCTGGGGTGGTCGCTGGGGTGGACCACGCTGATAGTCGGTCACCTCAACATCCTCACGGTCAGTTTTGCGGTGATGCTGATCGGCCTGGGGGTCGATTTCGGGATCCACCTCATCGCTCGGTACGAGGAAGAGAGAGCCAAGGGGGAAGACGTCAACGGTGCGATACTGAAAAGCCTCCGCGAAACGGGGAAAAGCATCACGACGGCTGCGTTCACAACCGCCTCTGCGTTTTTTGTGATGGTCCTGACCGACTTCCAGGGAATCAAAGAACTGGGGATTATTGCCGGGTCGGGCGTTCTCCTGACCCTGCTGGCAACGCTCGTGCTCGTGCCGGTTCTTATCCGCCTGCTGCGGATCGAGGCCGCGCCTGTGAACAAATCGCGTTGGCTTCGACTGCCGCGCCTGTCGCGAAGCTCATTGTCGCCGCTTGGGGGACCAGTCGTTCTAGGAGTGGGGGCTCTGCTCGGGCTGGCGTCTCTGGTGGGTCTTGGCGGAGTTTATTTCGATTTCAACCTGCTCGCACTGCAATCCGAATCCCTTGACTCCGTCCAATACGAAGAGAAACTGATTGAATCTCAGGGCAATTCGTCCTTGTTCGGGATTGTCCTGGCGGAGAACCCCGCGCATGCGCTCGAAAAAGCCGAGGAACTCAATCGTCTCCCGACTGTGAAATCGGTTGAGACCATTGCCGATTGGCTGCCCGACAATCAGGAGGAAAAGCGGACCTTCATCAGTGAAATCGCTGATCTGGCACGCCGGATTCACTCGGATGCGCCGCCCGCGGAAGTGGATCCGGCGCAGATGGGCGCGCTGGTGAAGAATCTGGAGGAATACCTGCGGTTCGTCCTGTTCCACTCGCGCGGAAAAACGGACGAGGCGATCCGCCAGGATCTGAAAGATTTGTTGCAGGCAGTGCTCAACCTTCGGGAAACGCTGGAAGAAATTGATACTGAGACGGCGCGGGAGAGATTGGCGGCTCATCAACGCGTGTTTCTTGAGAGATTCGATGACTCACTGCTCTCCCTCGCTCAACAATCGGGAGAAAACCCGGTCGTACTCGAGGACCTTCCCGAGCCTCTGCGGCATCGATACGTGGGAGCGACACAGAGAATCCTCCTGCGGGTATACCCGGAAGAGGATATCTGGGAACGGGAACCGTTGGAGCGCTTTGTCGCCGACGTTCGCTCTCTGGATCCCGATTTGACCGGAAGCCCGGTGCTTCTTTACGAAAATTCGGGGCTCTTCCAGCAAAGTTTCAAAGCGGCGGGGCTGTACGCGCTGATCGCCGTGGCGATTCTCGTCGGAATTCATTTCCGCAACGTGATGTGGACTGTCCTGAGCCTGGTGCCTCTTTTGGTCGGCGGCCTGTGGACCCTGGGCGCCATGCGACTGCTCGGGCTTTCATTCAATCCGGCCAACATCATGACCGTGCCACTGCTGGTGGGCATCGGGATCGACAACGGACTTCACATCCTGCATCGTTACCGTGAAGAAAAGGGGGGGCCGGTGGTCCGCACCAGCACGGGCCGGGCGGTCCTGCTTAGCACGCTGACCACGATGATCGGCTTTTCCTCTCTGATACTTGCCAGGCACCGGGGGATTTCCAGCCTGGGGATTCTCATGACCGTGGGGATGGCGAGCATTCTGGTCGCCTCCCTGGTGTTCCTGCCTTGCCTGCTCAGGGTGCTCGGTCCCATCCTGCGGAAAGAGATGCATTCCCGTTCATGACGTGCTTGCGGCTGTTATGGGGGGTCGAATACAAGCCCAATCAATGAAGAATGATTCAGCGTGTTGTTGGGCGGCTATATCATCAGGCCGTCCCCAGGCTGTCCCCGTGGGTCGGAGAGCCGCCAGCCTTGACTACCTGTGGGCCGTGCTTTGGCTCCGCCTCATATGTAGAATATGGCGCCGCGCCTTGCTTTCCGCACGTGTAAGTGTATGGATCCTTCGCCATATTACCGCAGGACCTTGGGATGGCCGTTGGCCGCGACGAAAGCTTTGGCCTGCGGACTGGTTTCCAAGGCCTGATTGTGGATGTAGAACTGCTCGATGCTGGTCATGTGCATCATCTTCGTGAAGATGGCGGGCGTGACACTACAGCCGCTGATGCTGAGCAAACGCAACTTGGGCAGATGTGCGATGTGGTCGACGAAACGGTCGTCGACGGCGGTGTAGCCGAAGTAAAGCTGATCGAGCTCGGTCATGCCCCGCACGTGCTCCAGACCCGCCGAGGTAATCTTCGTGTAGCTCACGAGCAGATTCGTCAGGTTGGTCAGCCTGGCGAGGTGGGCCATCCCTTCGTCCGTGATCGACGTATGTTGGATATCCAGCTCCCGCAGATTGGGCATTCGGCGCAGATGAACCAGCCCGGGGTCGGTAATCTTGGTGCGGTCAAGGACTAGACTGGTCAGCGAACTGATGTGAGCTAACTCCGCCAAGCCATCATCGCTCGTCTCGGTGCCGCCAAGCGATAGCGTTTTGAGTTTCTTCGCGTTGCGCAACTCCGCGAGGCCCTCGGCGGTCACCGCAGTGCTGTCAAGCAATAGCGATCGTAATTCAGGCCACGAGGCGATGGTCTTCATCGACGCGTTGGTGATCTTTGTGGAGCGCGGTTCGAAGTGGACCAACTTCTTCAGGCTACCCAACTGAGCAACGCCAGCGTCGCTGATGGTGGTGAAGGCAAGGTCAAGATACTCCAGTTCAGCCAGGCCGCTGACCACGTGGAGTGTCTCGTCATCGACCCCGGTGGAAGAAAGGTAGAGACGGTGCAGCGATTTGAGCGGGCCGATACGCCGGCCGGTCTGGTTGGTGATGCCTCGCCCGTCGATCGTGAGTTCCTCAAGCGAGGTCAGATGCTCAATGCCGACGAGGTCCTTGTCTGTGAAGCCGTGCACGGTGAGCTTGCGGAGATGAGGTTCGTGGCGCAACGCAACGATCACTTGTGCTACGGTCGCGGCGGGTTTGACCGGCGGCACAGGCACGTCTGACGGGCTAAACGGGCCATTCGATGGGCCAAAGCCGACCAATACCACGGTCACGATACGCTGCGGCTGGCCGATGCCCGCCCGCTCAAGCAGAGGATTGACCCACGCCGGCGCAACCTGTTCGGTATCCGCCCAGCCGACCGACTCGATCATCGCCAGCAAGCGCTGCGTCCGCTGGTGCGACTGGTAGACGAGCGCCCCGCCGATCACCAGATAGCCGACGATGATCAACAGCGCCACCCATTTCAATAGGCCTACAGTCCTCATTTTGGTTTCCCCTTCAATGCCATCGCGCCAGGGACGCCGGACACCCGACGCCTCTCGCGCCGAGCCTAACGGTTTGCCGATGAGCGGCGCGAAGCGTCCGTCTCGATCCGCTGGTTCGGCAATTCCCCTATAGGCACATAACCGCTCTCAGCGACGACGGCTTGTCCCTCGGGCGTTAGAATCCAGTCCCTGATACTCGCTTCGACACTGTCCTCTGGAAGGCTTTCAAGATGGGAAACATAAACATGGGTTACGAACGGGTAGTCGCCTGACCCAATCGACTCAGACGACGGCAATACTCCATTCACGGAAAACATGCCGACCTCCGGAAAAGCTGCCATGAACTGATCGTAGTAGTACATAGTATAGCCGATGCCATCCTTATCGTGCCGCAGCGAGTAGAATGGCCCGCTCATTGACATTGCTAAGGCGAGGTCGGGAGATTCAATCATCTTGACGCCCTGCATCACAAGCGTTTCCATTTCGACTTGGCTGCCCGAATTACGATTTCGCTGATACGGGTTGATCTTCCGATCCGGCCCCCCTAACGCCGACCAGTTGGTGAGGCGGCCCGTGTAGATGTCACGTATCTGCTGAACTGTGCAGTTAGTCACAGGGTTAGCCGTATTACGAATGAACACGAAGGCGTCTTTCGCAATCGGAACGCTCTTGATGGATATACCCTTCGCCTTTGCCATCTCCAGTTCGTCTATTGATGGCTCCCTTGCTGCGACGATGAGGTGGGCATCACCCTCCATCAGGGCAACGTAGCTTCTGTGAGTACCGCTGTGCTCATTCTTGGCGAGGAGTGTTGCGTGGGTATTGGTGATGCCAAGGGGATTGCGCTGATAACTGAGATCCAGGCGCTTGGCGGGATCATACGGAGTTGTGATTGGGAACAACCGTCGCACCGGCTCGAAATGTCGTTGTGGTGTGCCCCAGCGGAAATCTGTGTAGGTGATCCTACACGCGATGAGCATAGCGAGAGACTGAGTGGAAGTTGAACCATCAATGCGTGGGTAATCTTCGGGAGCCAAGCGTAGGGACTCCTCATCTGCGAAGACGCTGGTGCCGCACCAACCGCTCAGGATCAGGACGGCTGCAGCAAAACACGCAACGTAAGAGCGATATCTGAACTTCATCATATTCTCCTTTGCCTAACGATCAAAGCTCAGCGGTGTCAGTCCGCTGGAGCGCTTGGTTCGGCACCTACGATTTCGATGAAGTTTGCCGTTTAGCTAACATTGCTCGAAGTGCCACCACAAGCAAGATGAGACTCACGACGGCGGCAGCCAGATACACAGCAGCCTCCAGCGGCTGGTTCGGCAATGTCCCTATAGGCACATAACCGCTCTCAGCGACGACGGCTTGCCCCTCGGGCGTTAGAATCCAGTCCCTGATACTCGCTTCGACACTCTCCTCTGGAAGGCTTTCAAGATGGGAAGCATAAACATGGGTTACAAACGGGTAGTCGCCTGAGCCAATCGACTCAGACGACGGCAATACACCATTCACGGAAAACATGCCGACCTCCGGAACAGGTGCCATGAACTGATCATAGTAGTACACGGTATAGCCGATGCCATCCTTATCGTTCGTCAGCCTGTGGAATATCATGCCCATTGGGTCTGCTGTGACAAGGCTGTCACCTTCAATCATCTTGACGCCCCGCATCACAAGCGTTTCCATTTTGACTTGGCTGCCCGAATTACGATTCCGCTGATACGGGGTGATCTTCCGGTCCGGCCCCCCTAACGCCGACCAGTTGGTGAGGCGGCCCGTGTAGATGTCACGTATCTGCTGAACTGTGCAGTTAGTCACAAGGTTAGCCCTATGACGGAGGAACACGAAGGCGTCTTTCGCAATCGGAACGCTCTTGATGGATACACCCTTCGCCTTTGCTGCCTCCAGTTCGTCTATTGACGGCTCCCTTGCTGCGACGATGAGACGGGCATCACCCTCCATCAGGGCAACGTAGCTTTCGTGAGTACCGCGGTGCGCATTCTTGGCAAGGAGTGTTCCGTGGATATTCGTGGGGATGTCAAGGCGATCGCGCTCATAACTGAGATCCAGGCGCTTGGCGGGATCATACGGAGTTCTGGTTGGGAACAACCGTCGCGCCTTCAGGGGCGACAAGGGTTCGAATAGTGATATGGCCCAGCTGAAATCTGTGTGGGTGATCCTGCACGCGATGAGCATGGTGAGAGGGTGAGTGGAAGTTGAACCATCAATGCGCGGGTAATCTTCGGGAGCTAAGCGTAGGGACTCCTCATCTGCGAAGACGCTGGTGCCGCACCAACCGCTCAGGATCAGGACGGCTGCAGCAAAACACGCAACGTAAGAGTGATATCTGAACTTCATCATATTCTCCTCCTTCCTGAGTCTTTCGCCAAGCTAACGTTTTGCGGCCGATCTAGATGAGCTCGAACGTCACGTACACTGTGATCTTCACACTGATAGACCCCGGGGCGAAGGTTCCGCCGACAAGATCCTCCACTGCATCGCGACTTCGGTAAGGAGCCGGATTGTTGATGTCACGGATATCCCGTCGGGAGGATTCGGACGGGCTGTGCTCATTGATAGCAATTGCCTTTCCAATTTCTGCTCCCACCAACTCCGCCATTGCCTCGGCCTTCTCTTTGGCAAGGCGAACTGCTTTCAAACGCGTTTCCCAACGATGCTCGTGGACTTTAGTCGACTCGTGACTGAAGTTGACGTCCATCTCCGCGCTCGTCAGCAGTGCGCTGAAGAATTCGTCAAACCGTTTCAGGTCGCGCTGTCTGAGAGTTACGCTTCTGGAGATCGCGAAATGCTTGAAGTCCAACTGGTTGCCACGCTCATCGCGATTGTAGACTTTCCTGACGCGAAGACTTCCCGTCTGCATGTCCTCGGGTGCTATTTCAAGCTCGTCCACCAGGGCGAAGATCGCCTTCAGCTTCTGATCGTTGCTTTCCTTGGCGACCAGAAGCTCCCTTTCGTAGTCGTTTGTGCTGATGTGCCAGGTGATAATGTCCGGGACGACGCGTGTCAGAGCGGTGCCGGTTACGGAAATCGTGCGGGGGAGTTCCTGTGCCCTGGCAACAGGCCCCACCATTCCGATTATCAGTAGCGTAAGTAAGGTGAGTTGGATTTTTCCGGCCATGGTTTTTTCCTCCATCGGTTTTTCCTATCAACCAAGCTTGAAATTGAATCTTCCGCTTAACATCCCCTGTACAACAGGCAAAGCTCTCGAATGGTACCGACATTTCCCATATAGACCCGCCCACGATCTCCACCGCAGGCCCCCTCGTAACCATGTTACGTCTCGTTGCTAACGGACTGTGCATCAGCCGCGTGTGAAGCACGGTGATTGGGCGCGCTGGTCATGCCTATTCAATTTGTAATAATGATTTCTGGGTTCTTCTCCTTCATACTTTCAATAAATTTGTCTTCCTCTTTAGGGGCAATGAAGACATCATCATATGTGTTGTATCGGATTTTCAAATATTCAAATGATAAAGCTGGTCGTATTCCAGACCATGAACGCACATGAGGAGTAATTTCTTTTATTTTCTTTATAGGTATCTTTCCTCTGACCGGTCCACTTCGGTAAATGAAAAGATCGTCACCTATTTCGTAACGGGTGCCGAACCATATCCAGGCAAACAAAGACGAAACTGCCAAGGGGACGCAAAACACATACAGGTTGGATTGAGTAAGCGCGAGTCCCCAAGCAATTAGAGGAAACGCAGCGATTACGACTCCAAACTGCCAATCTCTTTTGGGTTCATATTTTTTCGACATTTGCTTAAACTCCATGCATAACGGTTCGCGCATCAGCCGCGTGTGAAGCACGTCGGTTGGAAGCCTTGGTTATGCGGTATCTGACAAGACCCCAGTTGAGATAACCGTGATCATCTGAATTTAGAACCGCTATTGTGCTCAACCAACGCCTGGTCTCATTTCAGGGGGGCAGGTCATCACTTCGTTCGCTTTCCCCTTGAACAAATGCCACAGCAAACCACATGATGTCACTTTCTTCGTTCCAGTCCTTGGACCGCGTCTTTCTGTGGTCAGCGTATTCCTTCAAGACTTCCAACTGCCGTGCCGACAGTTTCTCCTGCAAGTCCAATCTGGTTTCATAAATGTTGAGAAAATGGTCACACGCATAGGCGGATATCATCCCATTAATAGATGAAAGCCAGCCATCATAGTCGAACCCACGTCTGGCCTTGTGAGCTTCCTTCATCGCCTTCTGCCGTCTGAGATACATCTTAGTCACCAAGGCTAACGTCGTTGCGTCTTTGTCTACATATGTGAGAAGAAGGGGATATGCCTTGCCTCCACCTGGAGATCTCGCAGTAGGCTGCCAGGGGGCGTCCGGATCACTTCCGCGCAAGGGCAATTGTTCCAAATAGACTTCGCACATTTCTGTCAAAGCCTCGAGAAGCTCCTGCTTCTCTGACGGGCTTCCGTGGGTCGCAACTTCCACTAGGGCCGCCACGCGGGGATCGTAGTGCAGGAGCGCTATTATATCCTGGATGCCGGCGTGCCCTACGGGCCACCAGCCCTCCGTATGGTGCTGATAAAGGAGATTCCGGACTTTCTCGGGCGTGCTTTCCTTGCTCATCGTTATGGCGAGCTGCCTTTTACTCTCAGCGAACTCTGTTTCCTCGGCAGCCCTGATAGTGGCGTCAACATCGACGGTGGCTTTCAGACCTATTTCGTCGGAGGGTTCGGGGGCGGAACAACCCAGCTGTACACTTCCCAACAGCAGCAGACTAATGAAACCCAAGAGAATTCTCATTGCTCACTCTCCTCTGCACGTGCCTTTGAAACCGGGCACGTATGTTGGCCGATGGAATAAAGTCAATTCCCATTCACCAGCACGGGCTCCTTCTCTTTCTTGGGGGATAGACAGATGCGGTCTGCTTGTGGAGAAGGCCAGGCGACCATTGAGCAAACCTATCCCCTCTCCTCGAACATCGCGTAGATGGCGTCAAAATCCTCATCCGTCACCCAACGGAGGTAGCGAACAGGAATAGCCCCCTTCGTATAATCCATTGGGATAGAACCCCAAGTGTCCTCGTAAGGTGTGGTCAATGCGTTGTAGTTAGGCAACAGCACCTCACTCCACGGTGTCACCTCCGTCGGTTCTTTTTTTAAACGTCGCGCCAGGGATTCTCTAAGG
>SDBV01004397.1_pt1 | contig 20352 bp, 18 predicted proteins | sample 2277081 | NCBI WGS metagenome assembly SDBV01 (sample SAMN10402039, study PRJNA504765) | marine sediment metagenome | isolation source: marine sediment core GS10_PC15, 223 cmbsf | place: Arctic Ocean: Southern Knipovich Ridge | collected 2010 | reverse complement strand
TTTATTTTTTCGCCACAGATTAACCCCGTAGGATAATCTGATAATTAATTGCTACATTATTTATAAAATAACGATATCCAACGGGGTGAACACGGATATTAAGAGGTAAAAGGTAAGAGGTAATTTTTACCATTTACTATTTTTCAAGTTAATCCGTGGCTTTATTAAATTATTTCTAAGACTTGCTAATTTAAGGTAATAATTTTGTCAAGGTGAATAGTTACAAACAATTTACAGATACTGAACTTATTTCCAGATACAAGGAAACAGGCAACAGCTCTTTTGTAGGAGAAATATATGAACGCTATACACGTTTTGTGTTTTGTGTTTGTATGAAATATTTAAAAAATAAAGATAATAGCAAAGATGCTGTAATGCAGATATTTGAAAAACTATTAGACGATCTGAAAAAACATAATATCGAAAAATTTAAACCCTGGCTCCATTCTGTTACTAAAAACCATTGTCTGTTACAAATACGAAGCGAAAAATATCTGCTTAAAAATCAGGATGAATTAAAAAAAGATTATCCTGTTGTTATGGAATTAAGCAATAATTTGTATCTTGATATTGAAGACGCTCAAGAAACAAAATTGAGATATTTAGAAGAGGGCATTAATCAGCTTAGCATAGAACAAAAAAAATGTATTGAATTATTTTATCTAAAGGAAAAGTGCTATAATGAAGTAGCAGAAATAACCGGCTATACAATGAATAATGTAAAAAGCTATATACAGAACGGCAAACGTAATTTGAAAAATTATATTCTCAATAAAAATGAATAACAATCTAAATAAAATATTTTCTAAAACTGATTGCATTTCAGAAAAAATGCTGAACGATTATCATGATGATAAACTTTCGGCTAAAGAAAAGCATTCTGTAGAAAAACATTTTATAGATTGCGAATTATGCACTGATGAACTTGAAGGCATGTCGTTGTTAAAAGATAAATCGCAAATTAATATCATAGTTGATGAAATTAATGAGAACATTAAACTAAGGACGCAGAATAATAAGCCAAAAGTCATACAGATTAATTTTTTTATGAAATTAGCAGCATCCATTGCCATATTTATTCTTGTTGGCTCTGCATTATTTATGATTAACGATTTGTATAAAGAAAACGAACAAAGACTTGCAGAACAAATTAAACCGTCTCGTGATAAAATTCCTGATGAAAAAAAGGTTAGCAGGCAAGTTGAGGCTGCCGGAGCAGATGATTCAAAAATTGCTCAACTCGCAGAACAAGCTGAAACAGATTTTATTATTTCAGGTAAAATATCTAAAAGAGCTGAAATAGATGGTGATGCTGATGAAAGCACTAATGCTGACCGAAGGTTTAAAACAGGCGAACCGCTTGCACCTGCTGGAAGCTCATCAGAAACAATAAGTAAAGAAAAAGAATCTAAGGAGCTCATCGCAAGTGATGAATTAGCTGAAAGCAAAGAAGAAGATGTAGTGGTGGAAGCAGCAGTCTCACGAGATAGAAGTTTGGAGCTACCGGAAGATGAAATTAGTTTGCAACCAGTAGCGGTTGGGAATGTAGAGACGTTGCATGAAACGTCTCTACATTCCCAAGTAGAGACATTGCATGAAACGTCTCTACATTCCCAAGTAGAGACATTGCATGAAACGTCTCTACATTCCGATGAAAATATTGTTCAACCTGTAGTTGAAAAATCTCCTGATGCAACCCAAAAGGATAAAATAGGGGCAGGTGAAGGGCAAGAAACCGGGCTTAAAGAAGAAGCTCATTATCTTGCTGATTATGAAGATTCGCAAAAAAAATCAAAAGCAAGAAAAAGTGCTGGTGCAAAATCTGTTACGGTGCCAGCAATGGCAAAAAAAATTGATGTGGAACAACCCGATGAGAGCAAGAATAAAGAATATTCATTAGCTGGTGTAGATGCTACAGGTAAAAAAGATATAAAAGCACCTGCTGAAATAGATATTGAAAGCTCAAAATCTGAAATTATTGACAATCAGGAACTATTTAATATGGCAATTCAGCAATATGAAGCAAAAAATTATGCAGATGCTATTGCTCTATTTCAAAATATTTTAATAAATGAGCCGGATAATTATAATACTCTTTATTATTCTGCTGTTTCATACCTTGAAATTAATAAACCTGGTAAGGCAATTGTAAATTTTGATAAAGTTCTTATGCTCAAAGAAGGAGAATTTTACGAAGCCGCTAAATGGTATAAAGCACTGGCATATATCAAAAAAGACGAACCTGAAACTGCCGGAAAACTTCTGAAAGAAATTATTGAAACCGGTGGAGCATTTAAAACCAAGGCTGAGGAAATGTTAGAAGATTTGCAATGATCTTCTATTTTTAAATTTGCATTTTATATAGCACAAATAATCATCATTTATTTGAATTTTCAGGTAAACCCTACTTATTTACAAAAAAAGCCCCAAAAAAGGGGCTTTTTATTTATTTTAAAAAAAATTAATTATTGTTTTTCAAAAGTCCATGTATATTCGTATTTATCATTATCTAGATTTCCATCATAATTAGCATTATCTATATAATTACTAATTAATACCATTTCTTTACTTTTTAATTGCTTTACATGAAACATTCCTTGAGAACATACCAATGCAACATTCAACACCAAGTCAGTTTTATCTTTTGCTGAATCTAACCAATACCATTCGTCTGTACCTTCATATTTATAAATACCATAAGAATAAATGTTGTTTTCTAAATATTCAACAGTCCCATCTTTATTGATAGTCATTGAAAAAGAATAGGTATAGGAATCACTAGAACCTGGAGTTATAACTTTTGTTAATGTGGTTCCATCATACGAATAAGTAGTAGTAGTTGTTTCTGTAGTAGTATTAGTATGAGTACCAGCAAATTCAACTAACTCCCATTCGCCTGTTAATCTTGAATCTCTACCTTTAATAGAGAAAAACGGATCATCTTCACCTTTTTTACAGCCTATAAAGCAAGTTGATCCGACTAATGCTATTATTATAGCTGATAATAATAATTTTTTCATAAGTAAAATAAAGTTTAAGTTTACCTGCGTCCCAAATTTTCAGGACTTCAGTAAACAGGTTATTAAAAAAAAAAAATTTAATTGTGCAAATGTATATAGTTTTTATTATTAAAAAAATATTTCATGTATTTTTTTTAATTATTTTAAAGCAGATTAAATTCTTTTAATGCCAGGGCAACTTTTTTATCTTCTTTTGATATTTCTTTTAATACATTAAGTAGCTTTACTACTAAACCTTCGGTTTCAATTTGTTCATACGAAAATGTTTATGTTAGGCAATTGTTTTTAAATCTCTAAGTTCGTTGATGTATTTTATTGCTACTAACTTGTTCGTATGGAACCCTCATAGATTTTTTATATCCTTTTGCGTTTGTAAGTGCTTGAGGGTTTCAACTGATTTTTTAACGCTTTTTTCTATAAAGGTTTTTCGGTCCCAGAAAATTAAACCAATGCAAGTTATTAGCATAAGTGCAAAAATCCCGCTCAAAATCCCTAAAAGGTTATAGATAGTTCTAAAACGTTCATTAATATCATCAAATTTCAAATTTATCAATCTATTTATTCTTCGTCTTTTCCCTGAGTAAGCGTCATTGTTTCACTGCCTGATTCTTTTACCCAGTATCCATCATTATCAGTAGTAATGGTATTAATAGTTCTTTCAAGAATCATTTCTTTATCTTTTAGTTGAGTTATTGCCCATACTATACTATTTTCACCATTAGCGTACTCGTATTTATTATTAGTTGAATTGGTAACTAAATTTTCATTAACAACAATTTCATCTGCATCCTTCTCAACAGTTTTAATATTTTCTGCTATATTAACTTTTTCATTTTCAACAATAAGTGTCAATCTTTCTTTGTTTTTATATTCATCAACACCAGATAAGAAGTCCCATGTACCTTTAGGTTCTATTATATTAGTAGTAGTTGTTGTTATAGTTGTAATACCATTATATGCGTTAGGATCAATTGTTTCAACTACTGTAATAGTATAATCTAAAACACCTTCCATTGTTCCATCCTTTTCAAAGGTATAAGTAGCTGTATTTACAGTACCTGAATGTGTCCAGGTTGTATCAATACTAGGAGTTCTTATAGCATAAGTTTCCGAACATGACGTGCCACTAATAGTGAATTTATTGGTTACGTTAATATCTCCATCACTATTAGTAGTAACAACATTACTAATGAAATTAAAAACCGTCCAGTCCCCGGCAACTCTTGCTTTACGTGAGCGAATAGAAAAAAACGGATCGTTTTCACCTTTTTTACATCCGTTAATAACAGATAAAGTAAATAATATACTTAATGCTAATAATAAACTTGTGATTTTTTTCATAATATAATAATTTAATTTAAGGGTTTAACAATTTTTTAGTTGTGCAAAATTATATTAATTTTTAAACAAAACAAAAATAAATAAATAAAATGTAAATTTATTTTATTTTTTTATGTTTTTTAAAATTAGTATTAACTTATCAGGAATGGTTATATGGCTATATGGCTATATTGTTATATTGTTAAATTGTTAATTGTTATATGGTTGAGTCTACTCTAAAAAGTCCCCGTTAAATGGAAGAGATTTCACGGGGTAAACATTTTTCACTTAAAAGCAGAGTTCTCATAGAAAAATAAAATTAAAAAAGCCACGGATTAACACGGATTTTAAGGGGATATAAATACTGCTAAATTAGCTACAAGTAGGCAATTGACAATAGGCAAAAATTGTTAACTGCCTATTGTCAAATGTCAATTTGTTTTTTATCCGTGTGAATCAGTGGCTAAAAAAAAATCTAATTCCTTTATTTTTTAATTCGTGATAATTCGTGTCTAAAAAAAATATTAAATCCAACTCTTCTCATATCATCCCAGAAATCAGGATATGATTTACTTACAACTTCTGGCTCATTAATAGTAACATTTCCATATTTTAAAGCAATTGGTGCAAATGCCATTGCCATACGGTGGTCCTTGTAAGTTTGAATTTCAATATTTTTTAAGGAATTTTTGAATTTGTTATTGTATTGAAACACAAGAGAATTATTCCATTCTAAAATACCGCTTTCCGGTTGTGTTAAGTTAATTCCAAGCTTAAGCAATTCATTCTTCAATGCTTTTATACGATTTGTTTCTTTTATTTGTAAGCTTTCTAATCCTGAAAGTTTGAACGGGATATTAAGCATAGATAGAGTTACAGCAAAAGTTTGTGCTAAATCAGGATAGTCAGTAAAATCAAACTCAAATATTTTTCCTGCAAGTACCTGCGGTCTTGATTGTTTTGATAATTTAATGCCATTTGTTAAAAAAGTAGTTTTTACACCAAGCCGTTCAAATAATTTTGCAACAATTGCATCGCCCTGATGGCTTTCTTTATTTAAACCATAAATTGTTAAATCAACATCATCAGCAAGAGCAGCCATTTCGTACCAGTATGAAGCAGCACTCCAGTCGGCTTCTACAGATATGTCTTTTGCTTTATAATTTTCCCCGAAGGAGCGGGACAAGTTGTGCGGAATTGAAATAACATTGTGGTTCCATACTGACTTTATCCCAAAGTAATTCATCAATTTTAATGTTAAATGAATGTAAGGAGCTGATATTACTTTATTTTTAAGCTTTAGAGTTAATCCATCCTGTAGGGTAGGGGCAATTAAGAGCAATGCACTGATAAACTGGCTGCTGATATTTGCTTCAATTTCTAAAGTCCCTCCGTTTAGTTGTGTGCCTTTAATTTTTAATGGGGGAAAACCTTGTTTTGCGGGATATTCAATATTGGCACCCAGTTGCTTTAGAGCATTTATTAGAGTCCCAACAGGACGATTTTTCATTTCTTCTGAACCTGTTAAAATCCATTCTCCCTCCTTATTAGATAAAAAAGCAGTTAAAAAACGCATTGCTGTTCCAGAATGTCCTGTATCAATTGTATTGCTATTCAAATCTAAAGCATCTTCCAATACTTTTGTATCATCGCTTTGTGATAAATTATTAATAGTAAAATTATTGCATAAAGCTCTGATTATTAACAATCTATTGCTAATGCTTTTAGAGGGAGGTAAAGTTATTTCGCCTGTTAATGTTTTATTGTTTTTTGATATTTTGTATTTCACTATTTTAAACAAATTTTATTCAGAATTTATCTTTTTTGTTTCTAGGTTCTTGGTTCTGGGCTCTGGGTAATTGGTTCTTGGTTCTTGGCTCTGGGTTCTGGATTACAGCGTTCAGCACCCAGCTCTCAGTACCCAGCACCCAGCACCCAGCGCCAAGCAACTTTATCTTATTTTCACTTTCTTATATCAAGTAATCGCATTTTTTAATCAATTTACCCAGCACATAAATTATGTGCGGGGTTTACAAAGTTATGTTCTTGTATGTGCAAACAGTAAGCAAGATTCCTCACTCCGTTCGGAATGACATAACTATATGTTTGGAATGACGATTTATATTTCTATATAATAATCAAAAGCTTCAAAAATTTCTTGTTTTTTGCAGTAATGATTTATTTCTGCCTTCCCAATTTCTGATATAAGCGTAAAATTAATACCTATTGTTTCATGTTTATTTTCTTGCTTTTTGTCATGTTCTATCAATTCAAAAAGTTTGTTATAATCATAAGATGTAAAAGAATATTTACCATAAACTTTTATAATAAAGTTTGAAATTTCAGTAAGTTGCTCATAACTTAATCCCAATTTTTTATATGATAAAAATGCTTCGCAAACCATTCCACATGCAACAGCTTCTCCGTGAAGAACAGGTTTGTTTTTAATTAAAGAAAGACTTTCAAAAGAATGCCCGATAGTATGTCCGAAATTTAGTGCTTTACGAATATTGTTTTCTTTAAAATCATTCTGTACAAAATGATTTTTTATTTCAATTGATCTTGAAATAATCTTTTTTAATTTCTCGTCCTTAGGCGGATGAAATCCATCATTATAAGTTTGTTTTATTTCATCCCAGTATTTTTTGCTATGGATAAGAGAATGTTTAATTATTTCTGCAAATCCTGAAATAAGATTATTTTTATCAAGAGTTTTTAAAAAAAGAGTATTAATAAGAATTGCCTCAGGAAAATTGAAAAAGCCAATTTCATTTTTCAATTGATTAAAATTAATACCGGCTTTTCCCCCAATTGCTGCATCAACCTGTGCTAATAATGTAGTTGGTATATTAATAAAATTTATACCACGCTTAAAGGTTGAAGCGGCAAACCCACCAATGTCACAAATCATACCACCGCCTAAATTTATAATCAATGATTTTCTGTCAGCTCTATTATTGATTAAATAGTTCCAGATGTTAATTACAGTATCAATGGATTTATTTACTTCCCCACTTTTTATTTCAATTATATTTGCATTTTTAATTTTCTTTTTGATAATAGGCAAACATTTTGTCCGTGTATTTTCATCAACAATAATAAATATTTTATCAGAAGGAGCCGTCAACTGACGGATTAAAGTCTGCAAATCTTTTTGAAGATTATTACTGATAATAATAATTGAATGGGATGAATTTATTTTCATTTTTAAACAATTATAATGACAAAGATATTAATTTTTTTGGCTCTTTTCTAAATACAGAGTGATTTTAAATATACAGTTTATTTTTTTTGCCACAGATTCACACGGATAAAACACGAATTTTAATATATATATTAAATTAATTTTATCAGTGTGAATCAGTGGCTTTATTAACCCGTTGCAATAATTCAACCTGTAATGCTTTTTGATAGACTTTTTCCAAAAAGCCATAACCGAGAACATTGTAAACTTCATATATGCTACACCAATAATATCTTCTGTTATTTTTTCATATTTTAAACTCATTCTATCCGTGTTAATCCGTGGCTTTAATTTATTAAACAAAAATTAGTAATCAATCGTATTTTAGAATAGAGCCATTTTTTTTAATCAATTTATTTGCGACTATATTCTAAATATATTTTTTATATTTGTAAAAAAAAATCAGATGATATCTTTTGATAATACAGAAATAGCATTTAAAAGTAAAAGTGATACAGATTTAAAAAAAGCTTTTTATCTTTTTAAAACTGTTGCAAATACGGGATTAGTAAAATTTAGTAAATTCCTTGTAAACTTTGCTTTGAAAATCCATTTTCCAATCAATTGGATAGTAAAGCCAACAATTTATAAACATTTTTGTGGTGGGGAAACTATTGAGGAAAGTTTAAAAATTGTTCGTTTATTAGAAAAATTCAATGTAAAAGCAATATTGGATTACTCGGTTGAGGGAAAGGAGACGCTTGAAGATATTAATGCTGTCCTGGAAGAAACACTTAAAACAATTCGTAATGCAGCAAAAAATACAAATATTCCTTTTGCAGTCTTTAAACCTACTGCTTTTGCTAAGTGCATTGTACTTGAAAAACTAAGTGCTGAACAAGAATTAACAGATGAAGAAAAAGAAGAGTCAGAAAATTTCAAAAAGCGAATAGATTTATTGTGTAAGACTGCTTATGATTTAGATATCCCAATTTTGATTGATGCTGAAGATACTTTTTATCAAAAAGCTATTGACGATGTTGTAACAGAAATGATGGAAAAATATAATAAAAACAGGGCGATTGTCTATAATACATTGCAGATGTACCGTTGGGACAGGATGGAGTTTTTGAAGCAAGCATATCAAAAGGCATTAGAAGGGAATTATTATTTAGGGATGAAATTTGTAAGAGGTGCTTATATGGAAAGAGAGCGGGAACGAGCCGGGCGATTGGGGTATAAATCACCTATACAGCATGACAAAGAAAGCACAGATAGAGATTTTAATGCATCTTTGAAGTTTTCTATTGAGCATATTGACAGAATTTCATTATTTAATGGAACTCACAACGAGGAAAGTTCGTTATATTTAACAAAGCTTATGCAAGAACACGGTATTGCAAAAGACGACCCGAGGGTTTATTTCTCTCAACTTTATGGAATGAGTGACCATATTAGCTTTAATCAGGCATATATTGAATATAATGTTGCCAAATATGTTCCTTATGGACCTGTAAAGTATGTAATGCCTTATTTAATAAGACGGGCTGAAGAAAACACTTCTTTAGCAGGTCAAACAGGCAGAGAATTAAGTCTTATTATTAAAGAAAAACAAAGAAGAAGGAATATTAAGAAATAAGGCTGTGTTATAATAATTAATATTCAAATCCAAAGTATATTAGAACAGAACTAAAAATAATTATATATGATAATAGACGCTCAAAAAACTGTAGTTAGAATAAAATTAAGAAGATTTGTTATCGCTATGGTGTTTATGGTATTAATAGTTTTAACAATATCAACTGATATTTTTGATTTATACTTTACTAAATACTTTTATACTATGGTTTTTGCTGTTCTATATATTTTAATTTATGCATTTCAGATGTTTTTAAAATTAAACTACATTTATTTTTCTGATGAAGAAAGTGATATTATATTGAGATACTTTACAATTCAACCATTTAAACGCGTTTATCGTTCAATTGAAATTCCTAAAAATACTTTTGTAAAATTTAAAGTAGAAAAATCAATATTTAACCTTAAAGAAGATATTATTTTATTTCAGAGAACTAAAAAAGGTATTGCAAAATACCCGGCGGTAAGTATTTCTTCTTTAAGTAAAGAAGAGAGAAATAAAATTAAGGAATGTTTGACAAAATATGTAACAGTTAGTTAGAAAATATAAATTGTTTTTTTTATTTTTGTTGAGATTTTAATTTTTACAGATTAAGAAACTACATTTATTTAAAAACGAGTTTTAAATAAAGACCGCTAAAGCGGGAAAAATGAGTTTTTACAATTTTGATGCAAATCGGCAGTCCCGACACGAGTGTCGGGACTGCCAACTTGTCTGTTAATATCAACAAAATTATCGTTAACATGTTGTCAATAATGAATTTTTAAGAGCCTAAAAAAAAATTAAAATAACACTAATAAATTATTTACTTATGAAAAATTTAATTTTAAAAGCAAAAATTTTGTTAATTGCTTTAATTTTTATCTTTTCCGGTAATGCTAATGCACAGTTTGGAGAAGATGACAGATTACTAAGTCTTGGAATTTCTGTTGGTAATCCTGGATATTATAACTATCCATTTAAAGGAAAAACTTATTATTCTTCATTTTTTCCTCCTATTATATTTCAGGGGGAATTTGGCGCTATCTACAAGTATATTAGCATCGGGGGACAGGTAGGATACCAGAGCAAAACATACAAGGACCGTTCAAATCCGGGTTATTATCATAAATATACATATTATTCTGTAGGAGTTATTGGTGCGTATCATTATTCCAATCTTATTCAGGACCTTTCGGAATCGAGCAAAAAATATCTTGAAAAATTTGATTTATACGCTTCATTAATTTTTCGTTTTGATATAGAATATTATAAAACAACACTTGTTAATTACGATTCTTATAACGATGTTCATCCTAAGCTTGGTCTTTTACTTGGTGCCCGGTTTTATTTAACCGATAACATAGCTCTTTGGAGCGAGTTAGGTTATGGAAATTTAGGAGTATTTACATTTGGTTTTACTTATAAACTTGGAAAATAATTCATTAAAATATAAGATTGGAATAAGCTTAATTCCGGGAATTGGTTGTATTACAGCAAAAAAAATCATTGCTTATATAGGCAGTGTTGAAGGTGTATTTAAAGAAAAAGAAAGGACTTTATTAAAGATTCCTGGAATTGGTAAAAATCTGTCCCGGGAGATTGTTAATCAGAATATATTAGACAAAGCTGAGCAAGAGGTTGAATTTATATCAAAATATAATATCAATACTTTATTTTATTTAGATAAGGAATACCCCGAACGCCTGAAACATTGTGAAGATGCCCCTGTAATGCTATTTATAAAAGGAAAAGCCGATTTAAAACAATCAAAGATAATCAGCATTGTTGGCACTCGCAGTGCAACTAAACTGGGTAAGGAAATATGTAATAATTTAGTAAAAGATTTAGCCGACCGCGGTCACAATGTGATAATTGTAAGTGGTTTAGCTTATGGAATTGATGTTTGTGCACATAAAGCTGCTCTAAAAAATAATTTAAAAACCCTTGCTGTTTTAGGACACGGATTAGACACTATTTATCCCTCATTACATAAATCAATTGCCAGAGATATAGCCAATCAGGGAGCATTAATTACCGAATTTCTTAGCAAATCAAATCCTGACAGAGAAAACTTCATAAAACGTAATCGTATTATAGCAGGATTATCAGATGCTACAATTGTTGTTGAATCAGGTATTAAAGGTGGAGCATTGATAACAGCTGATATAGCAAATTCTTATAACCGTGATGTTTTTGCTTTTCCGGGAAGAATTAATGATAAATTTTCAGCCGGTTGTAATCGTCTTATTAAAATTAATAAAGCAGCTTTAATTGAAAGTGTTAATGATATTGAATATATACTTGGCTGGGACGTATCAGCTAAAATATCTGCACCAAAACAAAGAAAAATATTCGTAGAGCTTACAGAAGAAGAAAAAATTATTATAGACTTTTTAAAAGAAAAAGGCGAAATTGATATTGATTTAATCAGCCTGGAAACTAAACTACCTGTTAGTAAAGTCTCTTCCATTTTATTAAATCTGGAATTTTCGGGATTAATAAAAAGTTTGCCCGGTAAAGTTTATGCATTAAATTAAAAAAAAAGAAGACCTTCCAGAGTTTGAAAAACCTGGAAGAGTCATAAAAATGATTATTATTGACACCCATACTCATCTTTTCTTACCTGAATTTGATAACGACAGAAATACAGTAATCAATAGTGCAATTGAACAGGGAGTAAAAAAGCTGTTTTTGCCAAATATTGACAGCAGCTCAATAATCCCGATGCTAAATATTGCAAAAGCTTTTCCTGAAAATTGCTTTCCAATGATAGGCTTGCATCCGGGAGCTGTTAAAGATAACTTTGAAAAAAAACTGCAGATAGTTGAAAAATGGCTAAAAAAGGAAAAATTTTATGCTATCGGTGAAACAGGAATTGATTTATATAGGGATAAAACATTTAAACAACAGCAAATTATTGCTTTTACAAAACAGCTGCATTTAGCAAAAAAGTATAATTTACCTGTTGTTATTCATTCAAGAGAATCATACAACGAAATGTTTCAAATACTTGACAGAATGGATGGTACAAAAGGTATTTTTCATTGTTTTTCCGGAACATATCAGCAAGCTCAAAAAGTAATTAGTTTGGGGTTTAAATTGGGAATAGGGGGAATTGTTACTTTTAAAAATGCAGGGCTTGACAAAGTTGTTGAAAAAATAGATTTACGTCATATTGTATTAGAAACAGATTCACCATATCTCGCCCCGGTGCCTAAAAGAGGAAAAAGAAATGAAAGTGCTTATATAATATACATAGCAAATAAAATCGCTCAATTACATAATACAAGTATTGAAAAAGTTGCAGAGATTACTACAAAAAATGCACTTGAGGTTTTTGGAATTTAATTATGATAAGAGATGACATCTCTTGTTGAAATAGGCTCAAATCGTATTTAACAAGGTATAGGGAAAAAAGGTATAAGGTATAGGGTATAAGGAATTAAGGAATATTGTATGAAAAAGCCAAAGGAATATATCAATGATAAAAAAGAGGATTATAAAGTGGAAGATATTCTTGTGAAATATAATGCTCAAAAAGAGTTAGTGGTATGAGATATAAGGAAATAAGGTATATAGAAATAAAGGCTGAGTGTGTACCCCCTATACCCTATACCCTATACCCTATACCCTTATACCTGAATAGTAACAATATAATCATATTTCTGATTACGAAGCTGGGGTATAAATCCTGCTTCTGTAATAGCTTTCTGAATGCCATCAGCATCAAGCTTATATGAAGCACCTGCTGCTGAAACTACATTTTCCTCAATCATAACTGACCCAAAATCATTAGCACCCGAATGTAAACAAATTTGTCCTATATCTTTACCAACTGTTAACCAGCTTACCTGAATGTTTTTAATATTCGGTAACATTATTCTGCTTATGGCAATAGTTTTAATATATTCATCAGCAGATACATTATTTCTAACTCCTTTTTTGTCCTTTAAAAATGTTCCCTTGTCCTGAAAAGTCCAGGGAATAAATGCAATAAATCCATCAGTATTTTCAGGTTTTTCCGATTGAACCTGGCGTATTGATATAAGATGGCTAATCCGTTCTCCTTTAGTTTCTATATGCCCGAACATCATTGTTGCCGATGTAAGAATATTCAAATTATGTGCCTGGCGCATTACATCTAACCACTCTTTACCATTGCATTTCGCCGGAGAAACCAATTTTCTTACTCTGTCACTTAATATTTCAGCACCTCCACCGGGCAAACTGTCAAGCCCTGCTTTAATTAATGCTTTTAGAACATCTGAGTACGATAGTTTCTCAAGCTTTGAAATATGAACTATTTCGGTGGGGCTTAATGCGTGTAATTTTATATCAGGATACAAGCTTTTCAGTTTACGAAAAAGCCCGGAATAGAATTTTAATCCTAATTCCGGATGAAGTCCGCCTTGCAATAATAATTGTTCACCACCATAACACAAAAGCTCTTCAATTTTTTCTTTATATTCATCTATAGTAGTAATATAAGCATCTTTATCTTTCGGTTTTCTGTAAAAATTGCAAAACTTACATTGTGATATACATACGTTTGTAATATTTACATTTCTGTCTATTATCCACGATACTTTATTATCAGGTTTTTGTTTTTTTCTTAGCTCATTAGCAAAGAACATTAATTCTGAAGTAGGTGCTTTTTCATATAAAAACAACCCTTCTTGAGCTGTAAGAAATTCAAAATTTAGTGCTTTTTGATATAAAAAGTTAAGATTCATTTTTCAAATATATTTATTTTTTATTAATTTTACATTTTCAAATATAAAATCATGGAATTAAAGATTAAAAGTATAAAAAAAATACCACCCGACAATAGCTTAATACTTGTTGGGAAAAAAAACAACGATTTTAGTAAATACAATTTATCAGCTCATGAATTTCAATATCTAAAAAAGTTAATTGATAAGGACGAAAAGCAAATTTCAATCAACCAGTATAATAGATGGATTTTTGTTCAGATAATTGAGCAGGATAAGCCCGATTATCAAATAAATGAAAATGCCCGTAAAGAAGCAAATAAATTACATTCAGTAATAAATAAGCATAAGATTGAAAACATTTGTCTAATTGATGTTGGAAATAATCCGGAAACAGTTTTAGCTTTTGCAGAAGGTATGGCATTGAGCAACTATCAGTTTTTGAAATATTTTAAAGATACTAAAGAAAAAAAATATTCTTTAAAAACTATTAATATTTATAGTCAGGCATTAAGCAGGGAAAAAATTGAGCATCTTCAAATATTAACCGAAGCTGTTTATTATTCACGCGACCTTGTGAATGAACCTGTGTCATATTTAACTGCACAACAATTAGCAAAAGAAATTCAAAAATTAGGCAGTGAAGCGGGTTTTAAAGTTGAAGTATTAAATAAGAAGAAGATTGAATCATTAAAAATGGGCGGTTTATTGGCTGTAAACAAAGGGAGCATTGACCCGCCAACTTTTTCAATATTAGAATGGAAACCTGTTCAGCCAATTAACAAAAAACCGATTATCCTTGTAGGAAAAGGAGTTGTTTATGATACAGGCGGGCTTAGCTTAAAGCCAACTCACGATAGTATGGATTATATGAAATCTGATATGGGTGGAGCTGCATCAGTAATTGGAGCTTTTTATGCAATTGCAAGAGCAAAGCTGCCTGTTCATATTATTGGATTGATTCCTGCTACCGATAATCGTCCCGATGGAAATGCATATACTCCGGGCGATGTGATTACAATGCATAACGGAATAACTGTTGAAGTTTTAAATACCGATGCTGAAGGGCGAATGATTTTAGCTGATGCCCTTAGTTATGCCAGGCAATATAAGCCCGAGCTTGTTATTGACATTGCAACACTTACCGGCGCTGCCCAAATGGCTATTGGCAATTGTGGCAGTGTTGCTATGGGAACGGCAAACGAAAAATCCTTCAATCGTCTGAAAGAAAGCGGGCTAAGTGTATATGAACGGATCGTTGAATTTCCTTTCTGGTCGGAATATGATGAGATGCTAAAATCTGATATAGCTGATTTGAAAAATATCGGTAACAAAGAAGCAGGTGCAATTACTGCCGGTAAATTTTTGGAGCATTTTACTGATTATCCCTGGATTCATATTGATATTGCAGGTCCTGCATTTCTTAATAAAGCTGATAGTTACAGAGGTAAAGGCGGAACAGGTATAGGTGTAAGATTGCTTTTTGAATTTTTAAAACTATTTATCTAACTTTATTATTATTTTTTACAATGAAAAAACATAAAATTAAAGCTGGAATTACCCAGGGTGATATTAATGGAATAAGCTATGAAGTTATTATAAAAACATTATTAGATACCAGAATTCTTGAAATATGCACCCCAATTGTGTATGGTTCGCCTAAAGTAGCTGCTTACCATCGTAAAGTGCTAAATATTACTAATTTTAGTTTAAATAATATAAGAACCCCTGAAGAAGCTAACATCAAAAGAGCAAATGTTATCAACTGTTTAGATGATGATGTAAAAGTGGAATTGGGAATATCTACAAAAATGGCAGGTGAAGCATCTTTGAAAGCATTAGAAAGGGCTGTTGCCGATTTGCAGAACAATAAAATTGATGTACTAATTACAGCACCTATTAACAAGCACAACATTCAATCCGAAAAGTTCTCATTCACAGGACATACTGATTATTTAGAAAGTAAGTTTAATGCAGGTAATATATTGATGTTATTAATAAGCGATACTATGAAAATCGGTGTTGTTGCCGGGCATATTCCAATCTCGGAAGTTCCATCTCATATTACTCATGAGAATATCCTTAAAAAGCTTCAATTACTTAATAAATCTTTAAAAGAAGATTTTGTAATTCGTAAACCGCGTATTGCTGTATTAGGTCTTAATCCTCACGCAGGGGATAAAGGAGTGATTGGCGATGAAGAGGAAAATATTATTATTCCCGCTATTAAAAAAGCAAGAGACAAAGATATTATGGCATTAGGTCCTTTTCCGGCTGATGGATTTTTTGGTTCCGCTGATTTTATGAATTTTGATGCAATACTTGCAATGTATCACGACCAGGGATTAGCCCCTTTTAAAGCATTAGCTTTTGAAAAAGGAGTGAATTATACAGTGGGCTTACCAATTGTTCGCACTTCACCTGCCCACGGAACAGCTTATGATATTGCAGGAAAAGACCAGGCATCACCCGATTCTTTTCGCCAGGCTTTATACCTCGCCTGCGATATTTTTAATAATAGAATAAATTATAATGAACTAACAAAAGACCAGATGCCTTCTTATGATGTTTCAAATTTATAAACCATAAAAAAAACTTCAAAATTGTGTCATTTATTTTGCTTTAATAGGTTAATAAATACAATACCCTTTTGCGTTATTTGGTATTTTTGTTTTGAGCTTTTTGCTTTTTCCGGTATTGTCCATTCTATAAGGCCATCATTTAACAGTTTAGTAACTACCTTTTTGAGCTGTCCTGAAATACTTTTTTGACCTAATAATTCTGAAAGCTCTTTGGTTGCTGATGTCTTTTCTTGTACTAAACGAAGTGCTTTACTATATAGAGACTCGTGCTGTAACTCCTGCTGTAACTCCTGCTGTAACTCCTGCTGTAACTCCTGCTGTAACTCGTGCTGTAACTCGTGCTGTAACTCGTGCTGCTGTTTGTAGTTCTTCTTTATAAATGTTACTCTGAAAGCCATTCCTGGCTCTTTCCATTCCAAGTCAATTTCCGGATATTTTTGCAATTCATCGGCAATTAAACGTAAGCCATTTCCCCATTGTTCAATGATTCCCATTCTCTTAAAAACAGGAGCCAATAACTTGTTACGAATGCTGGATTGTCCGGATTGCATGTCATTATAATCAACAGTAGGCGGTAGTTTCCCCGGGCTTGTTATTTCAATTTTATCATCAAAAATGGCAATTTTAATGTCCATGCCTGAAAGTGAATAATCTCGGTGAATTACTGCATTGCGGATTACCTCACGAATAGCAATTACAGGATATTCCCAACGATCGTTTCGGTAAACTCCAGTGTAATCCGTTGAGCCTTCGGAAATATGGCGTAAAACGAATTGATATGCTTGTTCAGGTTGTAATGCAATGCTTGAATAAAAAGGCTTCTGGTCAATGAAATTGCCAGGAATAGTCCCTTTAAACCTTGCACATTCAATTTTAGCATAAGGGAACATTTGTTTTCTTAATTTATCGTCAGACAATAAAATCAGTGCATTGGTGGGCAGGTTTTTACCTTGTTTGGATTGAAATAATTCAAGTTTTTTGAGTATTTGTAATGTAAGATTTTCTTGTGTTTTTTCGAAAAATATTTCTGTAAAACCTTTAATATTCATCTGTTCAGCAGGCTTAATGCATGATAACTCGCTATCGAATGATTTACTCAGTTTCTGACGCTCCAATTCTGCAATTATTTCAGGAGATGCCTGACGGTTTGAAGAACCAACCCGAATGTAAGTACCTTCTTCAACGCTTTTATTTTTCAAATAGTAAGGTGGATTGCTTCCTTTGTAAATCTGAGTTTTGATGATGTGTTTACCTTTATAAATTAGAAAAGAAATTTCAGGAAGGATTACCGGATTACAATTGTCATGTACGATATTGCTGATTTTCTCCTCCAATTCAAATAAATCATTCTCATTCAGCCCTGTGACCTCGCGGGGTTTGTCTTTTATGCCGAGGTAAAGCTCACCTCCGGCATCGTTGGTAAAACTGATGATAGTTTTTGCTAAATCAGCTTTGGAAGGGAGAGTTTCTTTAAACTCCAGTTTGCGACCTTCAGGTTGTTCTAATATTTCTGATAATTTATTCATAGTTTATGTTATCAGTTGTAGTTTTCTCAAAAAAATCTTCATTTGTCCTATTAAAACTCAATATTTTAGATATTCTTGATATTCTCAAAAGGTAAAAAATTTTATTTGTATCTTTAATAATTGGTTTGTCCTTTTCACAACTTATTGTTGAAATAATAATGACTCTGATAAAAAATATCTTTTGAATAGTCAATTATTGATTAGCTATTGTATATTAATGGGTAATAATGGTGTAATATATATCCATTTCAGATATTCGTCTCGCCAACTTTCTTTGTATTCTAAGTTTTGGGTATGTTTTTAATTTATAAACCATAAAAAACTTCAAAATCCAAAGTCACAATTTGTTGTTTTGAAATTTAGATTTTTTTCACTTATATACTACATAAGGTCTGACTGTATGCGCCGTGTCCCGTAGGGCATGGCGTATGACAGCGTGTTATAGCCATTTATTTTTCAAATCCATCATATTCGGCGTATTTAACTATTTTAAAATTATCTGTTTCTGAATTATATATCGAAACAAACCTTTCAAGCACATCCAATACTATAAATTCAATACAACCGGCAATCAGTTTACCATATAACTTGAATTGACAAATATCTGTTGATGTCATATATGGTGAAAATTCTGGTAGATGTGTGTGATAAGATTTATATACTTGTGTATCTTTAAGTTTTCTCATTGGTATCAGAGTTTTATGAAGTGCTTCTATTTCTTGGAATACTGCATTCTTTGAGAATTTGAGAATATAATCCCCTCCAACATAAAAAACAGAATTTGAAAAAGAACCAGGAAGTAAAAAGCAATAAATCTGCTCTCCTTTGTCGATTAGAGCTATGTTATAGTTAATTATATCAGCATGTTTATTTAAGTTCGGAGAGTCGCTAATTAAATCAATTGCATTTTCCTTAACTTTTATAAGAAGTAATTCATAATCTGTCGGTATTCTGTCCTCTTTTATGATAAATGTATTCTTTTTGTTAATCGTATCTTGAATTAAGTTTTTTGCTGTAAACTTTATCTTAGTGTCGAATGAATCGTGGTAATAATAGATTGAAACATATGAAATTGAATCTTTGTATGAAAGATAACCATTAAATACATATTGGTTAGATGAAGATTCATCAAGTATCTTGTCGGTACTAATCCAAGCCACTCGTTCTAATTTATAAAGTTCCAATCCTTCAGACAATATTTCGGTTTTTATGGAATCTATATTTTGTCCGAATAGATTTGCAGCAAATAGAAAAATCAATAATGTTGTTTTAGTTCTTTTTATCATTTTCTTATTTATTGGCTATAACTTGTTTATACTTATACAACTTGTCCACTTTATATTTTATAATTCATCATATAGAATTTTACCTAAAGTTAACAAGTATCAAAAATAGTAAATATTTCTTTTTAAAACAAGCTATAAAAAAAATATTACTTACTTTTGTCCGAAGGTCTCCTTATGGAGAATATAACTTTTTTTTAATTTTTAATTGAATTGCTCTATGTATGAATACATCCAGGGAAAATTAATTGAGCTAACTCCTACTTTTGCTGTTGTTGAAAGTAAAAGCATAGGGTATTTTATAAATATTTCGTTAAATACCTATTCAAAGCTTACAGGCTCGTCCCGGCACGAGAGTCGGGAAGCGAAGGCGGGAAAGGATGATAGACACCAGACACCAGACACCAGACACCAGTGTAAACTTTATATTCACCAGGTAATACGCGAAGATGTTAATGCTTTATTTGGATTTTTTGACAAAAAAGAACGTGAGCTATTCAGGTTTTTGATCTCTGTTTCAGGTATTGGTGCTAATTCAGCCCGGATGATGCTATCGTCGCTTTCGCCCTCTGAAATACAACAGGCGATAATTACTAATAATGTTAGTCTTTTAAAAAGCATTAAAGGAATAGGTGAAAAAACTGCACAGCGAATTATTATTGATTTAAAAGATAAACTTGGGAAAGATATTGCAGAGCAAGAAATACCTGTTACCCAATACAATAATATTAAAGACCAATCGTTATCAGCCTTAGTGATGTTAGGATTTGCTAAAAACAATGCTGAAAAAGTGCTTGCTCATATCCTTTCCGAAGATAACAACTTATCTGTTGAAGAACTTGTTAAAAAATCTCTTCAAAAATTATAATAACAAGCTACTTTTTAGAGTTATATACTTTATACCTAAACCGATGCCAATATACTAATGAATACTAATGATACAAATAAATATAAACACTGCCTATTAGTATAATTAGTATGAGAGACCTTTGCAAAACCTGTAAAATGTCATTCTGAACGGAGTGAAGAATCTTTTTATTTCATTGGTTATCAACATTATAAGATTTTTCGTTTCACTCAAAATGACAGCTAAAAGTTAGTTTT
>SDBV01004396.1_pt1 | contig 20353 bp, 13 predicted proteins | sample 2277081 | NCBI WGS metagenome assembly SDBV01 (sample SAMN10402039, study PRJNA504765) | marine sediment metagenome | isolation source: marine sediment core GS10_PC15, 223 cmbsf | place: Arctic Ocean: Southern Knipovich Ridge | collected 2010 | reverse complement strand
CAGGCTGCGTATGAGGTTCGGCGGGTAGAAAACGAGGTGCTGCGGATCGGCGGCAAAAGGATGCCCGCAGAACGACAGCGGGTTCCATAAAGGAAACTCTCCGTCGTGTATTCTGTGATCCATGTAATGCAAGGCGGGCGCATAGTAGGTCCAGGCATCACCCATGCCAAGCGACCGGTTGTCCTCCGGGTCAATTACCACCCACCAGAAAATGAACAGGATTGCTCCTGCGATGATTACGCACTGGGTGAGAGATATGAGGCGGTCAACGGTCTTTTCCTTCAATGCCTTGTCCTTCCTTCGGAGGCTTCTCTTGCTTTTCCTCGTCCATAGTGTCTACTGGAAGGCATTAAAGAATCAAATGTCTATTCGCCAAGCTGATCGAGCCGATCCAAGAGGGCCATGAATTCACCAGTCATAGGGAACTCTGAATCCATTTTCATAAACTCGATGTGGGCTTTTCTCAACAGAAACTATTTAGCATCAACATTCAGGGTGATTATGTCGGACGAGAGAAGTGCAATCGTCATGGCTGCAGCCGTGTGGCAAGCATATCCAAGCCAGTCAGAATCTCTCTTGAATCCGACGATATCGCTAATACCTCTAACGCAAAGAACTGGATAATCGTCCCGATCCCCGCCGTATCTAGCTGCTGACATAACACCAGATAGCTCCATCTCCACGTTCGCGGTGTCCCGCGCCGATTGCCTCCACTGCTCTGCCAACTTAGTGTCTTTGACTAATGTACTGCTACTAGCCGTGGCCCTCGCAGTAAACAATGGGAGTCTCTGAGTTTTGGGGAAATGGCGAAGAAGGCTCTTACGTACTTTGCCTTTCCAGGGATCATCTCCATAAAGACAGGGATCGTCAAGGTTCCCAGGTACTTTAAGAAGCGGCCTTGGAAAGCCAATGGTTCCATCACTGTTCCACTCGGCAAGTTCCGACTTGTGAGAGCCTAGAGTCTCCAGAAGACGTTCAATCTCCTTGTGCATAGGAGAGCCATGCGTAGCGTATTCCGGAACTTTGCCCTCAAGCACCGCAGAAACCGAGAAATCCGTAACCTTGCTAGTGAGCAAAACATCCCCAAGCGTGAAATCATCATCCGGGAATCCACCTGCAATACCAGTCAGAACTAACCATTTGGGTTCAAGATCCTCAAGCATGTCTCGAGCAAATGAATGTGCTTTGTCTTCCCCTGGGTGTAGGCATCTGCCAAGGGCCACTCTGACGAAATTGGAATCTGTCCTGGTTGGCAGTTCGCAGTAAAGGTATTCGTGATTCTTGCCCCTGACGTACTTGTATTCCTCGAAACGCTTGTGAACTGCTTCGAATTCCTCATCCCGAATAGTGATGATGGCAAAATCTATACGACCATGGACATCCTTGGCTTTCAGTTTGCTGTCAGAACCGCTGGTGCCCTTGAATGCTGTGTCTTCGATTGCCTTTTCCGCTGGAGGTTCCGTTTCCTCCTTACTGGCGTCCAATAAGCGTGATGCCATTTTTGCTACCGCCGGATAAGACGTGCTGGTTGCCCTGATCAATCCTTGCAGGTCCTCTTTCTTAGAGGCTAAGGCCGATATGACACGACAAGCTTTCTCCTCTTGAGTTGAGTTCAGTTCGCAGAAAAGACCAGTATAAAGTTCATGATTCGCTTTCAGGATTTCCGGTAGCGTAGAACTGAACGCGGAACAGTAATCGAGAATAACGCCGTACATTTCCACTTTCAACTCGGAATCGGCGGAATAGTATTCTATCAGCTTCCGAAGCTGATGAATCCTAATCTCCTGACTAGTTTTTTCCAAAGGCTGATATCTCCAAGCTCATGCCGTTAACTCACCGACGGGCCACGAGTATAAAGCTAGTACCTTACCGTTAGGCTGAATTTTCTGTTCCAACCTCAATACCTGCTGTTCTGGGAGCCGATTATCCAGCACAATCACACCCTTGACGCGCAAACCAAGCGACTTGGCCCCTGATATGAGTCCTTTAATTGTGCCTCCCTCATTGATGCCGTCATCTACGATTAAAACAGACTCATCTTTTGCCGGAATTCCTTCATCGTACTTATTCGGAATCACCACTTTTCGGGTTTTTCTATCGAGCGAAAAAGCACAGATAGGCACATCCAACAGCACATCTGAAACGAGCTTCGCAAACTCCTGGCCAGATTCTTCGTTGACAGTTATCAGCGCTGCTGGCTGCTCAATGCTGTTTTCTTCTATGACATGTTCCAACAATCGCTTGAGCCACTTGCGATAGTTTCGAATAATCAGCAATGTGTTCACACGGTGTATCAGACCTCTATCCTTGGCCGGGATCAAAGCCTTGCAATCCCGGACCATTTCCCAGTAATCCAACGGTGTCAAGCGCGATTGAGACACCTGGCCAAAGTCGTCGATATTTGTTACCTCAATGCTTGGTTGCTCCAGATAGCATAATGTGCATTCATTCGGCTTGTAGTAGACTCGCCCAAGTTTCACGGCGTGATGTAGAGGCCTGTTGCCGAGAACTGTGGTATCAGTGTTTTTCATGACAACAACGGAAAATACTACTATCTCAGTGGTGGCAGGTCTAGACATTCGCTTTCTGTTTTGTACAATTCCATCAATCCTCCTGAGTAGCTCATTTATCGTACCGCACGAATTTGCGATATCAGTGAGAACAAAGATGCAGTCCGATTTCTCAAGCCATCTGCCGATTTCCTCGTTCGTGACAACGGCACCGGAATATGCTGCAAAAGCGCACAGATTGGAATTAGAGGTACTGTCAGATCGGAGGCGCCCACCGAGAATGCCGAGAGCTCTAGTTTCAAGGCCGCACGAGACTATCTGGATCTTCTTGAAGCCCTTCGTTAGTTCAGTAAAACGCTTATTCAGATAATGGAATACATTGTCTTTCTTGTTAAAAAAAGCGTGAAGATCATAGTGAGTGCGAACATGACAGTTATGCAGCTTGAAATGACCGATGTTGATGTTTGTCTGATAGATAAGCGCGTCCCTGAACTCATTCTCGTTTTTAAAATGGAGTAACTGATCAAAGGCGCAGCTTTCTATCTCTTCGGACCTCTTTCTGAACTCCTTTTTTGCAAGACTGTCATAGCACAGAAAATAGCGCTCTAAGTCGATGACGAACAAGCGTGCTAGTTTGCTTGACCTCTCGACAAACTCCTTGAGCTTAACCGAACCTTCGAAGGATGACTTGTCCCGTGTCAAAAACACAGGCGTCACTTTTGTTACAAAGTGCTTTTCCAAATAGTAGGCTAAACCTGTAATCAAGTGGTCAACAATGGAGCTTGGGAAAGCGAAAGGCGCAAGATTGATTAGCAAGAACTCCGGCGCAGGCTCGTCGATCGGAAACGATTCATGAGCATGGAGCAGAAGATCGTAGAACAGGAACGGAAGGGGTTTGTCCTCAGCCGATGCCCGCCCTACAGTCGACTCTAAATAACAATCTTCGTCTGCGATCACGCCGACTTGTTTCAAGAGGTCTATATAGCCTTCGGCATCATCATCCTTGATTGGCCAACTTGCCACGTCATACGGAGTCAAGTCCGCATTGGCCATCAATCTTAGGTGTTCTTCCGATTGTTCAACGTATATCAGACGCACCCTTGCCACTATATGGTGTAACTCCTCGCTAGCCTGCCGTGATTGGGATAGAAATACGAATCAAGTTCCCGGGCCAAGGAAAACTATATCCTTTGGAAGAAATGTCGAATTCGGTCTTCGTTATGTCGTCTTTGTCGCGTCTAAAACGAACGCTCACCCCAGCTGAAGTGACAGTCATCTCACCGCCAAAGCCCTTCGAGTGGTCGGTAGTGTTATCTCGGATATAGGTGAGGCCATATCCGAAATCCGGTGATGATTCTTCCTCATCGTCCTCTGTGGGAAAATTGAGAATGAACTGGCCGTCAGCTCCTTCGGTATAAAGAGACTTGCGCGAGACCCCTGGGTTCGTAGCGTGCTCTATCAGTTCGAACAGTGTGGGCTCAGAAATCTCCTGCAAATCCGAAAGAGATTCGGGAAGTGTCGCCGCATAGTCGGGATTATCTCTGCGTTGTGTCTTCAAGAAGTGAGGGTAGATTGTCTTGGGAATTGGCTCGCCGTTGTCGACGATGGCCATTACAAGCCTTTTAGCTTTTCCCAAAGAGCCAAGAGCTACCATTCCAATCGTAGCATTGGGGTGCTCACGTACGTTTCGAATCCCTTCGTTGAGGATTTGATTAGAGAACTTTCTTCCAATGTCTCTTTCAAAATTACACAAGGTGTGCAGAACATCTCCAAATCTTGCTGCTGTAAACTCCCGCTTAACTTCGTCAAGTAGTCCGCTCGATACACCGTTTGAATCGCACAAGTTTCTTATTTCTGCTAGCTTTCGTGAAATCAAGGCCTGGAGCACTCCGTCTTCCGAAACATGGCTCTCCTTATAGAATACCCTCGGTTTGGAAAAGTAGCCGTGCTGCTCGGGCACAATGAAATCATATGGATCGGAACCAATATTCTTAAGAGCATCGATGAACAACCAACGACGTAGGAAGTCCGCACTCTTTTGGAAGATCACCGTATCGCTCTCATTCATTTCGGGGCGGGATTCTGGTAGTCGCAAAAGGAGTTTATTATTCACTTTGGCATCGGAGCAAACCTCCACATAGTGGTTAAAGGCAATCACCATCCACAACAGGGCGGAAATATCCCAAAATTGAACAGACGAGAAATCCAGAACGATTGTTGTGCCCGTCATCGTCCAAACGATGGGGTCTAGTTTCTTAACGAAGAAATCATGAAGCTCATTCAAACCAAAAAAGCCATTAGCCGTAGTTATCTTCAGTTCTTTGGGTTTTGCAACTGGAACTGTACAGTCTTGTGAGTCTTGCGACATGTCTACCTATCCATTCTATCAACGTAACCGTAAGTACCTAGTCCGACAATCTCTGCCCAAAAGAACATAGACTACACCTGGGAGCGTCGTCTTGCGCGGACAACATTCGCAGTATTAGGCACATTCATGTTTTGAAAGAGAGCGTAATTGTAGTATTTCCACGTAACCAAAGTCAACAGGCAGGCGGGCACCTCTTTGCCGGTCTTTTTGGGTGTTCTCCAAAAGTGCTATGGGTAGAACGAGTATTTGCGCTTCTCTTGCTTCTCCGCCGCCACAGTAGTTACTGGAAGGCATTAAGGAATCAAGTGTTTATTCTCCAAGCTGATCGAGCCGGTCCATGAGGGCCATGAATTCCTCGGTCATAGGAAACTTTGCCCCCATTCTTATGAACTCGACGTGGCCGTCCATGAACAGGACGTTTCCCCCGCCTGGTAGGTGGTGGCCTGGCCGATCGAACATAACGGGTATTTCACTGCGGCTAAGGCCGGATTTTTCTTCAACATCTTCCGTTATCCGGTAAATGGTCGTTTCGCCTTGGACAAGATCGAGGTCAAACTCGAGGCCCTGGGCAACCATCTTCTCGTACAGCTCGGCGAAGGCATAGGCCTGATCCATGTTTGTCATGGCGTAGTTCAAGTAGTAGTAACTTTGGTCGTCGACCGCTTCCGGCGAGTCTTGGGTGGAAGGGTCAGGGCTGTCGTAGTCGCTGGGACAATAAAGAACGCTGGCGTCGTTCATGTACTCGGGCATGACGTCCTCTGCCTTGAACATAAGCCTGCCTGGTTCGTTGTCCATAGCGGGAAATAAGCCCTGATGTTCATTTGCGTTCATCATCATAACAATGCCCATCTGTTTCAGGTTGTTTGCGCAAGAGGCCCTTCGTGCTGCTTCACGCGCTCGGGACAGCGCAGGCAACATTATTGCTGCCAACATTACGAGAACGGCTAAGCCTACCAGACACACTGGGATTGCCACTATCAATGCTATAGCCCAGCCCGGCATGCCTGACCTTTGCGCGGGCCCGCGTGCATGCGGCATCTGCTGTTGATACGGCATTTGTTGCGAGGGTGGCGGCATTGGGGGTGGGAGTGGGGGAGCGGAGGCCTGAGCGTTCACTAAGCTGCCGCAGACAGGGCACTGTACTTGCGTGCCTAGTTGTTCCTCTAGGATGGATATTTGCCGTCCGCAATTGCATGTGATGCTTAGTTCGCCCATTAGGATGCCCTCCGATTTTTTAGCCCCAAATCCCTCATCTAGACTCATAATGCGGCATTCGTGTGCTAATGTCAACACCTTTGTTCGCCTGGTCTTGGCTGAGCGGCTGCATTTGACAAATTCGTTCGCAAGTGACTAGACTATCGCGACTTGCAGAAAACTGGCATATGGCACAACTACGTGCGCTCGACAGAGAGGCGCGGGAGAAGAAATCGGAATGCATCCATACAGAACACATACGTGCGGTGAACTTAAGAAGAGTGACTCAGGAGCAAAGATCCGTTTATCGGGCTGGGTGCATCGTAAACGTGATCATGGCGGCGTGATATTCATTGATTTGCGCGATTTCTATGGAATCACGCAGGTTGTTATTAATCCTGACGTTGACTTCTTTTCAGTGGCCGAGCAGGCGCGTAATGAAAGTGTATTGACCATTACTGGCGAAGTTGTCGGTCGGACTGACGACACTGTAAACCCGAACATGGATACCGGCGAGATCGAAGTTGTGGCCGCTGAATTCATCGTGGAGTCCACGTGCGAGCAATTGCCGTTCCCGGTCAACCAGGACCTTGAGTGTCCCGAGGAGACGCGTCTTAGTCATCGTTTTCTCGACCTGCGCCGCGAGCGTCTCAAGGGAAACATCATGCTGCGTTCCAGGACGGCGGCACTGACGCGAAAACATATGACCGAACGTGGTTTTTGCGAATTTCATACGCCTATTCTGACAAGTTCATCTCCGGAGGGCGCGCGCGATTATCTTGTGCCTAGCAGGCTGTATCCTGGCAAGTTTTATGCTTTGCCGCAGGCACCTCAGCAGTTTAAACAGTTGCTGATGGTCTCTGGTTTTGACAAGTATTTCCAGATAGCGCCGTGTTTTCGCGACGAAGATTCGCGGGCGGACCGCAGTCCTGGCGAGTTCTATCAGATCGACGTCGAGATGTCGTATGTGACGCAGGACGACGTCTTCCATGAGATGGAACTGTTGATGGTGCGGCTGTTCAGCGAACTGTCCAACAAGAAGATTGTGGCCGAGAAGTTCCCTCACATTCCGTATAAGGAATCTATGGAAAAGTACGGGAACGATAAGCCCGACCTGCGCTACGGTATGGAGATGATCGATGTAAGCGACGTGTTCAAGGAATCGGAGTTTAAGGTCTTCCGTGGTGCGGTGGAAGCTGGTGGTGCGATAAAAGTCATCAATGGAAAAGGCGTTGCGTCCAAGTCGCGCAAGTTCTTTGATGACGCCACGGCTTTTGCCCAGAGCGAAGGCGCGAAAGGCCTGGCATGGATTGCGCTGCGTGACGGCGAGATGAAAGGCCCGATAGTCAAGTTCCTCAGTGAAGACGAGCAGAAATCCCTTATCGAAAAGTCCGGCGCTGAACAAGGCGACGCGCTGTTTTTCGGTGCAGGCGACAGGCAGGTTACAAACGAGTTGATGGGTAAGGTGAGGATTTGGCTTGCTAACGAGCTTAATCTGGTTGACCCGTCGGTAGCCGCGTTCTGTTGGATTGTTGATTTTCCGATGTACGAGTGGAATGAGGACCTCAAAAAAGTTGATTTCTCACATAATCCGTTTTCGATGCCCCAGGGAGGTCTGGACGCGCTGGAGAACAAGGATCCTCTTGACGTTTTGGCTTATCAGTACGACATCGTATGCAATGGTGTGGAGCTATCCTCGGGCGCAATAAGAAATCATCGTCCGGAGGTGATGTTGAAGGCGTTTTCGATAGCGGGTTACGAAGAAGAGGTGGTCCGCTCGAAATTCCCGGCATTGTGGAAAGCATTCCATTTCGGCGCCCCCCCTCATGGCGGCATAGCGCCTGGCTTTGACCGAATTGTGATGCTTTTGGCTGACGAGCCCAACATTCGCGAGGTTATCTCGTTCCCAATGAACCAAAAAGCCCAGGACTTGTTGATGAACGCTCCCAATGAAGTTTTTTCGAATCAGCTTGAAGATCTTCATCTGCAAATCAAATATCCACCTGAGAAAAAGGCTTAAACGCACATAACCCAAGAGACATAGCGCGGCGAAGCCGCAACCAAAGAACGGACGCTATCATCTCCCTATTGGTATGATAGGAGGCCCTACCTCTCTTTTTACGAAATGAAAATGAATCGAATAACTGTAAGTATTCGTTAAACCCGTGCATGAGGGAGAAAAACTGAGCAAAAAAGGGACTGTCCCCAGCGGAGCGAGTCCGCGAGCGTAGACGGGACTGTCCCTTTTCTTGCGGCCCTGCCCAAAGCACCACGGGTTTAACGAATACTTACGAATAACTTCTGCAACATTGGGCGTAACTTTCTGGCCTGCCGCAAGTTGCACTATAAATGTTGTTTAAAAAACGTAAATATTCGATAAACCCGTGCAAGAGCAAAGAAAACTAAGCAAAAAAAGGACTGACACAAGCGTAGCGAGTCTTCGAGCGAAGACGTGTCTGTCCCTTTTCTTGCGGCCTTTGTCAAAAAATGCTACGGGTTAAACGAATACTTACAAAAAAACAAGGTTCTGATGGATAGTAGCATGAAAGCCCGACCTTGCGCGCCGGGCTTTTTTCGTGAGAGAAGTGTTGTTGAGCAGGTCAGCGTAGCCGCCAGGCTGGATAAATTCGCGTGCAGTACAATACCGAAGCACAGATTGTCAAAACAAACAATATTCCGTAGATTAGGTGGTCGTCTATTCCCGCGTCCAGAATGACGCTTTCGTATGGGTCTTCTGGATCGTAGTGTACGGTTACCGGCGTGCCAGTGGTTCTGGGCAGTTCAATCAGCGTGTTTTTCAGTTTGATGTTGTCGGCGTCATTCATGTTCTCGAGTGCATCGACAACTTCCGGCGGCAACTGGCTGAGATCGATCACTTTGGGCCATGTGCCCACCCAAGAACGTTCAAACTCGGTTCCGTCCACGGAATAAGAGTATTTCACTTCCACTTTGCCAAGGGCGTCCTGTGCGTTGTAATGGGTTGGCATGAGTTTAGCAGACACAACGCGGCCACCTGTTTGGCTCCAGCCGCGCGAGGTGTATGTGTGCCACCACATCATGGCCGCAGCCACTGTTACAAGCATCAACACCAGCACGACAAACTCGGGCATGCCTGGTCTTTGAAATTTTCTGCGCTTGTGAAGTGGCATTGAATATATCTCCTGCTTCTATTGTGACTTTCAGGGTTGACCTTGTCAAGAACATGCCCTTAGTCGCGCCTGGGGCCCCAACTCGGTCCCTGGAAGCTCATTCCTGACAGTGGCACGCGCCTCTGGCGACCTGTTTCCAGGGTATATGTCCACAATTGCGATACGCCGCTGCGCGTGGATACGAATATGATGTGTCTCGAATCCGGCGACCAGCGCGGTGCTTCGTTGCTTCCCTCTGTATCTGTCAAGCGAAGGGCTTGGGAGCCGCCTTCCGCGGTCATGAGGTATAACTCGAGTCCCTCTCCGCCTTTCTCGACCACGTATGTGATGTATTTTCCGTCGGGAGACCACGCCGGGCCGGAGGCCCTTCCACCTTGGTATGAGAGCCGTCGTTCGTTTTTTCCGGTAATATCCATTATGTAAATTTGGCTGCTTCCACGTCTGTCGCTTACGAAGGCAATTTCTTTGCCCGAAGGAGAAAACACGGCCTGGGTGTCGACAAACCGGTTGTCTGTAAGTCTTCGCTGATTCGATCCGTCCGCATTGACGAGGTATAACTCCGGATTGCCGTCCTTGCTGAGCGTTAGCACGAGTGTCCTTCCGTCCGGCGACCAAGCGGGGGATGCGTTCAGTCCAACTTTTCTTGAGAGTGGGCGCGATATCCCGGTGCTGATTTCGTAGATGTAAAGGAACGGATATCGGTCCTTATATGACATGTAAGCGATGTGTTTGGCGTCCGGTGAGAACCTGGGCAGAATCGATACGGAATTGTGACGTGTCAGCCGGGTCAGTCCTGCTCCGTCGTAATCGGCCATGTATATTTCCTTATTACCCGCCTGGCCGGCGCTGAAGCATATGGGAGTTCTGGCGATTCCCTCGACCCCTGTCAAAGTGCGCACAATTGCGTCCGAATATTCATGTGCGACCGCTCTGGCCCATTTTACGCTTTCGTGTGAGAAGGCTTTTCCAAGTATTCTTTGGGAGGCGAATGTATCAAAGAGCTGACACCTTGCGACTATACTGCCGTTTTCAACGTACACAAATGCGTGGGCGAGATGTTCGACCTTTGTCTGTTTCCACGCGTCAAAATCGATGTCCTTGGGGTCTTCCGACATTCCAGAAAAGCCTTGCGGATATTTCTCTTCGGGGAGAATTCTGAAGAGTCCCGAGAATTCGAGGTCCCTGCTGACGACGTTTGCCATTTCGTATCCGAGTGCCTCGTATCCTGGCGCTGCCGCGAATTTTGGAATAGCGATGGGTATTCGCGTATCCACGCCCTGAGTGGATTGTATTCTAATAGCCTGGCCGTGCGACAAAGGGCAAAGCAAGGCCAACGCGGCCACACAAAGTATCAAAAGCAAAAAGTGCCTCTGGTTTTTCATTTCATCTCCTCAGACTTCTGTTTAGTTTAGACCAAAAACGTAAATAACTTGTTGTTCGGGACTCTCGAATCCTTCTGGCAGCGGCGGGAATGGCGCGGCAAGTTGAATGGCTCGCACCCCTGACGAGCCCAGCGATTTGTCCAACGCCTCCTTCATTACCTCGGGTCTGCCGATGAGGTCGCCGTCCCGATCCAGAAAGAATGATACGATAGCTTCGTTCTCTTTTTCATCCATGCGTATTCCAGTGGGAACGTGCCAGTATTTTTCCACCTTTCGTTTTACGAGTCTTCCCCAGTACTCGAGTTCCTCGGGAAGTTCCTGCTTCATTTTTATGTCAGCCTTGACTGGTTCCTGGTTGGTCTTTTCAACCTTTTTCTCGGGTTTTGGATCAGGCTTTGGTTGCGGTTTCTCGACCGGTTTTGGCTTAGGCGGAGCTTTGGGCGTTTCCTTAGGTTTGGGTGGAATAGGTTTTGGTTTTTCCACGATTTTTACAATTTTTTTCGATTCCGGTTTAGGTTTTGGCTTTTCGATTTTTTTTGGCGGTTCGGGTTTAGGTTTCGGCGGGGTGACGATTTTGGCCACCTTCGGGGGTTCTGGAGCTTTAGGGGCCGGGGGAGGCGCAAAGCTGACCTTATACACCAAGGGCAAGGTTAATTCGCGCGCCGACTTGAAGTTTCTTGATGTATTGACGAGAATGGCCAATGCCACGACATGCACCACGAGTGAAATCGCGATTGATCGATTGAGGAGGTTGGTGGCCCACAAATCGTGCCATAGTTGGTCGTGTCGATTGTACATTGAGTTTTCCGCTAATACTTAGAGCAAAGAGATCTTAGCGCAGATATGCCACCAAGTCAAATGACGACCACAATCTGTTGTGGTTTGTGGTATACGAAAAGTCTCATACGCTATTTGATCTCGCAAAGCGGGGGAAAGTTCCCTCGACGCATCGGAAATGTGTGGCCATTAATTTGTTCCTGTTGCGGAAGTCCCGGAGGGACGGCTGATAATAGCCCACCGTTTTAACGGTGGGAGAAGAACAGTCCCCCTTTTTTAGTCCTGGAGGGACGGCTGAAATGGTCATGGCACGTTCAAACGCAACCTTTTTTCAGCCGTCCCTCCGGGGCTTTCATTTTCTATTCCCGGATCCCAGCAATGAATTGCTGGGCTATTATCTGATGTCCCTCCAGGACAAAAAAACCTTTACGCAACAGAAACTAATTAGAATAGCGGCGCTTTATAGGCTAAAATGGGCGGCATGTTTCCAAAGAACACAGTTGAACGCGCTAAGATGCCTGAAGGCCATTTCTCAGGATGGGTCTATGTTCGCGTGACCGTTTGCTATCTGTTGTGTGTTGCCTTGCTATGGAAACTTGGCATCGAATCCATTTATGGCCATCCAACGCCGTTTTACGCTTTGCCGCTTCCCTCATTTTCGTCGCCCGTTGTGCCGGGTGTCGCGGTTTTGACGATTTGGCTAATGTGCATAGTTTTTCGTGTGCGGAGTTTCGCTGTTCCAATTGAGCAAAACAATTTGACCATTATCGTTGGCCTGATACTGGGTGTTTTTATCGGCAGCACGTTTATGTCGGAGGTGGTGCCGGGAGATCAGGCGATTGCTTCAGTACTGAAAACTCACTGGGGAGAGTTCAAGTGGCACGCGTTGGCGATCGGTTTATTTGGCGGGTCGTTTTGGGCATTATTCAAGGTCCTGAGGGGAATAGACTGGCAGAATCGAGAGCAGTCGCCGCGAGCCGCCGCATGGTTTCTGGTTGCCTTGGTGGCCTTTGTTTTCATTTTTTCAGCTTCGGTTGCGATGCTGCGCGGAGGTCCTGACGGGATCTCTCAGGCCTATGAGCGCACAGGTTACGAATATATAGACGATATAGGCACTGGGCTTTCGATACGCGGTCTTTTTCACGACTACGTTAAGGTGCGGCCTTTTTTGTCTATGCATGCTAAAGTACACCCTCCTGGCCCTATAGCGATCCTTTGGGCCCTGTCCTACATTTTTGGGCGCGGCGCTATGGCATTGTCTTTGGCGACAATGGCGGTGGGCGCTCTCAGCGTTATTCCGCTGTACCATTGGGCGGCCGATCTTTTCGGACGGCGGACAGCACTTCTAAGTTGCCTGCTTTACTCTGTCGTGCCCACTATAGTACTCTTCACAGCCACGAGCGCCGACATTATCTTTATGCCGTTTACGTTGACGACGCTTTTCCTTTTTGGCCGTTCGATTCGGGCGAGCAGGGCGTCGGCGTGTGTTGTTTACGCGATACTGGCGGGGATGTTTTATTGCGCTTTATCATTGATTTCGTTTTCTCTTTTGTCTCTGGGCGCCTTTTTCGGCTTTATGGGCATTTGGCGGATAATTCAAAGTAAGAAGGTTGGGGGAGTTGTTCTAACGGCAATTGTGATGTTGGCGTCATTTTTGTTGTTTCATTTTCTGGTGCGATGGTGGTCGGGCGGTATTGAAGGCGGTTTCGACGTTATAGCGTGTTTTCGTGATTGCAAGGAGCAGTTCGACACAGATCAGGCCAATTTGGATGCGCTAACACCGCGTTTTCCCGCGTGGAGCTGGAAGTTGCTTAATCCGGCATGTTGGTTCTTCTTTGCGGGTGTACCCTTGTCTGTCCTGTTTCTAAAGCGCGTGTTCAGTTCCGGTCATGGATCAAGAGGGCTGGTCGCTGTGTTTGCGCTGACGTTGATTGCTTTGGACCTGGCGTATCTTGCCCGGGGCGAGGGCGAGCGGTCGGCAATGTATATAATACCCTTTTTGCTGTTGCCTGGCGCGCATATGCTTGACGATTTGGTGCGAACGAATCGTTCGCTGCTGCCTTTGGCCTCGGCTTTGGGCTTCATGGGCTTTCAGTGCTGGTTGATAGAATCGTTTTTGTACACTTATTGGTAATGGATTGATTCAGACTTATGTGGAACGAAAAAAAAGTATCAGTTATTTTCCCAACTTATAACGAGAAGGACTCGATTCGCGAAGCGGTCGAGAGTTTTTTCGAGAACGGCTATGTGGATGAAGTGATAGTGGTGAACAACAATGCCGCGGAGGGAACCGATGAGGAAGTTCGGCATACGGACGCCAGAATCGTTTATGAAGAGCGCCAAGGTTACGGGTATGCTATCTGGAAAGGCTTGGAGGAGGCGGCGGGGGACCTGCTGATTATCTCCGAACCCGACGGTACTTTTTCAGGACACGACGTGGTCAAAATGCTCGCTTACTCCGATGACATGTCGATTGTGTTCGGCACGCGCACCCAGCGTGAGTTCGTTTGGGAAGGCGCAAACATGGGGCGGTTTCTGAAATGGGGAAACTGGGCGGTTGGCAAGATGGTCGAGTTTTTGTTCAACACCACATTGCTAACCGACATGGGTTGTTCGATGCGCCTTCTGCACCGGGAAGTCTACGAGCGTCTGGCCCCGCAGTTCACCATAGGGGGTTCAGCATTTGGGGCCCAGATATTGCTTCTTACAGTTGTTAACAAGTTGCCGTTCATAGAAATCCCGGTGAATTACAAGAAACGCGTTGGCAAGTCGTCGGTCACGGGAAGCAAGATCAAAGCGTTTTTTCTTGGAATGGAGATGATTTTCATGGTCCTTAAATACCGGGTTTTGTCCTGGCTTGGTAAGCTTCCGAAGGGTCAGGGCGGAGATAAACATGGAGACTTGGGGACAGGTTCTTGAGGGGATGTAAACGATAAATGTTTTTGTTGCTATTGATAATCAGTGCTGCGATTTTGGGTACGGCTTTCGTGCGTTTGATGCGCATCGAGGAAACCGGTTTCGAGTCGTATGCAATTCGTATGTTGTGTGGTTTCTGTCTTTGCGCTGTTCTGATCATAGCGACGGGAAGCCGATCATTGCAGCTTTCGCTGTTCGCGCTTTTTATTGCGGTTGGGCTGGGCTTTGCCTACGACCTTATTTCGCAACGGTTGCGGCGTGAGCGAAGCGAGCCAGTATTCCACGGTGACGAGCGTCTCAGGCCTTTTGACTATGTTTGCTTGTCGGCAATAGCAATACCGCTGGTACTGGCGGGCCTTGCCGCTTTTGCTCCTGTTACGAGTTGGGACGCGGGTGTGGCGCATCTGGCTTTGCCGTCTGATTATGTGCGTGAAGGCAGGATCATGCTCTTTGAGGGTAATGCGTATTCGGCGTACCCGCACCTTATGCACAGTTTATATGCCTTCGCCTTTCTTCACGGCGGCGAAAAGGGGGCCGCTCTTATTAATTGGCTCTTCGCTCTGTGCTCGTGCGCGGTCGTTTATGGTCTGGGACGGCGAATGGACAAGGAAAACGGCGGCGGCCACCGCTGCGGTTTGATTGCTGCCGCGATTCTGGCGACGGCTCCGATTTTCTTAGACCAGGCGGGCACGGTTTCGATAGACCTTGCATTTGTGGCCGTGGCCATGGCGGCGCTCCTTTGCCTGGTTGCCTGGTTTCAGGAAAAGTCTTTTGGCTGGCTGATACTTTCGGCTTTTTTTGCCGGGAGTTCCTGCGGAATCAGACATACCGGTTATCTTATATGCGTTCTTTTGACAGTAGCGGTACTTTTCGGAAACAGTGAGAAAAGGCTTCGCTTTGTGTCTTGTTTTGTAGGCGTGGGGATTTTGGCTGCCTTGCCGTGGCTGTTGCGTAGTGCCTTGTTAGTGGGTAATCCGTTTTATCCATTTTTTCTGGGCCTTTTCTCGTCCCCTATTCCCGATGCGGACATCACGGGTTTCGGCAAGCATGGAACTGTGAGTAACATTAGTTTCAAGAGTTTTTTGATGTTTCCTTGGAACGTAATCATGCGACCGCAGTGGTTTGACGGGTGGTCGAAATCGCCTGGCGGCCTTATTCTCGTTTTGGGAGTGCCCGGGTTTTTTCTTGGGGGCAAGCGAGTGCGTTGGTTGGTTGCGTTTAGTGTAGCTGGGGGAATATGTTTCTTTTTCTTTCAACAACTGGTCCGTTATCTGCTGCCGTTTGCCGTTCCGATGATGGTAGTTGCGGCCATTGCTGCAGTGAAACTGGATTGGATGCGAAGGAGTATAGCCGCCGTGCTCATACTGAGCTTTGCTTACGGTATCGGACTGCATGCGGCCGCCATGCACTTCAAGCTGCCTGTAGTGTTTGGGTTTGAGGAGAGGGAAGACTACCTGGCGCGTCGCGTCGAGCGGTATAAGGCTTTCGAGTGGATGAATGCGGTCAATAAAAAGGGCTACTCCGTTTTTACTTTCGACATGCGAAGTTATTATTTGGACGGACCCACTTACCAGAACATCTTCGCGCTGCCCGAATTGGTTGAAAAGGGCACTGTCGAGAAAATGGAATGGATGCTTGAGCGGAACATAAAGTATCTATTCGTGCCATTTGTTGATCTGGACGGAAAACCGTCGCTGCTTAGCGAGTTGGGTGCCTTCAAATTGATCGAATCATTGCAGTGGGATACTGACCGAATCTTCCTGATAAAACGCCTTGAAATGTCCGGGCGTGGGGGAGAAGGCGAGGAGGCTGTCGAGATTTACGAAGTCTTCTATGATGGACTGGGTGGAGAATAGGGAGATTGCTTTCCATGATTGGCGATAAGCTGCGTGCGTATGCCAATAAAGATGGACGTGGTTACCCTGATTGGGCGCTTCGTTATGTTCCCGTTGTGAATCGTTTGAGAAAGCACACAGGGGGCAACGCGCGCATTCTCGAAATCGGCGCCAACGAGAATGGTTTTGCGCGGTTCGCAAAGATTGGGACGATTGCAGTTGATATTGAGCCCGAAAGTCTTCGTGCGGCGCGTGCGGCGCAAAAAGTCTTGCCTGTGTTGGCCGATATCGGCGCTCTTCCGTTTGCTGACAAGAGCATAGATGTGTGCGTTTGTATGGACACTTTCGAGCATCTGCCCGCCGAAAAGCGTGAGGCTGCTTCAGGGGAGATTATGCGGGTTATGGGGGAGACGGGTGCGGGTGTTGTTGGGTTCCCGTCTGGCGATGGGGCCCTTGATGCCGAGAGGGGTATAAGCCTCGCGTACAAGGAACTGACCGGAGGCTCACTGCACTGGTTGGATGAGCATTCGTTACATGGCTTGCCTGATCCTGACAAGGTTTGCTCGGTGTTTCGCCAATTGGGAGATGGGTCGCGGGAAGTAACATTGACTAGCAACGCTCCGTTATGGATATGGAAGATTGTTTTTCGTATTTTACTGTGCGGATGGCCGGGCAGGGGGAACGCGTTTTTTCAGGCCTTGCTGCGTTTGATTACACCGGTGCTGTGCCTGATAAACTCAGGGCGTTGCTACCGGAGCATGGTGTGGATTGAGCCGAAGGAAAGATGTCCGGATTCCCCTAGGGAGTGCAGATAGCTTCTGTTGCGGAAAGGGTGTTTTGTCCCGGAGGGACATCTGGTAATAGCCCAGCAATTTATTGCTGGGATCACGTAATAGAAGAAGGAAGTCCCGGAGGGACGGCTGAAAAGGGAAGCATTTATTAGACCCATAGCCGTTTCAGCCGTCCCTACGGGACTGAAAAAGGGGTGTGCTCTTTTCCCACCGTTAAAACGGTGGGCTATTATCAGTCGTCCCTCCGGGACTTCCGCAACAGAAACTAGATAGTTTCTCCGGCATTGGAAGTGTTTGGAAGCAAGGCTGGCGACGGAGATATTGATGTCCGAGCGGGTTAGCATAATTATTCCGACGTGGAACAAGAAGGACCTCTTGCTTGAGTGCTTAAGGTCGCTTGACGCTCAGTCGTTTCGCGATTTTGATGTGATTGTGGTTGACGACTGTTCGACGGACGGCAGCGGGGAGGCGGTTAGTGCCGCGCACCCCAAGTCCAGGATCGTTAAACTGGAGAGAAACAAAGGGTTCTGTGCCGCTGTTAATGCAGGATTAGGACTTGCTGGTGGCGAACTGGTTCTGCTGCTCAATAATGACATGACTCTTGAGGATGACTTTCTGGAGCGTCTTGTTGATGCGGCGGACGGTAGTGATGCGGGCATGTTTGCGCCTTTGATACTGTGGCGGGACGAGCCTGATCGGATTTATTCGGCCGGGGACAGGATTTTGATAAACGGCAGGCCTGAGGGAATAGGGCATGGTTGTTTGCTTGACGCTTTCAGTTTTCCCAATGAGATATTTGGTGTTTGCGCTGGGGCGGGTTTGTATCGCAGGGAAATTTTCGATTGCGTGGGAATGTTAGACGAAACCTTCGAGGCGTACTTTGAGGACAGCGATTTGAGTTTCAGGGCGCGCCTGGCGGGCTTTAGCGCGGAGCTTGTTCCCGAGGCGGCAGCGTTCCATGTTGGCTCGGCCAGTATTGAAGGCCGTGCGTGGTGGCGCACCAAACAGTGCTACCGTAACCACGCCCTTCTCGTTTTGAAGAACATGCCCGCCAGATTGTTTCGGAAGAACATTGTGCGGATCATAGCTGAGCGACGTCATCAGACCAGAAGGCTTTTTTCCGCAGGGCGTTGTGAGTTTGGGGCGGTCAAGGCGGTTCTTCTTCTTTTTGGAGCCTTCGCTTCACTTCTGATTCGCATGCCGATGGCTTTGTATAAACGCCGGCATATCCAAAGTTCGCGGGTGATAGACGACTCGGGGTTGGAGAACCTGTTGACGAAATCCGGTTGATCCGATGCGTTGGGAACGGGCTTGGTAGAAGTTGCTTGTTCCTACCGGGCGTCTTGGGTACTATAGCTGTATTCGGATAGCGGAGAGTTTTGTTGTTTTCGGCGCGAAGGGGCGCTGGAATCTGTATGGAGTCTTTTGGGTATTGGGCAACATCGCGGGAGTATGAATATGCTTAGCATAAACCGAAATTGTTCTAAAAGTTTTGCGGTTATTGTGATGGTTTCCAGTTTTGTGTGCGGCTTGTCTGTTGCCGGCGCTCAGGATTCGATGCCTGACACCGTGCGCGCGGCGGTCGAGAGCGCCATCAGCGAGGTTAAGCCGGCTTTGGTCAGGCTTCACGTTGTATATACCGAATATAGCCAAGGGCGTGAGATGAAATACGAGGCGTCCGGCAGCGGTGTGGTAATAACTGAAGAAGGACACATCGTTACGAACCATCACGTAGCGGGTCATGCCACTCAGGTAATGTGTACATTCGCCAACAAGGAAGAGTTTGAGGCCGAATTGGTTGGCACCGATGCGTTGACGGATATATCGGTTGTGAAGCTGAAGTACGAAGGAGAACGTAAGTTCCCGTTTGCTAAATTCGGCGATTCATCCAAGGTGAGTGTGGGTGATCGCGTTCTGGCTTTAGGAAGTCCCTTGGCTTTGTCGCAGTCGGTCACTCTGGGTATTGTGAGTAACACAGAAATGATTATGCCTCGGTTCTATGGGCGTTACGGCAGAATCACGCAGGATGGGGAAGACGTTGGGGCGCTTGTCAAGTGGATTGGCCATGACGCGGCGATTTATGGCGGCAACTCGGGCGGTCCGCTAATCAATCTGGCCGGGGAGATTGTAGGCATAAATGAGATCTCGATGGGTTTGAGCGGGGCGATTCCCAGTAATGTCGCTGGACCTGTGTCCATGGAACTTATGGAGCGTGGCTCCGTTCGCAGGAGTTGGCTGGGCATTCAGATTCAAGCCAGGCTTAAATCGTCGTCCTTGAAGGAGGGACTTCTTATAAGTGGGACAATTAAGGGTTCTCCCGCTGACAAGGCCGGTTTTGAGGCCGGGGACATCTTGATTTCGCTTGGCGGCGAAAAAGTCGATGTTCAATTTGACGAGCAGCTTCCTGACTTCAACGGCATGGTTGCGAATGTTGAGCCGGGGAAGAAGTTGCGAGCGGTTGTTCTGCGTGATGGGAAAAAGAAGCGGCTGAGTATTAAGACCGAACTTCGCGAGAAGGCCTATCCACAGCAGCACGAGATTAAAGAATGGGGTATAACCGCGCGTGACATATCTTTTCTTCTGTCCAAGCAGTTGAAGCGCGAGAACAGGGACGGAGTGCTGGTAATGTCGTTGCGTCCTGGCGGTCCTGCGTCGGAGGCAAAGCCGGCGATTGTGAGAAAGGACGTGCTTGTCGCCGTTAATGATATGGAGGTCAAAGACATTCAAGGATTGATAGAGATTACCTCTTCCATTACTGAAGGCGCGAAGAAGCCGGTACCTGTGCTTGCGGTTTTTGAGCGCAGAGGCGGCTCATATTTAACGGTTGTTGAAGTTGGCATAAAAGGATTGCGTGACCCCGGCCTGGAGGTGAAGAAGGCCTGGTTGTCCGCCGAAACGCAGGTGCTGACGCGTCCTATTGCCAAGCAGATGAAGAAGCCGGACCTGAAGGGCTTCCGTGTAACGCGCGTGTATCCTGGCTCTACCGCTGAAAAGGGGGGGCTTGAAGCGGGCGACATTATCGTTGCCGTTGACGGCCAGAAGCTCAGTGCGTCCGAACCTGAGCATTACGAAGAGTTGCCTGCCTTGATCAGGCAGTACAAGGTGGGTACGGAAGCGGAATTGACGGTGCTTCGAGACGGCAAGGATGAGAAGCTAAAAGTGGAGCTTGTTCGTGCACCCAAAGTTCCCAGGGAAATGAAGAAGTACCGCAGTGACGAATTTGATTTTACGGTTCGCGATATTGCTTTCATAGACAAAGTGGACGAAAAATGGTCAGATGATCGGCATGGTGTACTTGTTGAGGAGGTCAAGCCAGGCGGCTGGGCGGCTGTAGGGCGACTGGGCGTTAAAGCTCTGATCGTTGAGGTGAACGGCACACCGATAGAGAGCGTAAGCGACTTGAAGAAAAAGATGGAAGACATAGCTGAGAG
>SDBV01004395.1_pt1 | contig 20354 bp, 16 predicted proteins | sample 2277081 | NCBI WGS metagenome assembly SDBV01 (sample SAMN10402039, study PRJNA504765) | marine sediment metagenome | isolation source: marine sediment core GS10_PC15, 223 cmbsf | place: Arctic Ocean: Southern Knipovich Ridge | collected 2010 | reverse complement strand
TGTCGCCAAAGTCCTTGAGGGGGTGGAGTTCAGGGACGGTATCGAGCAAGTGAAAGTTAAGACAGAAGAGAAAGCGGTCGCCTAACTATGTTTAGCCGATCCACAACATTTGACAATAACTCGATCATGGTCATCAAGGCCTGGATGGCGGAATAAGACAGGACAAAAAAACCCTAGTGCTAACGAAAACTATTTCATAAGTTCTGTTTTCATCTGTGCAAATTCCTCTTTGCTAATTTCGCCTCTGGCAAATCTTTCTTTAAGAATTTCCAGAGCGTTGCCGGTTGACGAAGGAGCAGAAGTCCCTCCAGGAGCAAACTGCCTTACTGCCCATACGATTAGGAGAACTGCGCCGACCATAAATGCGAGCATGAACAGAAAACCAAAAAACATGCCAAAGCCACCGAAACCGTCCATCGCTCCACCATTTCCCCACATCACAACAACCGCCTCCTGAAGATAGTTTTGTTTCCCACTGTTACATGATTGAACGTTTGCAGGCCAAACTACCCATCTAGGTTATATTGAACTACCCTTCTATATTACAACGAACCACGTGTCTGCGTTATTGCTGCCGAGAAAAGCTAGTGAACGGTTGACTATCAAACTTATGATGAATAACAAAACTGAAGATTCCGCAGAATGTAGTACAGAAAAGGTCCCAACCACAGAACCTAGCACAGAATGTAGTACGGACAAAGTCGAAGTCACAGAATGCAGCACGGAGAAGGTCGCGTTCGTAAATGTAGTTGAAGAAAGCGAAGCTACGGGGAAGTCAAAGAAGTTTATGAAGATATCAAAAAGACCCTGGGAATTGATTTTGTTCCCAATATGTATAAGGCCATGGCAAATAATCCGGAGTATTTAGACACCGCTTGGAACAAAATCCAGGCCGTAATGACACTACCCGGACAGCTGGATAGAAAAACAAAAGACATTATTGCTCTTACGGTGTCTATAATGAGCGGATCTGAATATTGCATTGGTGTTTATAATGAAGCAGTAAGACATGTTGGACTAGATGATGACGCTTTAACAGAATTGTATTCGATTATCGATACTTATACTGGACTCAACAGACTGAATATTGCCTGGGGAGTCAAGCAAGATAAAAAACCGTGGTATGGGTGCGCAGGAAATTAGATAGTTTCTTCACCACAACCTAAGCTCGTCTAAGCTCACATCCGCTCACATCTTTTTTATTCTAAGAACCACATCTAAGAACCACATCTTCATGTGATTTCTCGCCGTCCCCCTTCCGGTAGATTAGATCTCGACATCAGACAATTCGAGAAGGGATGAAGATGAACACAGACGATCTAGTTATCAGCACCAAAGGTTTGAGTAAGTCATACGGCGACATACAGGCGCTCAAATCGCTTGACCTGAAAGTACCTAAGAATTCGATCTTTGCATTCTTGGGGCCGAACGGGGCCGGAAAGACCACGACTATCAAGCTCTTGATCGGGCTAACCCGCCCGACCGGCGGAAGCGGCACGATCTTTGGCAAAGACATTGTGCAGGACGGCGTCGATATCCGCAAAAACATCGGCTATCTGCACCAAGATCCTCGTTTCTACGAACACATGTCGGCCCGCCAGACGCTGGACTACAGTGCCAAGTTTTTCTACCAGGGGCCCCAGGCACAGATAGATAAACGCATCGAGGAAATGCTTGAACTCGTGGGGCTAACCGACAAAGCCGACCGCCCTGTGAAAGGTTTTTCCGGCGGGGAGCGCCAACGCCTGGGCATCGCCCAGGCACAGATCAACTACCCCGACTTACTGATCTTAGATGAACCGGCTGCCAGCCTCGACCCCCAAGGACGCCGGGATGTACTGGAAGTGATGTTGCGAATCCGCAAGCACACCACGATCTTCTACTGCACCCACATTCTCGATGACGTCCAGCGGGTCAGCGATCAAGTCGCCATCGTCAATCAAGGCGAAATGATAATCCAGGCATCTATTGAAGAGGTGCTGGCAAGCTCAGGGGATACCGTCTATTCGGTAGCGCTAAGAGGCGATGCACAGAACGTATATCCTCGGGTCGACGAGTTAGCGTGGGTGTCAGGAATCAAAGCCAGCCAGAAAGGCGAGCGGACGATCTGGGAGATCAGCGTGACAGATCAATGGGCCGCTGAAGACCAGCTGGTGAGCTTGCTGGTAGCTGGTGGCGCAAGAATTTCCGATTTCCGCCGAAAAGAACGGAATTTAGAAGACACATTTCTAAGTATTGTGGAAGGGAGCGCCAAATGAACCTCACTAAGAATAGTCAATTCCAACTGGTCGAGGAGAGCGGTTGGAAGAGGGGTTTGAGGAACCTGCTGCAGGGTGAGTATTCAACCTGGTTCAATTCATCCAGGTGGTGGAAGCACTCATTGATGTGGTTTTCACTGATCAACGTGATGATGCTCATCATGATACTGGTGGGAAATACTGCAGGCGAAGAAGGGCCCCCCGTTCTCTTCATGTATGGTGTTTTCGGCGGACTGTCTGTCACCGTTGGTGTAATGATCATCATGCAAAGAGTCATCATCAGCGAAAAGAAATCCGGCACGGCCGCTTGGATACTCTCTAAGCCGGTCACTCGTACTGCCTATGTGGTCGGCCGTTTGGTGGGAAATTCGGTCGCCATCCTAATTACTGCAGTGATCATCCCAGGGATTGTCCTGTACATGATGTTGGGATTATCAAGTGGCGACATTGGGTGGCTGACTCCGCTCGGTTTTGCTTTAGCTGTATTGATGACAGCGCTCAATGCATTCTTCTGGATAACCCTAATGTTAATGATGGGCACAATTACTGAATCGTCGAGTACAGCGATTGCCGCACCGATGGTCCTTTTTTTTACTCTCTGGTTGGCCGCAGTCCAGATACCCGGCCTGATCTATATCTCGCCATTGCTACTGATCTTCAGCCCTGACCCCGATAAGCTGAATTCGCTGTCATTTTCTTTTATGACCGGTGAGCCGGTGTCCTCGTGGATTCCGCTAATCGCGACTGTGGTGTTTAGCATCGGCTTTATCGCCGTAGCCATCAACCGCTTCAATCGCCAGGAGTTCTAAAAAAGAGAGAAATTGCCAACGAGCGGAATGAGGCAAGTTACATAGTGTGGGCATACTTGGCAGCAACCAAGTATGCCCACATCTGTCTGCTAGTCCGCGCCGGCTTTCCGATCTGTCGATTCGGTCATATCCGCCCACCAGTTGCCAATGACCATGGAAATACCGAAGTAAAACAAAACCAAGCCGGTCAACACCTGAATGTTAGAGGTAAGCCTGGCAAACCAGGTCTTCGGCGTGATGTCCCCAAAGCCCAAAGTCGTCATATTTACAACGCTAAAATACAAGGTTGAGGCGAAAACGCTGAACCTTTCGTCATATTGAAAATTTGATATTTTATCCAATGGTTTCCTAGCCGCCAGAATCATATCCGCGGGTGAAACCGGCGACCTTTGCTCATCCCGAAGCTGATTGCCCTGGTAGTCCGGCCAATCGACCCCCGACCAAAGACGCGTGTTGATGCCGGAAAACGCTCGCGAATCCCGACGGACGACTATCTTGCCGAACGGATCCACGTAATTGGCTTTTTGCTCGTAGTAGGCATGCTTTTCGCGCGCGTCGACCCGATCGCTAAAGGCGGACATCGTGTAATAAGAACCGCCAAAGCAAATAATGAGTGATATGTATGACAGCAAGATTATCATTATATGCTTGCGCTTCTCCTGAGGCTTAAAGATACGACGTAGCGCCAAGAAAACCGTGGCCAAGGGGGTTATCAGCGCCACCAGGAGCGCTATCCCTAACAAAAACGTCCAAATGGTGGCAATAGTCGTCTCGACGGTTCGACCAAATACCTCGACAAAGGTGACCGAGACTAAGAGCGAGAAGAGGGTCCAAAGAATGATCGGTCTGCCTACTTGCCAGAACACCCTCAAAACCCGTTACACCTCCTACTCGCCTAGCTATCCATATTCCCATTTCCCAAAAAATAGGCGAACCACTAACCCCTTTGGTGCTCTTGTTCACACATTAGCAGTATTGAATGATCGCTCCTCAGAGCTATCATTAGGTTTGTATTTGTAAGGACAAGGCCCAGGCGAAAATGGTATGAAAAACAAGCGTTCAGCCGAATGCAAATATTGCCAAGAAGCCACGTCTAGTGCTCGACTCTGAAAGTGCTCCCAGGGACCGCTTTCTGGTAGGACTATTTTTTCTTGTCCTACTCTATTCGGCCATATCGTTATCATCCCCCGCGCCTATCGGGGCCGTCCAGCTGGAAGTCAGACCGGAGTGCGTCAATTGCCATGCGCTCAATGTGCTCACCACCCTCTTTCAGGATTTCGACTGTACTTTGGCCCCCTGCCATGCGACCTCTAAGACAACACAAAGGAGCGGTGCGCACCGGACGCACCTGAACTCAAACAAGGGACCCGATGTCAACTGCCCCATCTGCCATGGGAGCGGCGCGGACACCGGAGAGCAGGCTGGACATATGAACGGCCGGGTCAACTTCGCCGGCGGCGAGAGCGTCACCTTGGGCCTGACATCTGTCTGCGCCCAGTGCCATTCCCAGGGCGGCCCCTATAACGGAGTCGACTCGGTCGGAGAGAGTGTTGGGGCCAAGGATAATTGGGGGACGGGCGGTGTCTACCAAGACGGATCGACACTCAAGGCCGGAAAGGAGAAGTGGTGCGTTGGCTGCCACGATGACGCACCCCCCACCATCAACGGCGGGACCGCCCCAACGGTCGGCGGCGACAATCTCAACTACGGCTTCTTCACATCAGGGCACGGGCTCGACTCGGGTAGTCAATACGATAAGTACGCCCTAGGAGATGGAGCCGGCAATCAAGGAGCGTCCAAGAACTGCACCGACTGCCACGACCTTGCCTGGACCCATCTCAACGGAATCGATGATACCAATACTGCCGGTCAGAGGCTAAGGAGTACCGTCAACACGACCTCAACGGGAGGGACGGTCATGGGCGTCTGTAAAGCCTGTCACACCTCGTCGGCCGGTACTCCTTCGAACGTCCAGGTCTCCACCCACGGCAACGATGAATCGGATGGCTACAACAAGATCGAGGATTCCTTTGTCATCGCCTGCCCGCAATGCCATGAAGTGCACGGCAACAATATCAACGGTGATGGCAACCGTAATATCAAGCTGATCCGCGCGGACGTACGCATCAGCGATGACACCACTGGAAACGTCGTTCTGACCAATAGCACTTCAACCGATTCGTTCGATGAGCCGGACACGATCGGGGTCGATGACAATGATGACCTCTGCGCTACTTGTCACACGAATGCCGCCAACCAAGGATATCCGATGGCCCGCCATCCGGGCGGCAACCACACCGGCATCGGCGGCATGGGCGCCGATGAACGCGGCAACCGCTGCCCCGACTGCCATACCCATGACTGGGCTGAAGACGGGAACGTCGAGGCCAACGACGGCTTCATGCCGTCATGCTCCGGCTGTCATACTTACCCGCCCGGCGGCGCCCAGGGAACCTATCAAGGATCAAAGACCCACAATATCCACGTCGGCACTTATGACTTCGCCTGTTCAACCTGTCATTACGTCTGGCCGACGGACCACAACGAGAGCGGCGTCACCTCGAAAAACAACTGGTCGGCCAAGTTCAATCCCGATAATGTCGATGTGGTCTTCGATCCGGCCAAAAACCCCGACGGAACAACAACCATCAACTACGCCGGCATCAACCGCAACCGCCAATGCAACGACCTATACTGCCACGGCCAGAGCGGGACTATCAACGGCCAACCAATATCGTCTCTCGGCGGTCTCAACCTCAGCACGAATACGCCGACCTGGGACTACGCCTTCAATCCCGATGCTTTCGCCCGCTATGAGGCGACCAAAGACACCGGCGCCTGCGGCACGTGTCACGATACGACCAAAGACAATCAAGCCCAGGGCGGCACGGGCTGGGCGACCTAGGACAGCGCGGCGCCTTTCGAGAATGATTGGTCGGGGACGACACCGACCGTTTGGGATGTGACTCAGAGCACTTCCCTAGGCGACGCGACTTCCCAGACAGCCCATGCCACCCATTTGGATCGTTTGCGCGGTCCGAAAGTCGTCTGCAATACCTGTCACTACGCGCCGCCGACCGTTATCGGCGGTTCGGCCCTCACGCCCCCGAAACATGTCAACATGGCGCTCGACTTCAAAGACGGGGCCACCAGCAAGAGCGCCACGACAGTCTGCGCGACCTGCCATAGCGCCGGCGGCTCTTATGACGCTATCGACGACGCCACCATCGGGGCCAAGACTAACTGGCGCCAGGGGGTCTACACGGGCGATCTACTGAAGGGCAGCAAGAAGAAATGGTGCGCCGGTTGTCATGACGAAGCCGCTTCACCCTCGACCATTAGTGGGGTTGTCGCCCCACCGGTCGCAGGTGATGAGTCGTCCACAACGTTTTACGGCGCCACCGGCTACGGCTTCTTTAAGACCGGCCATGGACTGCCGCTCGACCAGGTTTATCCTTGGACTGGTGAACCGATGGCGAGACAAGGAGCGGGCCTGGGCTGCGACGCCTGCCACGATTTCTCACGAGAGCATATTGACGGTGAGCCGCGCACATATGAAAGCCCGTACACAGACCCAGCCGAATCCGGTGAACACATGTTGGGTTACCGGCTAAAAACCGTGGACGGATCTGTACCGATCGAGATACCCCGCAGAAGCGTCGCCTTCGACAGCGGCGACCAGGTCAAGGCGAGCGATTTTCGACTCTGCTTCAGCTGCCACGTTCAGACCGGCTTTACAATTCAACCAGTACGGCCACAAGTTTCAGGAACGATAGCACGAGTCCGTCCGTCAACGCTCATTATCTCCACCTTTCCTTTAGGAACGCGGTCCCGCCGCCTGGTCCCGGATCACTCTTCCAGTCCGACTGGGGGCCGATCATTCCCGCCTCAACTGGGGAGAGCCAGGCCACCTGCATTCAATGCCATAACGTGCACGGATCCACGCGATTATCGATGATCAGAGACGGCAAACTGATCGACCGGGAACCGGGATTTCTCATTGCCTATGAGCAGGCACCGGTCGGGTTTGATCCCCCGGCGGTGGTGACACTGCCGGAGAGCAGCGGCACAGTCTGGGACCCAACCACAAACATTGGGACTATCTGTACCCAGGGTTGCCACGGTGGACCCGGTGGATACACCAGCTGGTATCCAAGAACACCCCATTACGACGCGTCACCCGAGATCGCTCAAGTCTATGGCCAGGTCGGCAGCGGCGTTCTGACCGTAACCTTCTCCGAACCCGTCTGGAGCCTGATCGGCGGCAATCTGGGTGCCGGCGATTTCATCTTGACTGACCTGGATAACGAGCGCACCATCCTCGCCGTCACCCACACAGCCGGAGACAGCCTGGCGCAATTTTTCCTAAGCTCGACTCTGGACGGTACAGACGACATAAATACGGATATGGTGACGGCCAAGCCGGGCATTGTTTATGACGAGAACGGGCAGTCAATGCAACCGGATTTCGTCTTAATTACGGATGATGATAATACCGGCCCGACAGCCGGTGATTTCGACCCGGCGACTCTGACAACCGGGGTGTACGGAAACGAAAATCTTACGTTCTCGCTATCTGACGCCAGCAGCAGTGTTGATTGGAGCACCTTCTCTATCCAACTAACAGGCAGCCTGGGATATTCACAGTTATACACCGACTCGGATACCGATGCGGTCTCCAAGACAGGCACCCGCTGGAAATATGATGTCACCATTGACCCCAGGGTGGACTTCAGTAGCGGTGAAACAATAACCGTCACGCTGAACGTGACCGATGAAGTCGGCAACGTCATGGCGCCTCCCGATTGGTCGTTCAAAAGCGAAGGCGGGGCAGCGGAGACAATGATCCTCCACCCATCCGGGCTAAATACCTTGGTCGCTGTTAATTGGGTCACCAACGGAGGCGGCTGGGATACGGTCCTCGACAGCGATGATGGCAACAGCACTCGCGTCACTGGCTATAGTGTGGGTTACGCCTACTTCGATATAGACGACCCTGTCGGTTTGGGCGGCGCCACCATCGAGAGCGTCACTATCTACACCCGAGCTAAGATTAGTGGATTTCGTGGGGCGCCCGCAACGGGCGATATTGATATCGGTTATAAGACCGGAACAACCCTTATAGAGGAGACGGGGAAAAACCTGCCGGCGACCGGTGATTATACCCTGGTCAATACCGCCACTTTTACAACGGATTCGGATGGCGGCTCCCTGGACCTGACCGACCTGAACGATCTCACAATTTACACGGAATACCCAGTCTATGTCACCAGACGAGACCTGTTTATGACGGAAGTTTATGCGGAAGTGGTGTATACCCCTTAGAAATCTCGTCCTGCTGGATTACTTAGCGCCTGCTAGCCTTGCAGTTAACTAGATCTTTGCGTTATACTTGGTGGTCGTTAGCGGATCGAATTAGCCTGCATTACAGCCACTTCAAAAACCGCGGTACAGCCGGCCCTTTGACATATCAGAACGGATTTGACATGCCCTTTAAGACAAGACGTAAGAGACTTACAGTGCTTCACGTGGGGACCCTAAGCCAGCCGATCAGATCGGATCTTGCTTATGGCCCGATAGAAACGGTCATTCACAATATCGATCAGGGACTCCATTCACTTGGACACCGATCGATCGTTGCCTGCTCGGGTGATTCCAGGGTCGCCGGGGAGCATTTCGTGACCGTTGATCGATGCAGTGGCCCCTATTGGAGCGATGACACCCCTGTGCGGCGCGCAAGCATGAACACCCATCTTTCGAAGGTTGTGGACAGGGCGATGCTGGGTGACATTGATGTAATCCACGCGCATGATGCGAAAACAGTTAATTTTGTTTGCGACTCTTTATCCGACCGGCGCATACCAGTTGTGATGACCCTGCACGTGCCTCCGCAAGAAAAATTGTTAGAAAAAACCTATCAACGTTGGTTTGGTCCTCTGTCGTCTTATTCAGTGCATTGCGCTGCGATAAGCGAATATCAAAAAAAGCAATACCATGACTTGGTAGATGCAGAGAATGTTGTCTATCACGGAATCGATGTCAATAACTATCCCTTTAAAGAGAAGTGGGACAAGAATAACTATTTATTCAATATCGGTAGAATAACTCGCGACAAGGGACAGGATAAGGCCATAGAAGTTGCGCAAGAAACAGGTTCTAAGCTGATCATTGCCGGCTGCGTCCAGAACAAAGCCGCGGACATGCAGTTTTTCGCAGGTTTGAGGGATCGTATAGATCTTTTTGTTGATGTGGAAAAATACGCCGTTGATAATGACTATCATGACAAAGTAATAAAGCCGTTATTGGACAGCGATAAGCAGATCATCTACATCGGAGAAATCAGCAGCGCGCATAAAAAACAGTGGTTTCAGCATGCCCGCGCCACATTATTCTCCATACAGTGGGGCGAGCCGTTTGGCCTTGTCATGATCGAGTCAATGGCATGTGGCACGCCGGTCATAGCGTTCAATAGAGGCGCTGTTCCGGAAATAATGGTGGATGGAAAAACGGGATTCGTCGTAGACTCAGTAACTGCTATGATTGAAGCGGTCGCCCGTATTGATAGCATCGACCCTCGCGAATGCCGGCAACATATGGAGAACCATTTTTCCGTAATAAGTATGGCCAATAAATATTTAAAGTTATACAAACAGATAATCGTCGGCAAGAGAGCATTGCGGGAAAGCTGCGATAGCCTGACGCATAGTTGCCTTCCTGAGCCTCTGCACGGCGGCGTGATAGCCGCCCAATAGATGCATGCCTAGAGACATTCCGGTCGGCAATGGCGACTTTCTTCTTAATTTTGACTCTGATTATCAGATCAGAGATGTGTACTTTCCCCACATAGGACAAGAAAACCATTCAAGGGCAACCGCGTTTCGTTTCGGGGTGTGGGCGGATGGACATTGCTCCTGGATGGGCCCGGAATGGGAAAAGGACCTAAGGTATCAGGACAACAGTCTAACCACCAATGTCATTCTGAAAAACGAAGTTCTAGGTCTAGAGCTGAATTGCACTGACACGATCGACATCGACTCTAACGTCTATGTAAGAAAAATCAATGTGACAAATCTGAAGCCGGACGATCGTCGAGTACGGCTCTTTTTCGGTCATGACTTTCATCTCCACGGCAATGATATTGGAGACACGGCTCATTTTGATCCACGGACCGACTCCATCATCCACTACAAGGCCAATTGCTACTTTCTCATCAATTGTTCCACATCAGGCAAGTGTGGGGTAGATCATTATGCCTGCGGCGACAGGGAGATGCCGGGGGTGCGCGGTGTATGGCGAGAAGCCGAGGCCGGCGAACTTAGCGGGAACCCGATTTCATGGGGCTCCGCCGGTTCGGTGATCGGAATATGGCTGCGCCTGCCTCCCGGCGGCGAAGCTACAGCTTTTTACTGGATCGGAGCAGGCACGAATTACAGTGAAGTAGCGCAAATTAATCGGGAGGTGATAGAGAAGACGCCAGATGAGCTGATCAGGCGCACATCTAGTTACTGGAAAGCATGGGCACAGAGTGAGTCTAGATCTTTTGGGGACTTACCGAAATCCATCACTAACATTTTCAACCGTAGTCTCCTGATTTTAAGAACTCAGATAGACAACCGGGGGGCGATCATTGCCGCCAACGACTCGGATATCGTCCGTTTTGGAAAAGACACCTATTCCTATATGTGGGGCCGCGATGGGGCCTTTGTCGCTGCTGCTTTGGCGAAGGCAGGCTATCCAGCCATATGCGATAAATTTTTCGACTTTTGCTCTCAGGCAATGTCAGGTGAAGGCTATCTGTACCAGCACTACAATCCCGATGGGTCACTGGCAAGCAATTGGCACTCTTGGTTAGTGGACGGCAAAGAGGTCCTTCCCATACAGGAGGACTCGACCGCTTTGGTTCTCTGGGCGCTCTGGATACACTACGAGAATTCGAGAGAGATAGAATTCATCAGACCAATCTATAACAAACTCATTCAAAAATCCGCCGATTTTCTAGTGGCGCACAGGGATCCCGAGACGTTGCTGCCCACGCCCTCGTATGACCTGTGGGAAGAGCGCTTTGGCGTGCACACTTTTACTGTCTCGGCAGTAATAGCCGGCCTAAGGGCGGCAGCGAATTTTGCCAGACTTTTTGGAGATGCTGCCCTAGCTGAGAAATATGAGAAAGTAGCCGAACAGATGAAGACCGGGCTTACCAGGCATCTGTACCACCCGGAGCTGAAGAGGTACGCCCGCTCCGGCTATAGAAAAAATGACGGTTATGAACTAGATGAAGTGATCGATGTCAGCATGTTAGGACTCGCGACTCTGGGGGTTTTGCCCCCCGATGACCCGCGGATGGTCCAAACAGCTGAAGCGATACGTCAGCAATTATGGCTCAAAACCTCTGTTGAAGGGTGTGCCAGATATCAGGATGATGTTTATCAACGGCCGAATGATAGAGCGCCCGATATTCCGGGGAATCCCTGGTTTATCTCTACACTCTGGTTGGGAGAATATTTTATTGCTCGCGCCGAAAGTGTTGAGGAACTCCACGAGTCCCTTCCCTACCTTGAATGGTGCGGAAAGAATGCACTTCCTTCCGGGGTGTTTGCAGAGCAGGTGCACCCGGTAGACAGTTCCCCGCTCTCCGTTTCGCCGCTCACCTGGAGCCATTCTTCTTTTGCATGGACAGTATTGCAGTACGCAGAAAAGTACGACTCATTAAATAAATAGCGGTAGATCATCTAGGACTTTGTGAAGCGCTCCCTATAGCCGTCCATAGCCTTCTTTTCGTGGCAAACGAGGCACCAGACTTTCCCGTCGAAGTCATACTTGGCCCCGGCCTCATGGCAAGTCAGGCAATACTTGAAGTTATCAGCGGCAAACTTCCCGTGGACATCCCGCCAATTACGTTTGTCGTGACCTTCAGGCATCTTCTTGAAGTCCTTGGTGTGGCAGGTAGTGCAGGCGCCGGGCGGTTCTTTCTCGTTTTTAATCAGATGAAGCGTATGTTCGTCTCTGGCCTGGAGATTCGAGCTATGACAGCGGAAGCACCCATCTTTCATCGTTAGGAAGTTCTTGTACTGGTGGTCTTTGGCCTCTTCCCAAGTGGATTTAAGCGGTTCGTATTCCTCGGCGCCAAGATGGGTCACCCGGTTATGGCAGACAGTGCAGTCCAGGCCCGCGTCGCTGTGGGCCTGGTGGTCCATAATGAGACTGCCGGCAAAGGTGAAGCTACGATTCTCATTGGCATGACAGCGCTCGCACCGGACCTTGGGCAGCAGTTCCTGACTGTAGTGGCTTTCGGGGTTGAACGGTTTCTCGTGGTTGTTCTGGATGGTATGGAGCAATCCCAGCGGCCCCTCGACGATCTTCTCATACGCCAGACCCTTTAATGTCGGATCGACGTGGCAAGCAGTGCAGGTCACCTTGGAGTGCGAAGAACGGCTCCAGGTTTGATATTCAGGATTCATGTTATGGCAGGCCCGGCCGCAGAAGACATTGCTCGACGAGAGCGGAATAATGACGGCGTTCGCGGCCAAGATCATGATGACCGCCACTCCGCCACCGAAGAGCCAGCGGGTCCGGGTCAGCGGATCCCTTAAGTTCGGCAACCGGAAACGGCGCTTTCTGGGCCGGTGTTTGCCGGCTTCCTTGCCCCCGTCCATTGCGGTCGTCGGCTCATCCTCCGCTTCAGCCGCCGTCTCGGCCGGAACGCTCTCCAACGCTCCCTTCACCCAACGCCCCGCCAGAAACACAAGAACCGCCGCGATCAAAGCGATACCCGCGATGATAATGAGATAGAACCAGACGATAACCTCGATAGCCATGGCCGCTAACATCTTATCCTCCCGCCCGCGCTACTGCGCGTCCTTTGTTTTTTGCTTTTCGTCCGCCTGTAGTGGACTCGCGCCATGGCACCGCCGGGAGCAAATGTCCATCTTCGAATCAGGTACGTGGCACTGGAGGCACATTTTGAGGCCGAACTTCTTAACTGCAGCGGGATGACTCCCTTTCCAATCATCAGGATGCCACCCCACATGGCAATCGTTGCAAAAATCAAGTTCACTGCCGAAAGCATGACACTCCCGGCACTCGATCGCCCCGATAACTCCAGCCACCTTTCGGTGATCGATAATCCAAGCTCGACCGCCCTCTTGGTCCATACCGTGATTGGCGATCAAGTTTCGGGCCCCGATGTGTTCAGGATCGGCCTTGTTCGCGTGCGTATCCATCTCAAGGTGCTCCTTCTGATGGAGTTCGTGGCACTTAGCGCACATTCCGCGGTCGATCCGGAAGGTGGCATGCTCGGGCGTCCGTTTGCCTAAGTCTACTTTCTTATGGCAATCGACACATTCGAGTTTCAGAGTCGAATCGTCCCGCGTATTAATACTCTTGGGCTTAAGCATCGAGTCGTGGATCGGGTAAACCGGTTCACCGTCTTCTTTTTCCAGCATATTCCCATGGCAAAACCGGCATTTCCTTGACTCTCGCACCGCCACAGCCTCGTTCTCGAAATCATAAGAATAGACGTCCTTGACCCCACTGGGTCGCGCTCCCTCGCTGACCATATGGACTCTCTCCATAAAAGGGGAGTCGATCGGACGGGGCCAACGAAACCAAACCGGATAGAGTGCACCAAGCGCCAGCAAAAGCACAATGACCCCCAAAATGGCCACTTTTCGCTCCCAGAGCAACTTGTGCAATTCATCTCCTGTTGGTTAGCCCTACCTATCTTAGGTATATAGCTACCCTGGGTTGTCTCATCAAAACATTGCGGTATTTGTGACTACCATTTTTGTTAGACGATTGATAATTCCAGTATTGAACCAAATGCGCCTGACAGTAAAAAATAAGCTAACTTTACCCGCCCCTTTTTGCCTGGTCCCCTAGCGGGAGCCGACCAGTTCCTGAAGCTGACGGTGAAGTTTTTCCGGCATCTTCATCTGGTCGGCGAGGTAGGAGTGCTCTGATAAGAGCTGCCCGACAGAGATCATGTAGTCGCGCTTAAACTTCGACATCTGTGGCAATTGTGTCATCTTCTTCATGTAGAAATTGCGGAAAGCCTTCATTAGCTCGCGCGAAACCTGGTCCCGCGTCATATTCGTCGGCTTGATGACCGGCTCCACGAGATTGTAGCGTGACAGGTCCCAGACCTCTATATATGGCTTTAGCTCCTCATAGATGTCGGCATAGGGCCACGGCGCTATCGCTAGAAAAAAGGCCAGATCAGGATTGTAGAATTGAGCCAGCTTGGCGGTATGCTTCATCGATTCCACCGTGTCATCGGGCATGCCGAGAACAAAAGAAGTCTCAGAAATGATGCCGGCGTCATTGATCAACCCTATGGCTCTCCTGGATTGCTCGACCTCAATGTTCTTGTTGAACTTTTCCAAGGTCTCCGGTGAGCCAGATTCAACCCCGACATAAATATGTACGATTCCCGCCTGCCGATACCGGTCTAAGATGTGCTCGTCCCGAAGGACATCGACCACCCGTGTCTCGAGTAGTATCTCCATTCCCAAATCAGCCTTGATCAGCAGATCGATCACCCGATGCCAACGGCTCTCATCAGTGGCCGGCGATTCATCGGCGATCATCGCCACATCGACCCCATGATCGGCCTTGAGTGCTGCTAATTCGGCGACAAAGTTCTCCGGACTCCGAGAGCGCCAGGACTGCTCCCAAAACAATTGCTGTGAGCAGAAAGAACACGCGGAGACGCAGCCGCGAGCAAAGCCGACGACAGCCAGCGTGGAATCAGGGGTCGGTCTGTAGGTATAATCAGGCCAATCAACTAGGTTCCAGGCCCTGGGTAAAACATCCAGATCTTGGATGAACGGCCGCGCCGGCGTCGCCGTTATCGTACCGTCGGAACGGAAAGCGATTCCCCTAACCTTGGCCGGATCACTGCCCGCGGCCAAGCATTCCAACAACTCGGGAAAGGTCTCTTCACCCTCGCTACGCACGATGAAATCCACTCCATTGTGAGCTTCAAGTATCTCCTGATAGCAGAAAGTGGGGTGAACTCCGCCGAGGACCGTGATGATATCTCCACTAACAGCCTTGGCCGTTTCGAGGACCTTCAGGCAATCATTGACTACCGCCGTAAATCCGCCGGTCGCCACCACATCGGGGCGTCGGGCCTCGATGCGGCGCGCAATATCCTCGTGGGTATCGAATTTTGTCATCGCATCGTATATCTCGACCTCGTGACCGGCCGCCTGTAGGGACCCGGCCACATAGACCAGATTGAGCGGCAACCAAGTGCCGGCCGCCTCAACGACGCCACAATGGTACGGTGGTGTGATCAGTAGGACTTTTGCCATTTGCTTCGCCGGCTGTAGCTACGATCGGCCGGCTTCGACCTTTCTGGGGATTCCGGCGGGAGAACTCTCTATAGAAGCTCTGAGCTCTTTGACTTTCCTTGATAGTTGTCGCCACTTGTAAGCACCGGTGCCGACAACGGTAAATATAACGATATGCTTGAGAACCAGAGCCGGTACCTGGTCCTTGCCTACAGCTGCCGCCCATTCAAAATCAACGAATGTCAGCAGCCTAATGACACCTCCGACGGCGATCCAAGACAGCGAAATCCGCGCCAGGATGGTCAACTTCGGATAGAGGTCGACGAAGTAACGGATAGCTTCCACTTCGCCGGTTCGCTCGGCGGTCCGCGCCAAGAAAAGAATGACTACCGCGCTGGTGATGAGAAGGGCCGTAGCGACGTCATGAAAATAGTTGTTCATCATTAATAATAGCGACATGCCACTGTTATCATATCATACGAGCGGGAGGGTGCTTTTCAGCCGGTGAAACAGACCAATCAGGTCGGACAGCTACAAAAACTACGAACTCGCGTTCCGGCTGCGCATGTCTTTAGAGCAACTTACATCGGTCGCTCAACGGCGAGGCCGTCGATATCGAACCGCCGTCGTCCTGGTGTGGCCAAATTAACGACCTTTAGATAGTGGGTCCCACGCCGCCGCCAAGCGCGGTGGAAGACGACCTGACGGACTTGAGTCCGGGCCGCGTAATTGTCGATGGTTTTGACGTATCGCCCGTCTATATAGATTTTGGCCTTGGAGCGGGTCGGACCGCGAGCCGCGATGAGACTGACGCTTTGGCCGTCGAACTTGTATACGATACGGTTACGACGCCGTACTGAATACCAGGTGGTCCCCAGAAAGTAGCCTGATCCTCGAGCAAAGAACTTGTGACCGAAGCCCGCCTGCTTAAATATTAACTGACTTTGGTCGTAAGGGACGATCGTCTTTCTCACCGGCGACCAGCCAATATGTCCCGCCCCGTTTTCCGCTTTCACCCTGAAATAATAAGTGCGTCCGGGCGTACCTCTGAAGTTGGTGGCTCCGGCGCTGTCCGTCACTTTCAGCGTAGTCCAGGTCCGCTCGCTGGCCGCCCGATACCGGACCGTAAAACGAAAACTGGAGACTGGTGGCGGATGGGACGCCGACCAACGAATCTTAAAAGTCGTAGTCCTGGAATATTTTGTAGAAACCCAGGGAGCGGTTAGTGACACGATTGGCTTGATGGTTTGGAGCCAGATCGAATCCTGTACTGCATCAGAGATAAGGCCCTGACTGTCTCGGAACTGTGCGTAAACGCGTTTGGTCCCCTCAGGCGATGTCAGATACCAGGTTTTTCGGGATGCATATGAATACCAGGAACTCCATCTGCCGCCGGCATTCTTAAAGCGCATGCCAGTTATCCGGCTGCCGCCGCCCCCGGCGGCACGCATACTTAGGAGAACTCTAGTCGAGTCGGCCATGTGTTCCCCGGAATCTATGGATACGGAGCCGATCGGTCTGGCGGAAACATCCTCGTCCAAGGCGATCTTTATCATTGAAATCGAGCTCATTTGAGCGGCCGCGTTAACTTGGTTTGAAATATATCCGTGCCAATCGCTCGCCCAGAGAGCGTCCCGGGTCGAGAGCAATTTCACCGCTCTCGGCTCCGAAGAGACCGAGGTGTCTACATTGATGTTTTTCAGAGCATTGAGTATCTCTGTCCGGTCCGGCCCGCTGTATAGATCAAAGTACATATAATCAAAGACCTGCAGCTGACCCATCCCGTACCGTTTGGCCCAAGTGATTTGGTCGAGCACCACCTGCTTGGGGACGACTTGGGAGGATGAGCCGTATTTAATAATGCTAATTTGAGCCATAGGCGTCTTGCCGGCGGCCAGACGGTTAGTCAGCGCCAACATAGCCTTGTAGCGCCCGATATCTTGTGCCCAGTTTTGCCACTGATAGATGCTGCTTATATCGACGCCGATCTGGTCAAAATTGACGTCCTTAATATTGTCGGCCAGGCCGTGGTCTCTCAGCCCAGCCCCGAAGTTGTACCCTTGATAGAGCCAAAAGTGGACGGGAAGCAGCATCTGATGGACGACATTTGGGTTTCGCTCCTTGATCTTGCCGTCTATCGCCTGGTAGAAATCGTAAAATCTCTCGTTGCGCCGGCTGTCGTTTACATGGAAGGTCGAATTCTTGTAGTAGGGCTCGCCGACAAAGACTCCGTCTACATCGTAGTCCATTAGCTTGTCCACCAGCTGAACCATGAAGTTTTGGCTTTTTTGCGGATCGAAAAGATCTGTCGTGCTTTGGCCGTTATCCTGAATCATCGGGACCGCCGCGAGCGGCGGATTGGCTCCCCAAAGCTGGGAGCTCAAAACAGCGATGACCTTGATGTCGTTCTCATGAAACTTGGTGATGGCATCAGTTAGCAACTGGCCACCGTCGCTGCTTTCGATAAGCCCGTACCGGTTGGGGATGCCATCGATATCGAAGAAGACGAGCCCGCTATAGCCGACCCATAGATCGACCGAGGTCGCGCCGGCCGATGTCGCCTTACTAACCAAGTCGTCAACGTCCAGCCAATCTGCCAGTATAGCGCTGAAACTGACTGAGGTCTCGCTGGAAATTTCCATAGGCGGATCAATTGAGCTCGCACCCGTAAAGTTTGGAACACCGGCGCTATACCCAGACCATGCTGGGTCGAGATAGGCAGGCGAACTGTTGACGTTGGTCAAATATGGTTTTCCCTGGCCCAGATCTTGGTCGATACTATCAACCGCAGCCTGCATCGGAAAAGCTGCAATCAAGTAATATGTAAAGACCAAGGGGCATAGGAAAATCAATATAGCTTTTGTTTTCATTTGTCAGTCTTCTACCCGAGCTCTTGCTTGTTAAAACTAGACCAACGTTTTACTTGCTTTCACGCTATCTCCTTGAGCTCGCGCCCGCCTCCTGGGATTCTTGACCGACCCGCATATCGCCGGGCAAGTATGGCTTTTTCCGGTACTTGCTGAAAGCGATCTTGTAACCGAGATTTCGCGGGATATTCCACCATAGACCGCATCGTGACCTTAGCAAGCGCTTCGATATCGAATTCATGGCATAGAAGGCCTTTGTCACCCATTCAACACCGTTTTGCAGCTGATCGGGGGTCATTTGCTCTGGTCGAAAAACCACGTGCGTCCGAGCATTGTACTTCGTCCAATCGGTTGTTAAGATGCGACCCTCTCCATGAAGCTTCTTGAATACCGGAGTGCCGGGAAACGGTGTGAAGCTGCCGACTGAAGCCACGTCCACGCCGGCTTTATCTAGGAATTCAACGGTCCGTTCAAAAACCGATAGATCATCATTGTCGAAACCGAATACGATCCCGGCTTGCACCGCTATCCCGGCAGCATGTAGTTTCTTGATCCCTTCGATATATTTACTTGGTTTGTTGAAGCCCTTACCTGTTTCCATCAAGCTTTTCGTGGAAATCGATTCCAGTCCAATAAAAAGAGCTTGGCAACCACTCTGTGCGGCAAGATCAATCAGCTCATCATCTTCGGTAATGCTAAAAGTGGCCTGACTTGTCCACCACCTCTTCAATGGGATCATGGCCCTAAACAGTTTCTTGGCATACGCAAAGTCGCCGACAATGTTATCGTCCCAAAAAATGATCGCCTTTTCTTTGATAGCCGCGATTTCCGCGATCACCTCTCCTGCCGGCCGGCAACGATATTCATGGTGATAGTAATGAGGCAGGACACAGTATCCGCATTTGTGCGGGCAACTACGTGTGGCGATCAACAGACCGCGGCCGTAGTATCTGCCTGTTATTAAATCGCGCCTGGCCTGAGGCAAACCTTTCAGTGAAGGGGCGCAAGCTGAGGAGTAGAACGATTTCAGTCTCTCCTGCCTATAATCTTCCACCAACTCAGGCCAGGTCAGTTCCGCCTCGCCGATCACGACCGCGTCAGCGTGGGTCTTTGCCTCTTCTGGCATGAGCGTCGCGTGCGGTCCGCCGATGACTACCTTGACGCCGCGGGCCCTGAATTCATCGGCAAGCTCATAAGCATGGGTCGAAGCACAAGTCGTAGCAGTGATACCGACAAGATCCGCCGGCCGTCTAAAATCTACTTCTTGGACAATTTCATCGGTGTGATGAATCTGTACGCCTGCAGGTGTTAAGGCCGCGACAAGCGGCATTGTCAGCTGAGGAAACCTGATAAGACGTCCCAGCCGCAGATGGCGGGTCCTTTCAGACTCAGCAGTGATCAATTCGATCTTCAAGACATACCTTTCTGTCTAGTTGCTGTCCGAACACAACTAGACAGAATTATAGTAAGCGCTATCGCTACGAATTGTGCTGTTCTTGTGAATGTCATTATTTAGACCTCACGCACTCAACAACCAAGGAGAGCGCGAAAGCAGTTATTTCCCCTGCGCCCAAAGCCGCGCTATTGCCAAGATGTTTGATGAACGCATGAAATCGATATATATTACTTTGCAGTGTAAAGTACTTTGCCTTAAGGAGTTATAATGGATCAAAATGAAGCACTGACGCAAATCGATTTAATCAAGGCGATCTTAGAGGAAAACAAAAAAGTCATTACAAAATCCAGTCCATACCTAATACTCTGGGGGTTGATCGCCACGACCGGTTTTCTGCTCACCCCGCACCTGAGGTCCTGGGCAGGATTGTTTTGGACGATGGCCGGCTTGGGCGGCGGAGCGCTCTCTTCCTTTATCGGGCGTCGCGAGGAAGCTCATTTCGGGCGCTATTCGACGATGATCGGACGCCAGATCGGCTTTGTGTTCCCGGGTATGTTCTTCACCGGCTGGTCCATGACGATCGTATTACTGAGAATCGCCGGATCAGAATGGCGGAACCCGCTATGGGTCTATTGATCGGCATGGTCTGGTCCGCGGTGATCGCCATGGCATGGTTTATTGCCGGCATGTTAACCGGAGGCTTTCCATACATGGTCGTGCCGGCGTTGTTG
>SDBV01004394.1_pt1 | contig 20359 bp, 18 predicted proteins | sample 2277081 | NCBI WGS metagenome assembly SDBV01 (sample SAMN10402039, study PRJNA504765) | marine sediment metagenome | isolation source: marine sediment core GS10_PC15, 223 cmbsf | place: Arctic Ocean: Southern Knipovich Ridge | collected 2010 | reverse complement strand
CTGCCGGCGCGGACCTCGATATCTCCGAGATCGAACTCGCTTGGCCGGAGGTGCTGGCGGCGGCGCGGAAGAAGAAACTTTCCCTGGGCGCATTCCTTGTCGAGTGCCGTCCGAGTGTTATCGAGGAAGGGCGATTGGTCCTGGCCTTTCCGCCGAAATCAGACTTTGCTCAACAGGAGCTGACCAAGGCGTCGAACAAGGCATTACTAAAAGAGGCTCTAGCGGAGGTCTTGGGGGTCGGGCTGGATTTCACAACCTCGACTGGCGCGGGAGCCCGAGTGGATGGACCCAAAGCAAAGACCCCGCCGCCGGCGAAAGAGCCGAAGGTTGAGGCAAAGCCGGCTGTCGAGAAGGAAGAGTCTAAGTCCGGCGGGAACGGGGAGTCCGAAGAGCCTGTTGGGGAAGATGATATGATCGATCTATTAAAAGAGAGTTTCGGGGCCGAGATTGTTGACTAGAAGGGGGACGCCTACGTGAACAGAGCAAAGATGATGCAGCAGATGCAGAAGATGCAGGCCGAGATGGCCAGGATGCAGGAAGAGCTGGCCCAGCAGGAAATCGAGGCCACGGCCGGCGGCGGAATGGTCAAGGCAGTTGTCACCGGGGCGCAGGAATTAAAGCGAGTCGAGATCAACCCTGACGCTGTCGACCCGGACGACGTCGAACTACTCCAAGACATGGTCGTGGCGGCCGTCAACGAAGCTTTGCGTCAGTCCCAAGAGATGGCGGCCCAGAAGATGGGCGCCCTGACCGGTGGACTTGGCGGCATGGGCCTCCCCGGCCTCTAGGTCAGCCCGAATCAGATAAGCGCACCCGATGTCCATCTATCCCAAGCAACTCGAGAACCTCATCACTGAGCTGCAGAAACTCCCCAGCATCGGGGCAAAGACGGCACAGCGGCTGGCCCTTCATATTCTCGACCATCCGGAAGAGGCCCGCTCGCTGGCTAATGCGCTCATGGGGGTCCGTCAGATCAAGCTTTGCCGGCGGTGCTTCAATATCAGCGGCGAGGAACTCTGCGATATCTGCGCCGACACTCGCCGGTCACAAGAGATAATCTGCGTTGTCGAGCAGGCGAAATATATCATGGCCATCGAGCGGACCGGTCAGTATCACGGACTCTATCATGTTCTCGGCGGGTCTATCGCTCCTATGGACGGTATCGGGCCGGAGAAGCTGAAAATCGCCGAATTGCTCGAACGCCTGAAAGATTCTCCAATAAAAGAAGTGATCATCGCCACCAATTCCAATATGGAGGGTGAGGCGACGGCGATGTATCTCTCCAAACTCCTCAAGCCGCTTGGCGTCAAGGCCACCCGCCTCGCCAGCGGTATTCCTGTCGGCGGCGACCTCGAATATGCCGATGAGATGACTCTCGGAAAAGCCCTCGAGGGGCGGCGCGACCTCTAGAGGTTTCGCATGGCTCGGCCGGCCAGATCAGCAGACGGCTGTTGAATAAACCTGCCGCTTGTTCTATAAGTACAACAAGGCCGCCGGACTCAAACGGAAGGACCGATATTGAGCGAAACCAAACAACAAGATAAGCCGCTGTTCTTTGAAGATCCCACAGTCGAGCCAAAGCCGCCCGGGGAGTTTAGCGTTCTGTATTTGTTAAGACGCGACATACAGGCATGTCTGGACAACGAGACACCTTGGCCGGCGGCGATGATGATCCTGGCCGGCATAGACTTATTGGCAAAATTTAACGCCGGCGAGGATAGCGTAGGCAATATCGGAAAAAGATTTCACAATTACGTCAATGAACATTTTGAGCCTTTAGATGAAGGTGAATTGATATATCAGCTCCGGAACTCGCTGTTTCAGTCTTTTGGTCTGCGCTCCACGGACAAAAGAGGAAACGTCTACAAGTTCACGGTTTCGGCTTCACCGGGGCAGCCGCTCTTCCACAAACATGACCGGCGCCACGTCGTCGACGTGCATGCGCTAAATACAGCCTTCGAGGAGTCCATCAGCAACTATCGGCAGACCTTGCAGGGGACGCTCCCGGCGGAGAGATTCTTGGCGATGGCGCCTGAATATGCGTTCATTTACGTTGCCTAATCTCAAGTCCCATATTCGACAACTATGGCTACCCCGCCTCTTCTTTAAGTAGCCCTCTGGAAAGAATGTCGTCCAAGGTATCTTGCTCCTTTTTGCCGCCGCTCTCGAGCAGGAGTGTCGTACCTTCCGGACCGGTTGAAAGCAGTACGCGATCGCAAATATCCAATAGCATCGTAAAGCCCATCCCAAGGGACTTCCCGGTGGAGAAACCGGTGAGTAAGGTGGCTTTCGGAAGATCGCTAAAATCAATGCCCGGCCCGTTGTCAGAGATCCTTATTTGGATCGTTTCTTCGAGCGAATAGACTTGTATTTCACATTTGCCGGCATGTTTAACGCCGTTAACGACGGCCTCGCCGGAAGCCAAGACCAGCTGGCTAACATGATCTTCGGCTGCTCCGCTTGCCTTGAGCGTCCGCCTCAGGAAATCCCTGGAAGCGCTCAGCTTTTCGAATGAGGAAACGGAATAAGGGGCGCCGCATGGCTCTCCCTCGGCTGCGGAGATCTCATCCGCTGTTAAGATAAGCAGTTTCTCATCCGTGACAGCACTTAAGACGTCAACGTAAGCTTTGCGTATGTCGCGATCTTTTTGCAGCAGCGCTTCTTCAGCTTTCTTTCGTTCGGTTACATCGCGAGCTACAGAGACTATGTGTGGCTTGCCGGCCATATCGATGACCGACGCGGATATCATGACGATTCGCTGCTCCTCTGTCTTGGCGTTGAAAGTGGTCTCAAAGTCGTGAATCGTGCGCTCGGCATGGATGGTCTCCAGAATAGTGGCTCTGGCTGCCGGATCAGCCCATAGACCCAACTCATCCGTAGTTTTGCCGATGGCTTCCTCCCTATTGAAGCCTGTGAGCCGGGCGAAACCCTCGTTTACGTCAACGAGCTTCATACTTTCAAGAGAAGTGATAGTAATGGCGTCAGGATCATAGTGAAACGCTTTTGAGAATCTCTCCTCGGATAATCTCAATGCCTCCTGGGCTTGGTCGATGTCGTGACCGATTCTGGCGGAGACCCAACTGATCGCTCCCCCGAAAAGTATGGCTACAGTGACGATTGTGACCGTTACGTCCAAGGCTAGATTGACTGGAAAAAGCGTTTGAAGATATATATCTGCCGTGCCCTCAGCTACCATTACTATCGCGACGATCGGGAGAAAGGCTCGCATCAGCCGGGCTCGTGTCGACGAACCTGATACAAGCTGGATCGGAAAACTGTTTTGACCCGCGGTCGCGAGGGTAGCCACGGTCAATCCCAGAAATGCCAGCGCGGTGGTCAAAGCCATGGGCACGGTCGCGCCCTGCCCATAAAGGAGAGGCGCGTTTATCGCATAGCCCAGGGTGGCTACAAAACTTCCCACGAATGCCAGGCTTCCGAGAGCGCCGGCGACATGAGCTCCGCGATCTTTCAAGGAATAAGACCGTAGCAGAAGCAGAAACACGGCCAGTCCGGTGAGAAAGAAGAAGGACCCGGTCAGAGGGGACATTCGCGCAATCGGAATCTCCCCAAGTTTTCCGGCCGTCGGGACCAGTCTATCTTCAAAATTCAAGTCGAGACCTGTCAAATGGCTCGGGATCTCCAGCAAACCGAATAGGGCCGTTAGGGCGGCGACTGCCATTAGAATCAACGTACCGAGCTGTCTTTTCCGGGGACGAAAAGCTAGTCCGAGCAGGATAAACCCCTGCAATAAAAAGCAGACCGCCGTGCTTGGCGCCATCGGGATGAAGTTCTCTTGCACGCTACCAAGCGCCTCTAGGCCCGGCAGATAGCCAATTAGACCTAGAGTAGCCACGAAAAGGGCCATCGAAGCCCCCAGGATCGTCGTTATTTTCAGGTTTTTAGTCACTCCGGCTACTTTTCCCTAACTGTCTTTTCCCGAAAAAGACTCCCCAATCTTCTGTCTTGACCGCCTATTTGCCGGTTGCCTGGCTGTAGAACCTTAAGAAGAAAGGCACCCACTATCTAAAAGTGGTCAACCTCGGCACTCCGGGTCGGGCTCGGTTTGAAGTCAATGCGGTCGTGGTCAAGCGGTAGGCGCACACGAGATCATTACTTGTTCTCAGCTTCATTTCCGGTGGTTTAGTCTCTATGTGCCCAGGTAAAGTACAAAGTACTTGAAAAGAGGTGAAGTTTGATGGGTGAACCTGCAAGAGCACCTGAACCGGAAAGACCACCGGAACCCGAGATGTCGACGAAGCTACTACCTACGAGTGGTGTGGCGATAACGTCGTTGGTGCTGAGCATTGTTGGAATAATCTTCTCTTTAGTGCCCGGCTTCGGGGTGCTTATGAGTGTATTGGCTGTAATCTTTGGTGTTTTCGGCATATCGCAAACCAGTAGGAAGGTCAGACGAGGGGCAGGAATGGCGATTGCAGGCCTGGTCTTAGGGATAGTGGGTCTGCTGATCTTTTTCTTCGTACTGGTCGCTGTGTGAGCAGAAGATCAGGAACGGAGGTCACGCCATTTTTTTGAGAGACATCGTTCAGTGCCAGGTCGATCCCGAGGCGGCGCGGTAAGGTCGATTGGGGTGATAACACCCCTCTTCGGGCGTCAATCCGCGTTCCTGGGGATCGGCTATGAACGGGTCTTGTGCTGAAATCCCCGGTCTTTACGGTCAGCAGGCTTTTCCTTGTTAATAATCAGTATTCTGGTTAGACTTTATGGCTAGATCAAGGAAGAGTAGATACTTGGCCTTTGTGCGATAAACGGTTGACCTGGAGGCGAGTTCCGGCGGCGCCTTGGACAAGGATAGGGTCAAGTGGATAATCGGCAAAGGCTCGATACCAATGATTACCTGGGAGCCATGGGTTCGAGGTGGACCCACGACAAACCAACCGAACTACAGTTTGAGCACAATCATTGCCGGAGATCATGACTCTTACATCCGTAGCTATGCGCGTTCTTTAAAGCAAATTAATGGAATCGTCTATATCCGGCTGATGCATGAGATGAACGGCGATTGGTATCCTTGGGCGGGAACCGTAAATGGCAATACGCCCGCACAATATGCCGTCGCGTTCAGGCACATCGTTGATATTTTCCGGGAAGAGGGCGCCGACAATGCGCGCTGGATTTGGTCTCTAAATAACAGTGATTCCCCCCAGTGGGGAACCGCGAACTTTCGAACCTATTATCCCGGGGACAACTACATCGATTTTGCCGCTATCGATGGCTATAACTGGGGCGTTTTGGCAACATGGTCGGGGTGGGATTGGTTTGCGGACGTCTTCGATGACCCTTATCGAGCCATAACCGGGATTACGCAAAAACCGATAATCATCACTGAGGTTGGATCATCCGAAGACGGCGGTAGCAAGGCCGATTGGATAACCAACGCTTTCGAGAAGCTTGGTTCGGACTATCCGAGGATTACGGCCATCATCTGGTTCAATGAGGCCGATCACGAGATGGATTTGCGCGTCGAAAGTTCTGCCGCCAGTTTGGCAGCATACAGAGCGGCACTTGCTGGTCTTGGTGCTCGCTCCGGCGGTGGCGGACCGTTGGGAAGTGAAGCCCCGCGGGTGTCCTTGAATGTCCCATTTGTCTCAACCAAGATATCTAAGAGACCGGTTTTTAAGGTAAAGTGGTCCGCCACAAGTTTCGGCCAAAAGATCGATTCGTATACGGTTAGATATCGCTGGGCCAACTCAAGCACCTGGCGGAATTGGAAAACAAATACCAAATCAAAGTATGCGTACTTTAAGGGAAGCGCCGGGCGAACCGCATACTTCAGAGTGAGCGCCAAAGATACGGCCGGGAAGATCGGCTGGTCGAAGGTGAGAAGAACTATCAATCCCTATAATGAGGGAGCCAACCTCTTAAGTAGGTCTGGTTTTCGCGGCTATCGAGTGAGTGCAAAATCTCAAAACTACCTGAGCTCCATTCGGTACTCGTACACCCGCGGCAACACTCTCATCTACAGATTTAAAAACACGAACGGCGTTGGTTTTGTAACCACCAAGGATTCAAATCGCGGTCGCGCCAAGGTCTATATAGACGGCAAATATTTCAAAACGGTCGATGCGCACTCTTCCAGCCTCAGACCCAGACAGCTGGCCCTTTATCATGCTTTTTACAAAAAAGGTGATCATGAACTCAAAATCGTCAATCTTGGGACTCCGGGGAGAGCCAGATTCGACGTCGATGGTGTGGTGGCTGGGCGATAAGCCAAGTACAAAATCACCTGGGAGTGGAAGATCTTGAAAGATCAGAAACGGAAGTCTCTTTCCTTGAAAAGTCTGACGCAGCTGTGCACGACGCTCGAGTCGTAGAGAATGCCACTTTTTTGGGAGATCTCGTTCAGAGCCGCGTCGATCCCTAGGCCCGCGCGGTAGGGTCGATCGGAGGCCATCGCCTCCATGACGTCGGCCACGGCTAGGATCCTGGATTCGAAGATGATTTCATCGTCTTTGATACCGCCCGGATAGCCAGAGCCGTCGAGTCGTTCATGGTGTTGGAGGACCACCTTGGCCACCGGCCAAGGAAACTTGATGTAGTTCAAGATATCGTGCCCGGGGTTGACGTGTCTTTGAATCACTCGTCGCTCTTCGGACGTCAATCCTGAAGGCTTGCTTAGAATTCGTGTCGGGACGAAGAAATTCCCAATATCATGGAAGTTCGCGGCCACATAGATGCCCTCGATCTTGTCCTTTGGCAAACCCAGATCTTCAGCGAGCGCGGCGGCCAATTTGGCGACGCGCTCTTGGTGGTCGGCGATGAATGGGTCTTCTGCCTTGATTATCGACTGGACTACGTGGGCCGTGTCCGCGATCACCCGCTCAAACCACAGTAGGTTTGCCGGTTGCTCTTCGGGCCGGCCGCTATGGCCTGGTTCACGGGCGATGGCCATGATCTCGCGGGGCTTCTCTGCCTCGGAAAGTATGCCGGATAAACTGAATTTTACCGGTGCGCGTTCGCCGGCCGCGGACATCATCTGATACTCAACGCTCCGGGAGCGCCCGGTCTTCAAGACCGACTTCAAGTCGGCTATTGCCTGCCGCTTGTCTTCCGGAGCGACCAGCTCCGCAAAGCTCATCTCCGGCACCTGCTCCGGATCGAATAAGCCATAGAAGGCCGCGGTCTGTTGATTGGCAGCCGCCAAGTTCAAGTCGGCGTCGATTATTAGGATCGAGAGAGGCAGGTTTTCTATGAGCTTGTGGTATGCTCGCTCTTTTCGAGCGATTGTCTGTTGTTCTGTGCGCTCTTTTGTATCGCGCACCAAGGCAATGACGGCACTCTCGCCCTCTAAAGCCAAGACGCAGAGCGACACCGACATGGAAAACTCGGCTCCGTTGCTATCGAGGCCGTGCATCCGCAAACTTTCGCGACCGTACGATCGCCCTTCGTTCAGCAGCCCGTCCACCGTGTGGGCAAACGGATCGCCGTATCTTTCCGGCATCAATGCCGTTGCCCGACGGCCCGATGATTCGATGTCCTTCGTGCTAAAAAGGCGCTTAGCGGCGGCATTTGCATAGATCAGCTGTAAATCGGGATTGACGCAGAAGACTGCGTCCAGGTCGTCTAAGGCTGGAGAGAAATACTTCCCCAAGTTGGTTCTGGCGATCGTTTCGAGCTGGCTCATTGAAAGCACCTCGTGTTGCGGGGTCGGGCTACCGCTGGCCGAATCCATTCTTATGAATTATCGGATGCTGTCCCAGAAGCTTGATAGCGGCGTTCGACGCTTTGCTCAGACTCTTAGCCGGTTCGCTTGAGGTACGCGACAATGGCGTCGCGGTAAGCGGAAAAGTCCGACAGATGTTCGTGCAGGATGTCAACGACTATGGCCTCGTCTATCTTGTCATAGCCATGGACCAAGATATTCCGGAATTTAACCATTTCTCGAAGTCTCTGTTCTATTTCCGTATCGATCGCTCCTGCTTCTCCCAGTACGGCAAATGTATCGGCGTAGCTGGTTGGGGCTCGCAGGCCCTCGTCGCTCACAATATGGTTGGCGATATCAGCGCAGATTTCGAGCATGATCTGGAGCGAACGCTCGACAATTCTCTGGGTTTTCCAGTCCGCGTGATAGTCGGCGACGGTGATCGATGTGAACTCGCTCAGCTGCTTGGTAGTCTCGTCAAGTTCGCTAAGTTTCCTCAGGACAAGCGTGCCGTCAACCAAGGCCATACCGCCCCTTCAGGTTGGCCGACTCCTTGATAGAAAAATCAAAGTATTTTCTTAAGGTCAGCGACTCATATTTGTGCCGGAAGAAAGGATCATTGTCGGCCAATAGCGCTCTATTCATCAGCACCCGTGCTTGTATAGTCAGGGGAGCGCTATTCAATATGACGAGGTCTATCTCGTCGGTTCCCAAGGCATCCAGCAAGAGTCCCAGGATCTCCAATTTGGCTTGGGTCGGGTCGGCTGTTTCAGTTATGTATACGGCGATATCGACGTCGCTGAGAGGGCGGGGTTCGCCCCTGGTTAGACCGCCGAAGAGATACGCAAAAAGGACCTGTGGGTGAGATCCTAATACGCTTTGAGCTTTTTTGATACGTTTCATTATCTCTTTGGGCAAGCGTTCGAACTTGATCATAGTGTGATTACTATAGCATGTAGAATTGGGCGTTACTCTGAGCTTGATTAGGACGGCGCCTCTGCCGGTCCCTCTTCCTTGATAAACTTTAAATAGCCCAGCACTAGCGTCATGGCCAGGCCGACGCTGATCACAAAGAAGCGCACCCTATCATCGTTAGAGGCGAATCCCCTAATAATGCTATATCCAAGGATGAAGACGCCTCCCAGCAATAGGCCGTCGGAGATCACCGGGACCCGCTTGAAGATGGTCAACGTCCCTGTGAGGACGAGAATAGATACCGCTAAGGAAATAATTGAAACGTTTCTGTCATAGATGGCCGAGCGCTTGGTGAACTTTTCGCTCTCCTGTCTAAATCCACGTTCGGCTTCTCGGTCCCGGTTTGCGTCGGCAAGTTCTTTCTTAGACAAACGGTCTCCTGCGGTCAGAGGGCGCGCTATCGGTTCGGGATAGCGGGGACGTTCTGGCTCCGGGTAGAAGACGGATATGCCGACGCCGACGAAGAGCGCCAATAATAAGGCGAGAAAGAAAGTGTAGGCGTATTTGAGCAGCATGATGCTATTCTAGCAGTCTTTTCAGACAGTGTGTTGATGCTAGCGGCCGGATAGCTCAGCGGAAATCGTATGCTATGATTCAGTCCCGACAAGTCTAGGTAGTTTGATGCCGAAGGTAAATCCCGAACATGAAAAAGCTCGACGCAAACAGATTCTTGAAGCCGCTTTGGCCTGCTTTATGGAGAGTGGTTTCCATGAGACGACGGTCGATGATGTCGCAGCCGCGGCCGAGCTGAGCAAGGGGGCCATCTATACTTACTTTCCCAGTAAAAGCGATCTATTTCTGGGCGCCGTCGATTACTATCAGCGCCAGAAGATAGCCCGGGCCCGGGATCTTTTCACCGACGGCGACACGGCTTTCGCTAGGTTGGAAAAGCTGGCGGAGCTTTTCTTGGGGGGCGAGGAGTCCCAGGTCGCCGGGGAGGGCATGTTGGAGTTGGAGTTCCGTTCCGAGGCCTTCAAGAATCCTGAATTCCGGCAGAAACTGGTCGAGACCCACCGCCGTTGGCATGATTTTCTCATCGCGATAATCGAGGAAGGGGTGGCGAGCGGAGAGTTCCGCTCAGATATCGACCCGCAGGCGGCCGCAGCCATCTTGGTGGCGACGGTAGAAGGTCTTTTCCTGGACTGCTGTAGTTTTGCGGACGACCCTGACCTGGTGGGAATATTTGAGGCCTTCGTCAAGATCGTCAGAGACGGCCTGCTGGCCCGCTGATTCTAACTACTCTTATGTGAGCGCTTTGCCGCTTGCAACTACCGCTTGACACCACTCGGCCATTCGCTTAGTCTCAAAATCGACTGACTGGTCAGTTTTTATAATTCTATATTGGGAATCATGTTGAAAGCGGAGGAACGCTCATGAGAGAAAGCTTCTTTTCCACCGAACATCTCGCCCGGATCAGCGGGCGCCGGCCCTGGCTGACCGTTGTAATCTGGCTGATGGTTCTGGCCTTGTCCCTGACGCTAACCGCCCGTTATCTCGATAGCGCGTTGACGATGGAGGACCGCCCGACGAACAATCCGGAATCGGAGCAGGCCAAAACCCTGTTGAGAGAGCGCTTCCCCGACAACGATCGCGACATGGAGACTCTCATCGTCGATGCCGACGTGAAAGTCACCGACCCCGCCTATCAAGCGTTTGTCCAAGAACTTACCTCTGAGTTGGCCGGTCTGGATGGAGAGATCATCGATGGCCTGGTCACTTACTATCAGGTTGGCGATCCCTCGATGGTCTCCAAAGATGAGCGGACGATGATCATCCCGGTGATGATGTCGGGAACGGCCGTCGAGGGAAAAGAGAACGCGCCCCAGGTCTTGGAGGCGGCGCTTGAGAAGGCTAAGAGCGATAAGCACTTCTCGGTCCACATGATCGGGGCCGGTACGGCCGACGCTGATTTCCAGGAAGTCTCGGAACGTGACCTTCAGACCGGTGAGGCCTATGGCTTGCTTGTTGCCGTTGTTATCCTGGCCGTTGTCTTCGGTACCTTGGCTGCCGCCGCCATTCCAATAATCTTGGCGATCACGGCCATCATTGCCGCCATTGGGGCCACGGCTCTCTTGGGTCAGACCTTTGAGTTCTCGTTCTTCGTAGTCAACATGATCACAATGATGGGCCTGGCGGTCGGGATCGATTACTCTCTCTTTATCGTCTCTCGATTTCGCGAGGAGCGCGGTCGCGGGCTTGAGAAACTAGAGGCGATAGCTGCGGCCGGGGGTACTGCCGGGCGGGCTGTTTTCTTCAGTGGAGTCACCGTCATTTTAGCTCTGGTGGGGATGTTGATGATCCCGCACTCTATCTTCAAATCGCTCGGCTCCGGCGCGATATTGGTAGTTATATTTTCTATCATGGCTTCGATGACGCTGCTGCCGGCTGTGTTGAGCATCTTAGGTGATCGGGTAGACTCCTGGCGTCTGCCTTTCACCGGCCGCCGGGACGAGGAGCATGGTTTCTGGCGCCGGGCGGCCCGCGCCGTCATGGCCCACCCGATAGTCAGCTTGGTCTTGACTCTAGGGTTTCTCTTGGCGGCCGCCTATCCGTATCTCTCTATCGAGCTGGGTTCATCGATGGGCCCGGACTCTCTGCCGGAGGGGATTCAATCGAGGACCGCTTACGAGCTTCTCGACGAAAAATTCACCGTTGGGTTGAGCGAGCCCGTGCAGGTGGTCATCGATGGCGACATCGACTCGGCCGCGGTCCAAAAGGGAGTCGATCGCCTGCAGACCGCTTTAGCGTCCGACGGCGATTTCGGCGCCGGGCGTCTAGAAAAGAACCGGGAGGGAAACCTGGCGCTCTTCGAGGCGCCACTCACAGTTCCGGCCTCTAGCAATAAAGCTTACGAAGCTGTCGATCGGCTTCGCGACGACCATCTCGACCGGGCTTTCGAGGGAGTCGAGGCCGAGGTCCTAGTGGGAGGGGCGACCGCCGAGCTGATGGATTTCACTAAGATACCTGATGATTACACTCTGCCGGTCTTCGTGGTCGTCCTCAGTCTCAGTTTCATCTTGTTGACGATTGTCTTCCGGTCGCTGGTCGTACCGCTCAAGGCTATCTTGATGAATCTGCTGTCGGTGGGGGCGGCTTATGGTCTGATCGTCCTGGTCTTCCAGGATGGAGTCGGCGCCGGTATTTTCGGCTTCAGGCAGGTCGACAAAATTGAGGCCTGGATACCGCTCTTTCTCTTCAGTGTTCTCTTCGGACTTTCAATGGATTACCATGTCTTTTTGCTCAGCCGGATTCGAGAGCGGTTCGACCAAACCAACGATAACGCGGAATCGGTTGAGTTCGGTCTCAGCTCTACGGGGCGGATCATCACCGGCGCTGCCCTAATAATGGTGGCGGTTTTTGCCGGATTCGCCGCCGGCAACCTCATTATGTTCCAGCAGATGGGCTTCGGGCTGGCGGTTGCGGTTCTGCTCGACGCCACCATCGTCCGTTCCATTCTTGTGCCGGCGAGCATGAAGCTTCTCGGGCGGAGGAATTGGTATCTACCCAAGTTTCTGGAGTGGTTGCCGAGCATGAATGTCGAAGGGCCGGCAGAAACAGACGAGCAGCGAGCCGAGCGCGTCTAGTTCGTGCGATTGAGAGCTGACAATCTTTTACGCGCGTTCTCACAATATGAATAGTAGGACTGCGGCCCATTCAGGCGTGGTTATCTGCCGGATTGGGTTATTGACCCTCGTACCCAGTTGTGCTACTAAGAAAGTAATATACTGAATCAAAGTCTATCGCACTGCATCTGCACTAGACGACGCAAGATTTATTGAATTCACCGCAGCACTCATAGGGCTGGCTCAACCGCACAAAGGTCCATCCAGGTAGTTCTCGCCAATTTGTTCTACAGGGTCTTGCAAGTCAAGATTTCGCCACTCCCTGGCCACAGCTCGTTTTTGCGCTGGCCGCTAGGCAAAGTGTCCTATTTGGACAAGGGAGTTGGTCTTCGTGAACAAGCAACACTTGGCTCGATCGAGCAGAAAGCCGACGGCGGTGATTGCCGTTTTATGCCTGGTTCTGGCGCTGCTGCCTTTGGGGGCGTTTGCGCCGGTGGCGGCAGCCGATGGTGACGGACTAAATGTGATCACCGTTCCTTGGAAGAACGGCCAGGCCCACCCGGTCTATAACGGGAAAGAAGTGGCGGTCAAGGCCATTGCCAGGGGCGGAACAGCTCCATATACATTTAGTTGGGATTTCGGCGACGGCAGTTCGGATGTGACCGGCTCCGTGACCGATCCCTATAATATTTCGGCTCGGCATACATTTCCCACTTCGGACCCGAATACAGCTTTCACAGCCACCCTGACGGTGACCGATGCCGCGGGCGACACGACTTCGGATATTTACAAGGTTGTGGTGAAAGAAAAGACGCTCGCCGTTGAAGTCGATGTAGCTATCGATGAGGGGCTCTGGTACCTCCATGGGATTCAACAGCGGTATGAAATGGACGGAAACCCGCTGGGATTTTGGGGTTGGGCGCCTGAATTCGACGAAGGCTATACAGGAGAAATAGTAGAGGCTTTCGAATTACACGGGCATCTGCCCGGGGGCGATGCGGATGTGGATCCTTATGTTGAAACGGTCGAACGGGGACTCAACTATGTACTGACAAGGCTATCGGCCATAACGATCAGCGCGCAACCGGCAGGCGACCCCGACAGCAATGGAAACGGTATCGGTCTATTGAACGACGGTTACTTAGGTTCGATACAGATGAATTCCGTGTCGATGTTAGCGCTGACGGGAAACCTTGATCCGACCCGGACGGCCGGGGCCGGCGTCCCGGAAGTGCTCGGCCGTGAGTACTCGGATATCGCGCGCGACATGGTCGATTTTCTGGCCTGGGCGCAGAACGAGACGCCTTCACCTCTTGACGGGATCCACTTGTATGATATCCCTTCCGGCTCCGATACCTTGCTCTCACACGAGACCAATAGGTTCGAATTTGACGCTGCCGACGATAGGATCGTCTGGATTGATGCCCGTGGCGGTTGGCCCAGCATATACACGTATGAGATTTCAACCGGGATTGAAACGCCGGTTGTGACCAACACGGTTTCGTGGCCCAACAAAGCCGCTGTCTCTGGTGATAGAGTGGCCTGGATAGACGCGCGCCATGGGGGCGCCGATATCTATATGTACGATGTCGCCACGGGCGTGGAGAGTCCGGTATCCATCGGCCCCGATTGGAAGGAATGGGTGGCGATTTCCGGCGACAGTATCGTGTGGACTGACTTCCGGCACGGCTTCGCAGATATTTACATCTACGATATCTCGACCGGCGAAGAGAGGCGCTTGTTCGACTACGATGGTGGAGAGCAGTACATGCCCCAGATTTCTGGAAGCAAAATCGTCTGGATGGATGCTCGAAACCACTGGAACAATGAATATGATTTCTACATGTACGACCTATCGACAGACGTCGAGACAAAGCTGACGAACGGAGATGTTGTATTCGACGGTCAACTGGCCATGTCCGAGGATGCGATCGTCTGGACGGGGTCGCCCAACGGTCACCGAGATATTTTTGGCCTCGATCTCGACACAAAAACCCAGTTTGTCGTCGCTGACGAACCGGGGAATCAGGACCTACCCGATATCGACGACGGACACATTGTTTATCAAGAATACCGGGGCTTTCGCGACTCGGATGTTTACCTCTACGAGATTGCCACCGGCGGCAAGACGATCGTCTCGCCTGATGTGGGGGCCCAACTACAACCCGTCGTCACCGGTGATTCTATCATCTGGCGCTCCACGACGGAGGGCATGCACGATCCAAATGCCAGAGGCGGCTGGAGCTGGAGAGCCAATGACACGCAAAGTGACAACTGGAGTCTTAACTGGTCGGCCATAGCTCTCATGGCTGGACTGGAGAGGTTCGGTATTGCGGCCCCAGAGTGGGTCGGCACGGAGTTGGAGATATGGCTAGACTTCAGCCAGAACCGGGTCTTGGATGAAGCCGGGTCTCCGGGGCCGGATTATGGTGCTTTCGGCATCACCTCTCCTACTGAGTGGCCCCATCTCCAGTCCACGGGCAGCGGTCTGGCCGCGCTTAATTACATCGGGGCTTCCACCAGCGATCAGCGTGTTATCGATGCCCTGGGATATATCGAGCGCAACTGGGAAAATGAGCTCACCGGGGGTTGGGAGGACCAGTGGGCGAACCTTGGTAACTACGACACCATGTACATACTGGCCGGCGCACTTAGGACCACGAATCCGCCGATTACGGTGGTCGGTGAACATGATTGGTATGCCGAATACGCCCGGTACCTGGTCGACGATCAACAAGCAGACGGTTATTGGGGTGGTCGGTGGTTCGATTCTACGTGGGTGACTCCGAGAATGCTTAAAGTTCTCATTCGGACCGGCGAAAACGAAGCGCCGGAAATCTCCGCCGACCAATTGAGTGTTGAAGCGGACGAGGGGAGCCAAGCCCAAAATCACGGTACGCTCACCGATCCTGATGGCGACCCCCTGGCTCTTTCCGTTTCCGTCGGGACCATTGTCGATAATGGAGATGGCACTTGGTCTTGGAGCTATGAAGCAACAGATGGTCCGGCGGATGGTCAAACGGTAACCGTTGTCTCCGAAGATGATCAAGGCGCACAGGCCCAAATCGACTTTGAAGTAGTCGTGCGCAATATAGCTCCACAAGTTGAATCGATAACGGTGCCGGTGGTCCCGGTACCGGTAAACTCCGCAGTCGACGTGAGCGCCGATTTCAGCGACGCCGGAGTCCTCGACACCCATACGGCTACTTGGGCTTGGGGTGACGGTCTTTCCGCGGGAACCGTTGAGGAAGCGAACGGCTCAGGCTCGGTCGCCGATACCCATATATATTCGACCCCGGGTGTTTACACGGTGACGGTTACTGTGACCGACAAAGATGGTGATGCCGGTTCTCTCAGTGCCGAGCAATATATCGTTGTTTACGATCCGGATGGTGGCTTTGTGACCGGCGGTGGTTGGATCGATTCTCCCGTGGGCGCTTATGCGGGTGACCCGTCGGCCACTGGGAAAGCCAACTTCGGCTTTGTCTCCAAGTACAAGCATGGCGCCAATCTCCCGACCGGAGAAACTGAGTTCCAGTTCAAGGCCGGCGACTTGAACTTTCATAGCTCTACCTATGAGTGGCTGGTCGTTGCCGGGACAAAAGCCCAATTCAAGGGAGAGGGAACTATCGACGGTGGGGGCGATTATGGCTTCATGCTCAGCGCCGTCGATGGGAAGCAGGCCGGAGATGCCGATACTTTTCGCCTGAAGATCTGGGAAAAAGCGAGCGGCGACGTTATTTACGACAACAAAATGGGTGCCGATGACGCCTCCGATCCCGATACCGAGCTGGGTGGCGGCAATATCGTGGTTCACAAGGACTAGGAGAAGACGCTAGCTGGGCCTGTAGCAGCGCGGTTGTTTACATTCCAGCAAAGCGGAGTATACTTTTTCTGTAATTTAATAGTTGGTTCCGGGTGCCCGACCGGCTCTTGCACGAGTCGGAAGGGATAATAGGGAAGTCCGGTGGTCCCTCGCATATGAGGGAGAATCCGGCACGGGCCCGCCACTGTGACCAGTGAGTTACCGGTAGACAAAGCCACTGCCCCCTGGGTGGGAAGGCCGCCGGTCGCGTTTAGCTGGAAGTCAGGAAACCTGCCCGGAAGACTGTCCGCTTGTCGGATAGCCTTCGAGGATTGGGGTGGTATATGGTGCAGCATTTTTGGTGACCCTCGGTTTGAAGTCCGGGGGTTTTTTGCGTGTTTCTATGTCTATTGGAGGTTGAATGAAAAAATATCTGACGTACTTATTGCCACTTTTGTTGATGGCACTCGTCTTGACCGGTTGCGATCGCACGGCCACCAAGGCGAGCGCGCCGGACCCGGGGCCGGAGACGTTCTCGGTAACGGTCAAGGATGATGCCGGGAAGGCCCTGACGCTTGATGAGGTGCCTGAAAGGTTGCTTTCTTTGGCGCCGTCGAATACTGAAATATTGTTTGCCTTGGGTCTTGGCGACAGAATCGTCGGGGTGACCGACTTCTGTGATTTTCCCGAGGAAGCCAAGGAGAAGGAGAAGGTCGGCGGGTTTGCCGATCCGAACATCGAGAAGATCCTCTCACTCGAGCCGGACTTGATCTTTGCCGTCAGCGGCCTTCAAGACACGGCCGTCGAGAGGCTCCGCGACGAAGGATTAAATGTCTTTGTCGTCAATCCGAAGACCGTGGATGAGCTGACTGATGTTATTCGTCGGGTCGGCAAGGTCGCCGACGTCGCGGACAGTGCCGGCGAACTTGCCGGCGAACTGGAAGCCCGGATCTCGGCGGTCAAAGAGAAAGTAGCGGAGGCCACCGGCACACCGTCGGTCTTCTATGAGGTCTATAGCGAGCCGCTGATGACGGCCGGCAAGAACACGATCATCAATGATGTGATCGGCGTTGCCGGCGGCGCCAGTCTCGGCAGTGAGTCGGATGAGGACTATCCCCAGTTCAGCCTGGAGACGCTCATCGAGCAGGACCCGGACGTCTATTTTGCGTCGACCGGGAGCATGTCCGAACCTAAAGATATTGCCGCTCGCGAAGGCTGGGAAGGTCTGACTGTCTCCGCCAACGGCCGGATCCATGTCATCGACGAGAACATCATCAACCGGTCGGGGCCGCGGCTCATCGACGCGTTGGAACAGTTCGCCGAATTGATCCACCCGAACCTGTACTAGTAGATTGAGGACCGTGCCTACAAGCGTCTTCATTCCGACCCTAGGGTTGATGCTTCTGGGCGCCCTGGTCTTAGCTGGGGCGGTCGGGGCGGTCCGGGTGGCCCCGGGCGAGATCATCTCCGCCTCGACCGCTCTATTTTCCGGCACTGACTCACTTTCGGCCAGCGAGTTCATCTGGCTGCGGGTGAGGTTGCCGCGGATAATCCTGAGCGCCCTTGTCGGAGCGTCGTTGGCGATCTCCGGCACGGCGCTTCAGGGTCTTTTCCGCAACCCGATGGCCGAACCCTACATCATCGGTGTCTCCTCGGGCGGGGCGCTTGGCGCCACCTTGGTTTTGATGTTCGGTCAGGGTTTGATGTTTCTCTCTCTGTCGTTGCCCGCTTTTGCTTTCTTAGGGGCACTGGCGGCGACGGGGTTGGTCTACGGCTTGAGCCGCGTCGACGGCCGGGTCTCGACGACGACTCTATTGCTCGCGGGCATCGCCGTCAGTTCGTTTGTCTCGGCACTCATCTCCTTATTGATGGCGCTTAGCGGCGAGGATCTGTACTCGGTCTTCTTCTGGTTGATGGGCAGCTTCTCCGCTCGCAACTGGAGCCATGTCCAGATGATCTTGCCGTTCTTTGTTGTCGGCTTTGCCATCATTTTCTTTTACTATCGCGAGCTGAATGTGATGCTTTTGGGGGACGACAAAGCGGCCCACCTCGGCGTAGATCTGGAAAAGGCGAAGCCGGTGCTCCTGGCGGCGACGGCCTTGTTGGCCGGGGCGGCCGTTTCAGTCAGCGGCCTGATCGGGTTCGTCGGTCTCATTATTCCCCACGTCGTTCGACTCATCATCGGGCCGGACCACAAGACGCTCATTCCGGCCGCCGCCCTCGGCGGGGCTTTCTTCTTAGTGGTTACCGATATCATCGCCCGTACCGTCTTGGCGCCGACCGAGATACCCATCGGCATCGTGACGTCGCTCTTTGGAGCGCCCTTCTTCATCTACCTCTTGAGAACCAGGCGAAAGACTATAGGTTGATGGCGGCCATCGTGCCCAAACTCGAGCTGAAGGGCGTCGACTGTTTTTACGGCCGCACCCAAGTCTTGGCCGGTGTCGATCTGAGCGTGACCGATGGCGGGTTTACGGCCATCCTGGGGCCGAACGGCAGCGGTAAGACGACGCTCTTCAAGGCCGTAACCAGGCGAATCGTCCCGAGGTCGGGCACCATCCAGCTTAACGGCCGCCCGATCACGGGGTACAGTAGTCGTGACTTGGCCCGCGAGGTCGCTGTTGTTGCCCAAGAGTCGTCGGTTGCCTTTGCTTTCACCGCCTGGGAGGTCGTCTTGATGGGCCGGACACCGTATCTCGGCCGCCTGCAGACAGAGCGCGAGCGGGACTATGAGATCGCCCGCGGGGCCATGGAGTTGACCGGTACGCTGTCCTTGCGCGACCGGCCGATAACAGACCTCAGCGGCGGCGAGAAACAATCGGTGATGATAGCTCAGGCACTCGCTCAGGAGCCCGGCCTTTTCATTCTCGACGAGCCGACCCAGCACCTCGATCTCAGCCGGCAGCTGGAAATGATGGAGCTTCTGAAGCGTCTCAATTTCGAAGGGACTACGATCATCGTCGTCCTACATGATCTCAATCTGGCCGCCCGCTACGCCGATACATTGGCTCTGATGAAGGAAGGGCGGATGGTCAGTACCGGTCCCCCGGCCGAGCTGTTGACGCCCGAGGTCATCCGCGAGGTCTTCGAAGTATCGGCCCGGGTCGATATCGACGAGGAGACCGGTCGCGTCAGAGTCGAAGCCTTAGAGGTCCGGCCGACAAGCCGACAGGCCGGTCAAAGTTGAGAACGCGGCCCAATGACCCGGGCGCAAGGCAGACGAACGACGGGGTGAGGGAAGTGTACGTGAAGTACACGACCGAGTCGAGGCGGAGGATAACGCAGCGAACGGGGCTTTGGGCCGCGTTTCTAGAGGCCGACTTGGCCAGGCGCTGATGAGCGCGGAGCCGCCTCCCCGCCTGATTTTGGTGACCGGCGGTGTCCGGGCGGGCAAGTCGCGTTTCGCGCTGGAGCTTTTTGAAAGTGCGCGTCACCCCGTTTTTGTGGCCACGCTCGCCTGTGACGACGATGAGATGCGCGGCCGCATCGCCGTCCATCGCCGCGAGCGCCCGAGTCGCTGGCAGACCGTCGAAGCGCCAAGAGACTTGGCTAGGCATCTTTCGGAGATTGCCGCGGAGGTCGACGCGGTTCTCATCGATTGCTTTACCAACTACGTTGCCAACTGTCTTATCGATGGTTGGGATGAGCAGGCGGTCGCTGATGATATCGCGGGGGTCATCGAGACCTGTGCCCGGGCTCCCTATCGGGTTGTCGTGGTTTCCAACGAAGTCGGGTTCGATATCACGCCCGACTCCGAACTCGGGTCACGATTCCCACGCTTCATGGGTGCCGTCAATCGCCAAGTTGCCGCCCAGGCCGGCTGTGTCTATTTGATGATGGCCGGGATGCCGGTGCGGCTCAAATAGCCCGCTAGCGTATGGTTGCTATAATACCTATCAATATGGGGAAGGTGAGATGCGGCAACCGGATATATTAATACTGACGGCCCACTATGGTTCCGGACATATCAAGGTCTCCGAGGCCCTGGAGGCCGAGCTCAGAGTGGCCGGTGTCCCGGAAGTGGCAGTTGTCGATTTTTTTGATATGACAGCGCCGCTTCTCAACAAGCTCGTCAAGTCCGTCCATCGCGAGACGACCAAGAAAGCCCCTGAACTTTACGGCCTTTTCTACCGCGGTATGGACGCGGTTAAATCCGACTCATGGCTAAACAGCAGACTGCAGGGTTTCGGTCGGGAGAAGCTATCGGAGTATATTGAGACTTATGGGCCCGAAGTCATCGTCTGCACCTATCCGACACCGGCCGGCGTTCTCTCGCGGATGAAAGAGTTGGGCGAGTACGAAGGTTTCGTTGCCACTGTGGTCACGGACTACCGGGCCCACTCGCACTGGGTGCAG
>SDBV01004393.1_pt1 | contig 20361 bp, 19 predicted proteins | sample 2277081 | NCBI WGS metagenome assembly SDBV01 (sample SAMN10402039, study PRJNA504765) | marine sediment metagenome | isolation source: marine sediment core GS10_PC15, 223 cmbsf | place: Arctic Ocean: Southern Knipovich Ridge | collected 2010 | reverse complement strand
TATTCTCGAGGACTACCTCTGAGAAATGTTTGACCTCCAGGTCATATCCAGCAACACAATTGGGAAATAGATTGCGGAGGGTATAGGTACAGGAAGGAACAATACCAATAATCCGTTTCACCCCGTAGGCTTTTAGTTTCTTATATGTCTCCTCAGCCTGCTTAACAAACTCTGTCTCTAGACCAATGTAGTGCAGTGGTCCCCCACAGCATGGCTCATCCTCAGCCAGGTAGCCAAACTCAACCCCAAGGTTGCTCAGCACCTTAACGGCATTCTTTAAGGGTTGCGCATCAGCGTCACTGTCCTTTACCGACAGCTTACGGTATATCCCAGTAAGGTCAACGCCCAGCTTTTTCTGAAAACCGGCAAGCCCAACCAACCGGTCGGCGCCAATGACACTTTTATCCGCCCTTCGTGCCAGGGACATCAAGGCCTCTAGCCCACTGGAGTACTGATACCCGCAGCCGGCAAAGAGTATTGTCTCCGCCCCTTTAGGTAAGTTAAGGTCTTTCGCCCACTTTGCCCCGGCTTCCTTGGTAGCGCCTAATATATTCTGCTTAGAAGTAATATTATCGGCAATATAAACTAGCCCGGGAGGAATTAGCCGTCTCGATTTCTTATTCATCTATCCTATTTTTTCCTTCTTCATATATTGAGCAGCTTGACGATGTCACTCGGCTTTTCCGCTACCGGCACACCCGCCCTGGTGAAGGCCTCAATCTTACTGCTGGCTGTTCCGGCATTTCCCATTATTATTGCCCCGGCGTGCCCCATGCGTTTTCCAGGCGGGGCTAGTCTGCCGGTAATATAGGCTACCACCGGCTTGGGGTAATTAACTTCACTAATGTATTGTGCCGCCAACTCTTCCGCATTACCACCTATCTCACCTATCAGCACCACGCCTTTGGTTTCATCATCGTCCCGAAACATTTCCAGGAGCTTAATATAATCCAGCCCAACAATCGGGTCTCCGCCCATACCAACACAGGTACTCTGCCCCATGCCAGCATGGCTAATATGCCAGGTAATCTCATAGGTTAAAGTACCGCTCCTGGAAACAATACCCACGCTCCCGGGGCTAAAGATATGGTCAGGCATTATACCAACCTTTATTCTGTACCGTGGATTTATTATACCAGGGCAGTTGGGGCCGATGATGCTCACATCACTCTTGTTTGCCTTAGCCACAAATTCAATAGCATCTCTTTGTGGAATGCCTTCAGTAATAACAACCAGTGTCTTTATATTAGCATCAATGGCTTCAAGAACAGCACTTCGGGTAAAACAGGCGGGAACGAATATAATGGATGTATCGGCACCATGCCTGGTAACCGCCTCAGCAACTGTGTTGTAGACGGGCAAACCATTAACCTGTTGCCCACCCTTGCCGGGAGTTACACCGGCAACTACCTTTGTCCCATAGCGTAACATCGAGGCGGTGTGGAATCTACCTTCATTTCCAGTTATGCCCTGGACGATAACCTTTGAATCTTCGTTTATCAGAATACTCATAAGCTAACCGAAAGCTTTAAGTCTCTCTCCATCCCTTGAGCCATCGTCTTTGAGTCTATCGGCTATGATATTCATTGGCTCCTCGAAAGTTTTATGACTTCTTCAGCTGCCCTCTCCATGTTGGGGTAGGTATAGATTCCAGCCTGATGCAACATCTGGGTTGCCGCTGTCTCATTTGTTCTCATCATTCTTACCACTATCGGCTTTTTCACACTTGATTCATTGAGGGCTTCGATTATTGCCTGGGCGGCGATATCGCATCTGGTTATGCCGCCAAGGATGTTTACCAGTACCGCTTTTACCCCTGGTTTCGACATAACCAGTAACAATCCTCTTTTAGTAATGTCTACACTACCACCACCACCAGCATCCAGAAAGTTGGCTGGTCTGCCACCGAAAAGGTAAACTAGGTCTAGGGTAGCCATAGTTAAACCGGCACCGTTACCGACAATGCCTATATCCCCATCTAGATCTACATAGGTCAAATTTTGTTTTCTAGCCTCAGCTTCCAAGGGTGTGTCATCGATTCTTGCTGAGCTTCTGTCCGCAAATTCAGGATGTCGAAAAAGGGCATTATCATCCACTATTATTCTGGCGTCAGCGGCGGCAAATTCGCCGGCAGACGTCTTGGCTAGCGGATTTATCTCGGCCAGTTCAGCATCGTAATCTATAGTCACCTTATATAGTGTGCCAATGATGGATGCGAGCTTAGCGGCATCATCCTGGCTGGTATTTAGCCGGCTTACTAGAGCTATCGCCTCTCGCTCACCGAAGCCAGCACCAGGGTCAACCCAGTGCCGTGATATTTTTTCCGGGGAGGCTAGAGCCGTCTGTTCAATATCAACCCCACCCTCGGTCGAAGCCAAAATGATATATTTCTTGGCTTGCCTATCGATGGCTACCGAGGTATAAAATTGCTCAACGATGTCTAGTTTTTCTTCGACTAACAAGCTGCTTACCATGCTCCCCTTGATGGTACTACCGATGAGGCTTGAGGCTACTTTCTTAGCCTCGGCAGAATCATCAGCAAATACTATCCCTCCCGCTTTGCCCCTGCCTGAGATTAAAACCTGAGATTTCAATACTACTGGTCTACCGATTTCCTGGGCGATGGCTTCAGCCTCATCTGGGTTACTGGCTACCCTACCCTGGGGGACCGGTATGCCATACTGCTTTAATATGCTTTTGGCTTCAAACTCAAAAAGCTTCATCAAATCTTCCTAAAATTCTCGCCTATGTCCCGTTGCTTTATCTTGACCAGGTTAAAAATGTCCAAAACAGATGGGCCGGTTATGTGGGCATAATACCGTGCTTTTTGTCGGGTCTTTTTTCCACTTTACCCATTACCTGTTCCAGCGCTTTTATCAGCCTGGGTCTGGTTTCTGCCGGGTCAATCACATCATCAACGTGGAGGTGCTCGGCAGCTCGGTAGGGATTGGCAAACGTAGTTCGGTATTCCTTTATCTTCTGCTGCAGTAGTTCCTCAGCATTATCGGCTTCGGCTAACTCTTTCCTGAATATGATGGCTGCTGCCCCTTCCGGTCCCATTACGGCAAGTTCCGTGGTTGGCCAGCAAAGTACGGTATCAGCTCCTAAATCCTTGCTACACATACCAAGATAAGAGCCACCATACGCCTTTCTGATGGTAACGGTTATCTTGGGCACGGTAGCCTCCGAATAGGCAAAAAGCATCTTGGCTCCGTGACGGATTATACCACTCCATTCCTGGTCTGTTCCCGGCAGAAAACCGGGGACATCAACCAGGTTAACCACTGGAATATTAAAGGCATCACAGAAGCGGATAAATCGGGATGCCTTATCACAGGCATCAATATCCAAACAGCCGGCTTTTGACATCGGTTGATTGGCGATTATGCCCACTGGCCAACCATTTAGTCGGGCAAAGCAGATGACAATGTTGGTAGCAAACTGGGGGAATAATTCGAAGTAATTCTTCTTCCCATCTTGCTTCTGGTCAAATACCCGCTCAATTATCTTACGTATGTCATACGGCTTTCTTGGGTCTGCAGGAACGATATCAAACAGAGCGGCATCCAGGCGGTTAGGGTCATCCCCCCAATCAACCGGTGGTGGCTCTTGTCGATTACTTAAAGGCAGGTAACCCAGTAGCTCCCGTATACTTTGCAGGCATTCCTCCTCATTGTTCTCCGAACAGCAAACCACCCCCGCCTTTTTCTGAGCCACCGTGGCACCACCAAGCTCCTCGTCGCTAATCTCCTGTCCTAACACTGTCTTAAGCACCCTTGGTCCGGTGATAAAGGCATAGCTTATGCCCTTTACCATGAAGATGAAATCCATGAGTGCTGGGGAGTATACCGCACCTCCAGCACAGGGGCCAAGGATGGCACATATCTGGGGAATTACCCCGGAACACATGGTATTTCTAAAGAAAATTTGCCCGTACCCCGATAAGGCATCGACACCATCCTGAATTCTGGCGCCCCCGGAATCACTTATGCCTATCACCGGGCAGCCGGCGACCAGGGCACTATCTATTATGTTGCAAATCTTCTTGGCATGTATCTCTGACAGAGTACCACCGATACTGGTGAAGTCCTGAGAGAAAATATATACCTTTCTGCCATCTATCCGGCCATAACCGGTAATTACAGCATCCGCCGGAATCTCTCCCTTGTCCATGCCAAAGACAGCGCTTCTACTTTTGGCAAACCTCCCAATCTCGCAAAAAGTTCCCTCATCCAGTAGTTTATTTATTCGCTCACGGGCGGTTAACTTGCCCCTCTTTTTCTGCCGTTCTACTGCTTCTCTACCCCCCATCTGTTCGGCCTTCTGCCGTCGTTCTTGTAGCTCAGCGAGCAGTCTATCTTTTATTTGCCTGTCTTCATTTACCATATCTCATTCCCCTGACTCAACCAGTTCAATGAGCACCTTAGTTTCTCTGGGATGCAAAAAGGCAATTTTGGTGTTTTCCACGCCATTCCTCGGTTTCTCATCGATGAGAGCTACCCCTTGCCTGGCTAATGTCTCCAGAGTATCCTGAATATTACTTACCTCTAGAGCCAGATGGTGTATTCCCTCCCCCCTTCTTTCAATATACTTGGCAATCACTCCCTCCGGGTCGGTTGACTCCAGCAACTCAATCTTACTTTCGCCCACTGGAATAATGGCGGTTTTCACTTTCTGCTCTGTCACTACTTCTACGTCTTTAACCTTTAGCCCCAGCACCTGAGTATATAGTTTTACCGCATCGTCAAGGTTGTTCACGGCAATCCCTATATGGTTAATTTTCTTTATCATTACCCCTCTCCGCCAGATTTGCCTTGATAAAATTGCTTATCTCATCAATTGGTGTTCCCGGGCCGAATATCTGGGCAATGCCTGCCTCCCTGAGCTTGGGAATATCTTTTTTGGGTATGATTCCGCCACCGATAATCAGTATATCCTTGCCTCCCCTTTCCTGGATAAATTGCACTGTTTTCGGGAATAGCACCATGTGGGCACCAGACAAACAGTCGACACCAACCACATCTACATCCTCCTGTATCGCTGCCTCAGCGATTTGCTCTGGTGTCAACCTTAAGCCGAGATAGATGACCTCCATCCCAGCATCCCTTAAACCCCGGGCAACTACCTTGACTCCCCTATCGTGCCCATCCAGCCCAGGCTTGGCTATCAACACCCGTATTTTTCTATTATACGCCACCGGATTACCTCTACTTAGAGTATATTTGGTTCTCGATACTCGCCAAAGACATCTCTCAGGGCATCACTTATTTCTCCCACCGTGGCAGGGGCTTTAACCGCTTCAATCAACACTGGCATAATATTCTGACTACTCCTGGCTACAGCCCGCACTCTACTTAGAACCTCACTCACCCTTTGATTATCCCTCTCCCGCTTTAATCTATTCAATCTTTCTATCTGTTTCTTTTCGGTTGCCAACCCTATCTCCAAAATCTCTGGCTCGTGCTCCTCCTGGGTAATAAACTGGTTAACTCCAATCACTACCTGCTCACCGGAATCAACGGCTCTTTGGTAGTCATAGGCTGAATTGGCAATCTCTTTCTGAATATATCCCCTCTCTATCGCCTTGAGGGCGCCACCCATTCTGTCAATTTCAGCAATGTATTCCAGAGCTCCATTTTCTATCTGGCTGGTTAACCATTCTATAAAGTATGCGCCGCCAAGGGGATCAACGGTATCAGTAGCGCCGCTCTCATGGGCAATGATTTGCTGGGTTCTTAGCGCCACCTGCACTGCCTCCTTGCTGGGTAAAGCCAGTGCTTCATCGAACGAGTTGGTGTGTAAGGATTGGCAGCCTCCTAATGCTGCCGCCAGAGCCTGCAGGGTTACTCTTGCGATGTTGTTAAGCGATTGCTGTTCGGTCAGGGTGAAGCCATCAGTTTGGACATGGAATCTTAACATCAGCGACCTTGGATTCTTGGCGCCAAACCTCTCCTTCATTATCTTAGCCCAAATACGCCGCAGTGCCCTGAACTTGGCGACCTCTTCCAGAAGGTTGGTGTAAGCGGCGAAGAAGAAGGAAAAACGTGGAGCAAAGGAGTCAACCTCCATCCCCCTATCTAGCATTGCCTGGACATAGGCAATCCCATTGGCAATGGTAAAACCGGCTTCCTGGGCTGCGGTAGCCCCGGCCTCCCGCATATGGTAGCCGCTGATGCTTATTGAGTTCCATTCTGGCATATTCTGAGCGCAGTAGGCACAAATATCGGTTACCAGCCGCATTGAGGGCATGGGACCGAAAATATAGGTGTTTCTGGCAATATATTCTTTGAGAATGTCATTTTGAACAGTTCCCCTGAGTTTACTGGCATCCGCTCCTTGCTTTTCGGCGGCGGTAATATACATCGCCAGCATAATTGGTGCCGTGGCATTAATCGTCATTGATGTGCTTACCTTGGCTAACGGAATACCATGCCACAGTCTTTCCATGTCCTCGAGCGAATCTACGGCAACACCACATTTCCCCACCTCTCCCGCGGCTAGAGGGTGGTCGGAATCATACCCCTCCTGGGTAGGCAGATGGAAGGCAACGCTAAACCCGGTTTGTCCTTGCTCGTATAAATACTTGTAGCGCTCGTTGGTCTCTTCTACGGTGCCAAAACCAGCATACTGCCGCATCGTCCACAGCCGGCCCCGATAACCGGTTGGCATAATGTGTCGGGTGAAGGGATACTCGCCAGGCAACCCAATATCTTCTTGATTAATCCCCTCTAAATCAGTCGGGGTATATACTCTGTTAACGACAAAGCCATCAACGGTAGTCCGGAACTCCTCTTTCCTCTCACGCAACTCTTTGGGTTTCTTTATCTCTGACATTCTTCTCGGTAATAAATATGAGTGAATAGTAAATTTGGTGTTTCGTGGCTAATTCTACTGCTTCAACAATGATTTGTCAAAGACTTAACGAAATTAGTCTAACGAAACATCTAATAGAGGCTAGCACCCCTCTTTCTTTATCTACCCCTTATTCAGAGGAGGATGGGGTTACTGAGCAAAAACCTAAAGGGAGAGTAGTAGATAATCGCATACCTGTTATTTTGGGCTCTTCTCCGCTATACTATACACTGAGTAATGCTGTATTGCTGGCTTAAATATTATAGCTCAAACGGTTTGGCTGGCGGGAGGCTATCAAGTGCCAGAGGAGGAGAGTCTGGTTCGTCGGGCGCAACAACGAGACCAGCAGGCTTTCGCCCAGCTATATGAGGAGCACTTTGATAAAATTTATCGCTATGTAACGCTCAGGATAGGAGACAGAGCCGAGGCAGAGGATATAACCCAGCAGGTTTTCCTCAAGGCTCTCCAGTCCATCTCCTCATTCCGATGGCGGGGTATACCCTTCTCGGCTTGGCTATTTCGTATTGCTCATAATCAGGTAGTTGACTACCTGAGGAAGAAGACCAGACAGGCTACTGTTCCCGTGGACGAGTCAACGGTAAGTTCTAGCAGTAACCCGCAATTGTTGGTGGAACAAAGGGCGGATATTGAGCGGCTGCTATCAAGTACCCAGCAGCTGACTGCGGCACAGCGTGAGGTAATTTCCCTCCGCTTTGCCGGTGAGCTATCAATTGCCCAAGTAGCCAAGATTATGGGCAAAAGCCAGGGGGCAGTGAAAGCCCTTCAGCACAGTGCCATAGTAGCCTTGCGCCGGGCATTATCAGCAGAGTTGGAGCCGGAATAACCCAACTAAAGCGAACTCCTAGAATAACACTAAGCTATGTCATACCGTTGACAGAAGCCGGATTATAGAGTAGCCTTATATTTGACTGTCAGCCACGGTATCCTTGCCTTGGTCAAAAGTCAGTAGAAAGGTTGAGAATGGTCAGACGACCGCTCTTTTTTTATGGCTGGGTTATTGTCGGCATCGCTATCGTCAGCATGACGCTAATCTACGGCACCAGGCACTCCTTCTCGATTTTCTTTCCTCCTATCTTGGAGGAGTTTGGTTGGAGCCGGGGCAGCACCGCTATAATGCTATCCCTGAACGTTCTCATCTATGGCTTTGTGGCACCCGTAGCCGGCAGCCTTGGCGACCGCTGGAAGCCGAGATGGGTCATGCCCATAGGCATAACTATCCTTGGTCTGGCTTTTGCCGGCTGTGCCTTTGCCAACGAGCTATGGCATTTTTACCTCCTCTTCGGTATTCTGGTGCCTATTGGGACTGCCCTTAGTGGCTGGCCCCTCCTGGCTCCGACGCTGGCGAATTGGTTCACCAGAAGGCGCGGCCTGGCAATGGGGCTAGGCCAGGTAGGGGGCGGTCTTAGTTTCGCCTTAGGTATATTCGCTGAATTCGTCATATCCCGCTTGGGCTGGCGTGCTGCCTATCTTATCCTGGCGGGCACACTGGTTGCATTGATTTTGCCACTGTATCCCTTTCTCCACTATCGTCCTGAGAACAAAGGCCTGAGAGCCTACGGTGCTGCCGAACTGCCAGCTACTAAAGACTTAACCGCAGAGGTAGACGTTGCCGAGAAGCCCGTATCTCGCGACTGGACTCTACGCCAAGCCATGAGAACCCATCAGCTATGGCTCCTGGTGTTGTCTCAATCGTTCTACTGGGGTATAGCCAGCTATCTGGTACTGGCGCATCAGGTCAAATTCGCTGTGGACGTGGGTTACAGTAGTACGTTCGCTGCCTCAATTTTTGCCCTCTTCGGCATCTTCATGGCCACTGGCCAACTCTCCTCATCCATATCCGATTGGATCGGCCGAGAGCTAACCATTACGCTGGCGACTATCCTGTCCATTGGTGCCCTGGTCGCTCTGGTCTCGGTTAGTGATACCTCCCAACCCTGGCTCTTGTATATCTATGCCGCCAGCTTTGGCTACGGGGCTGGACTTTTCTCGCCTACAATCGCTGCTGGTATGGCTGATATATTCCACGGCAGACACTTCGGAGGAATAGTTGGCCTGTTACTTACCGGGCAGGGAATAGGTGCTGTCATTGGCCCCTGGCTGGGCGGCTATATATACGACATATCGGGCAACTATAGTATTGCTTTTATTCTCTCTATGGTGTCCTTTGGCTTAGCCGGCATAGCCTTTTGGATAGCAGCACCACGAAATGCCGCCAAGGTGCGAGCTAAAACCTAGACTAGGCTCAGCTACCAGGCGTGAAGTCCAGGATATTGAGCCTGAGCCTCTCACCTCCACCCCACCGGTCTACTTCCAGGTTGTAAACGATGTCAAGGGGGGAAGCTACCTCAGCCAGATAATTACCCAATCCAAAACCTACCCCATCCCATACGTTACCTCCCTGCCGTAGTTTCATCCTCAGGTGCCCCCCATTACCCATAGTACGACAACCAACAACCTCCACCCGGCGGCTGAGGAAGGTGGGTGCTGGATTACCATAACCAAAGGGAGCTAGTTGCCCAATTGCCTTAAAGGTATCACCACTGAGGTCGGGCAGAGTGACCTCGACATCAATCTCCAGTTGAGGACGAAGGTCAATCCCAGCTAGCTGGTCAGTGGCTAACTGCAGGAGCTTTTGCTCAAGGCGAGGCAAATTCCTGGTGGGCAGGGTAAAACCAGCTGCCTGTGAGTGACCACCAAAGTGAGAAAACAAACTACGACACTGGTTCAGGGCGAGGATGATATTAAACTCGGGAATGCTGCGACAACTACCAGTACTTACCTGTTCGCCGGTTTTAATGACCACGGTCGGACGATAAAATTCCTCTGATAATTTACCGGCTACCAGACCGACAATGCCAGCGGGACAGTCCTTATCACCGGCAATCAGCAGCGGCGAAATCCCCTTGGCTAGTATTTGCTCTCTCACCCGAGATAATACCTTGGTGGTCAGTCTTTGTCGCTCGGTATTCTTTTGTCCCAGCCATGTAGATAGCTGGTGTGCCTCTTGAGGTGAGGTTGTCATCAGCAGTTTATAGCTGCTCATGGCATGGGCCAGCCTGCCGGCAGCGTTTAACTGCGGCGCCAGAATCCACGAAATGCTTGCCGTGTCAACACTACCAATATTAAGTCCTGACTGGGTTATCATTTCCCTTAGACCCAGGCGAGGGCTAGCATTTATTAGCTTCAGCCCCTGCTTAACCAGATACCTGTTTTCCCCCAGTAGCGGCACCATATCAGCCACCGTTCCCAAGGCGACCAGGTCAACTAGTCCCTCCAGTTGCTGCTCTTGTCCAACACCCTGGAACAGAGCCTCAAGGAGCTTGAGGGCTACCCCAACCCCGGCTAGCTCAGAGGTGGGGAAGTTAGAATTGGGTAGCTTGGGATCAATAACTGCCACGGCGGGTGGAATTACCTCCTGTGGGGTATGGTGGTCGGTAATAATTATATCAAGCCCCATCCTTTTGGCCCGCTTAACTTCGGCGAGGGCAGTAATTCCGCAGTCAACGGTAATAACCAGGCTAATGCCCTGTCGGTGGAGGCTCTCTAAAGCAGCCGTTTTAATTCCATAGCCTTCGGTTAAGCGATGTGGTATATAGGCTACAGTGTTCCCACCAAGGGCTGATATACCTTGCACCAGCAGGGCAGTCCCGGTAATGCCGTCAACATCAAAGTCTCCATAGATAGCCATGCTTTCCCCGGAGAGCAAGGCACGGTAAATCCTGGCTACCGCCTGGTGCATGTCCGGCAATTGCCACGGGTCACCTGACAGGCGTTTGTCAGCCGCGATGAATAATGATAACTGGGAAGATTGAGTGAGACCACGGTTGTATAGGAGTTGAGCTATGAGCGGGGACAGACCAGCGCTACCAACCAAATACTGGTTTGGGGCTGACGGCCGGATATGCCAACGACAATGCCTCAAGTCTATGCCTCAGAATATCGTCGCAGGACTAGAACCGAGTTATGACCACCAAAACCGAATGAGGTAGACAGAGTCGTGGTAACCTTGGCTTGGCGGGCTACATTGGGCACATAATCCAAGTCGCAGTCAGGATCAGGGTGGGTAAGGTTTATCGTCGGTGGTATTACCCCGTTCTGGATGACCATAATACAGATTGCTGCCTCAACAGCACCAGCGGCGCCGATGAGATGCCCCGTCATTGACTTGGTAGAACTTATTGGAATGTGGTAGACGTTATCACCAAAGACGCTCTTCATCGCCTTGGTCTCCATCTTGTCGTTCAGCAGGGTAGATGTGCCATGAGCATTAATATAATCAATTTCGGTAGTCTTGATCCCGCCGTTATTAAGTGCCCGCTGCATTGCTCTGGCAGCACCCTCCCCATCTTCGCACGGCTGGGTAACGTGGAAGGCATCAGCACTGGCTCCATAGGCTACAATTTCAGCCAGGATGTCAGCCCCGCGCTCCTGGGCATGGGCGATGTCTTCCAGAACAAGGATGCCAGCGCCTTCACTAATGACGAAGCCATCACGTTCCGCATCAAAGGGACGGGAAGCCAGCTTTGGCTCATCGTTTCTGGTTGAGATAGCATTAAGGGCATTAAAGGCAGTAATACCTATTGGATTGATTATAGCTTCACTGCCGCCAGCTATCACCACCTGGGCACCGCCTTGCTTAATGAGTTCATAAGCAACGCCAATAGCATCTGAACCGCTGGAACAAGCTGAGGTAGTGCAGAGATTTGGCCCTTTAACTCTCAGGGCGATGGATGTCTGGGCAGCCGCCATGTCAGATATCATCATTGGTGCCAGGAATGGGCTCACTCTGCCTGGTCCCTTCTCCAACATTATTTTGGTTTGTTCAAATAGGGTGGTAAGACCACCAATCCCACTGCCGATTACAATACCGATGTTGTCTTGGTTAGTGGCGTTGATTTGGATTCCTGATTTCTCCACTGCCTGAAGACTGGCAGCTACCGCCAGTTGTGCAAAGCGGTCCATGTGACGGGCTTCTTTGCGGCTGACATAGTTGGTCGGCTCAAATCCCTTTACCTCGCCGGCAAACTTGGTCTCGCAGAGCTCAGGGTCAAATAGGGTGATGTAGTCAATCCCAGACTTACCGGCGATAAGCCCCTCCCAGGTAGTCGCCATATCTAAACCAATCGGGGAAATAACCCCCATACCGGTAACCACCACCCTATTCTTAGCATCATTCTTGGACACTCTCTTAACTTCCCTCCAAAAATCAGGCTTTTGGGAAACCCGCCTATCGTAGAGACGGTGCCAGTACAAATTTAGTTAGTGAATCTTACCATAATTCCAGTCCCACCAGCAAGGATACCACCTAAGGTCATTTATTAAGGGGGTAAGGTTGATAAAGAATTTCTAACCTTGTTCACTTGGCTTCTCTCAGGTCCTTTGAGCAGTTTGTAGTGGCTATAATAGGGATGTTATTATGAACTTGTGAAGAAAGGACTGAGGCAGCTCCTGTCCCAGAGGGAGAAACGGCATATTGTTGATGCTAGCCGAGTATCAGCAGCAGTTCTAATACCTCTCTACTGTAGGGTGGGAGCGCATTATCTCCTCTTTACTAAACGCACCCAGAGAGTGAAGGAGCATAAGGGTCAGATATCCTTTCCTGGAGGGGCTTACCATGAGGAGGATGGAGCACTGGTTAATACTGCCTTGCGGGAGTGTGCCGAGGAAATAGGGTTAACGGCTGAAGAGGTTGAGATACTAGGCGAGCTGGATGACACCATCACTGGAACTTCAAATTATATTATCACTCCCTTTGTTGCCCTAATCCCCTGGCCATATCAGTTCAAGGTGAATGGAGAAGAGATAGAGGAGCTGATTGAAGTACCTATCTCGGTGCTTCTGGACAAGGGTTGCCAGCGCCATGAGACTGAGACCATAGATGGTGAAGCCGTTGTCTCGTATTTTTATCACTATCAGGGAAGGGTAATCTGGGGAGCCACGGCCAGGATATTAAAACAGTTTCTGGATATTTTTGCTCAAGTCACCCCGGGATAGGTAGTGGAATAGGTGCCAAGTAAGCCACTCCCCACATTGTTAACAAAATTTGTTAAATTTTCTTATAAGAATGTTGACGTAGTTTATCAAATAGTTTATAATGGTTTATGTATTGGTGGAGAAGATGGCAGGCAGGGACTATTATAGACTTCTAGGGGTCAATCGGGATGCCAGTGAGCGGGAGATAAAGCAGGCTTACCGCCGGCTGGCACGTCAGTATCACCCTGATATTAACCCCGGCGATAAATCAGCTGAGGAGAAGTTCAAGCAGATAAATGAGGCTTATGAGGTCCTCTCCGATAAGGAGAACCGCCGTAAGTATGACCAGTATGGTGACCAGTGGCAATATGCTGACCAATTTGCTCAGGCACAGCGGCAGCAGACACCGTTCGGAGATTTCGGCAAAGGTTCTACCAGGTTTCACTTCAATGAGGGTAACCTGAGTAGCCTGTTTGGTGACCTGTTCAAGGGTTTCGGTGCTGGGGCTTCCAGTAGGGTTCGTCCCCGGCGAGGTCAGGACGTAGAGTATCCGGTTGAGGTAACACTGGAGGAAGCCTATCGGGGAGCCAGCCGTCTTATTAGCCTTCAGACTGAGGAAGCCTGCTCTACCTGTGGGGGTAACGGTAGTATTCGGAATGTGCCCTGCTCAGTGTGCCGTGGTTCAGGTAGGGTAGCTCGCCTGAGACGCATTGAGGTCAAAATTCCGCCTGGTGTTAAAGACGGGTCTCGAGTACGGATTGCTGGTAAAGGTGGCCCAAGCTACGGTGGAGGTAAGAGTGGCGACCTCTACTTAGTGATATCGGTTAAGCCACACCGAATATTTGAACGCAAAGATGATGATTTGCATGTGGAGGTGGCAGTCCCGTTGACGGTGGCAGTGCTCGGTGGTGAGGCCCAGGTGCCTACCTTTAAGGATAAGCTGGCACTGAAGATCCCGTCAGAGACTCAGAACGGGCGCACCTTTCGCTTGAAAGGGCAGGGTATGCCCCATCTGGACAATTCTTCCCGTGGTGACCTATTGGCCAGAGTGAAGGTAGTACTGCCTACCAAGTTATCCCCGCAGGAGAAGGAACTATTTGAGCAGCTTACTAAGCTGCGGCCAAATTAACACGGTGCGAGGTTGCTATGAAAAATATAGATGATGACCCCCGTTACGTGATAAGTGTGGCTGCCAGAATGGTGGGCGTGCGAACTCACACCTTGCGTTATTATGAAAGGATTGGCATAATAGGGCCATCTCGGTCTGGGGGGAATATCCGCCTGTATTCAGAGAGAGATATAACCCGGCTCCACCGGGTGAAAACCTTGATGGATGACCTGGGGGTTAACCTGGCTGGGGTGGAGGTTATTCTGCACATGGCACAAAATATGGCTGAATTACAACGTCAAGTGGAGACACTGGAGGCGGAGCTGACGAGATTGGAGGGAGGTGAGTGATTTATGAAGCAGGAAAAATTTACTGAGCAAGCGCAGGGAGCACTGGCTGCCTCCCAGCAGCTAGTGCAACAATATCATCATAGCCAGTGGGATGTAGAGCATATATTACTGGCACTACTCCTACAAGAGAGGGGCCTGGTTGGTGACATATTGAGGGAGCTTGGTGTCGATGTTGAGGTGGCGAAACGGGAGATAACCGCCGCCCTGGAGAAATCACCCAAAGTAGCTTACGAAGTGGCACAAATTTATGCTACCCCGCGCATCGCCCAACTTTTACAGGTGGCAACAGCTGAAGCGGACAGACTTAAAGATGAGTTTACCGGCACGGAACATTTGTTAATTGCCATCGCCGGGGAGCAGCAGGGTGAAGCCGCCAATATTCTTCGCCACTTGGGGATTGACCAAGAAAAGGTATATCGTGCCCTTCAGGACATCCGTGGTGGGCACCGGGTTACTGATGCCCGAGCCGAAAGCAAATATCGCTCCCTGGAGAAGTACGGCCGGGACCTGACGGAGATGGCTCGTCAGGATAAGCTCGACCCGGTTATCGGTCGGGATGAGGAGATTAAACGGGTAATGCAAATACTTACTCGACGAACCAAGAACAACCCGGTGATTGTTGGTGATGCCGGAGTAGGTAAAACGGCCATTGCTGAGGGACTGGCACAGAAGATTGCGGCTGATGATGTTCCTGATTCACTCAAAGAGCGTAAGGTAGTAGCTCTAGATATGGGAGCACTGGTAGCCGGGAGTAAGTTCCGTGGTGAGTTTGAGGAGCGACTTAAGGCGGTGATGGACGAGGTTCGACAGGCACAGGGTAAGGTAATATTATTTATTGATGAGATTCACACTGTAGTCGGGGCCGGGGCAGCTGAGGGGGCTATTGATGCCAGTAATATGCTCAAGCCGGCACTGGCGCATGGAGAACTCCAGTGTGTCGGCGCTACCACCCTGGACGAATACCGCAAATTTATTGAGAAGGATAAGGCACTAGAGCGGCGATTTCAGCCGGTGTTCATCGGTGAGCCCACCATTGAGGCTACCGTTGAGATACTGCGTGGGCTCCGACCACGGTACGAGGCACACCACAAGGTTAAGATAAGTGATGCTGCCTTAGAGGCTGCATCTAGATTGAGTCAGCGCTACATCTCAGATAGATTTCTGCCGGATAAGGCTATTGACCTCATTGATGAGGCAGCCAGTAAGATTAACATTGATACTCAGAGCGCCCCGCCGGAGGTTAAATCCTTGGAGCAGCGCCTTAAGCAATTAGCCAATGAAGAGGAGGCGGTCTCTCAGCGGCAGGATTATGAGCACGCTGCCCAACTTAAGGCGGAAAGATTGCGCTTAGAACAAGAGTATAACCAGGCTAAGAGTAGCTGGCTTCAGCAGGAAAAGATTAGCGGGGTGGTGGATGAGGAGGACATTGCTCAGTTAATCTCCAAGTGGACAGGCATCCCGGTGTCCCAGATGATGGAGGGTGAAGCCGAGAAGCTTCTGCATATGGAGGAGCGAATTCACGAGCGGCTAGTAGACCAGGAAGAAGCGGTAGTAGCTATTTCTGAGGCGATTAGACGAAGCCGATCTGGACTCAAGGACCCGAGTCGACCTATTGGCAGCTTTATGTTCCTCGGTCCCACCGGTGTCGGCAAGACTGAGCTAGCTCGTACCCTGGCCTGGTTCCTATTTGATGACGAGAGTGCCATGGTACGCCTGGATATGTCAGAGTATCAGGAGAGACACACAGTATCACGCCTTATTGGCGCCCCACCGGGCTATGTCGGCTATGAGGAGGGAGGACAGCTTACCGAAGCGGTGAGACGGCGTCCCTACCGGGTGATACTGCTGGACGAGATTGAGAAGGCGCACCCCGATGTATTTAATAGCCTGCTCCAGATTCTTGATGACGGACGACTGACCGATGGTCACGGTCGGACAGTAGACTTTAAGAACACCATAGTCATCATGACCAGTAATACCGGTGTTGAGCTCATCAAGCGTGATATGGCCATTGGTTTTGCCCCACAAAAGGAGGGAACCAAGGCTCAGAAACGGAACTATGAACAAATGAAGGAAAAGGTAATGGATGCCGTGAAGAAGACCTTCCGCCCTGAATTCCTTAACCGGATAGATGATATTATAGTTTTCCATGAGCTGACGGAGGAGCAGCTCAGGAGCATCATTGATTTACTGGTAGAGGATTTGCAGAAGCGTCTAAGTGACCGTAAGCTTGAGGTAGAGCTAACCGAGGCGGCCAAATCATGGCTGGCTAAGGAAGGGTTTGACCCGCTCTTTGGGGCGCGGCCGCTGAGGAGGGCTATCGAGCGCTATGTGGAGAATCCATTATCAACCAAGTTGCTGCGAGGCGAATTCAGCCCGGGAGACACCATTATAGTTGGCTGTGGCGATGATGGCTTAACCTTTACGACCAGGGCAGCGGCTGTAGCCGCCCAATAGCGGCGTGCCATTTATAAATCAAATGTCATCAGATTGAACCGTGATTAGCTCCTACTCGGCTAAAAATTCCAATAAAGGAGAATGAGGTAAAAACAGATTCGAAAAAGATAGCCTATATCCTAGGCATCCTCGGTGCCGTTACCACCCTGCTCATGGCCGGGGCGGTTATCTATTTTTGGGAATTTGTCCACGCCCTCGAGGGCTATGGCTATGCTGGTGCCTTCCTTACCAGTATCTTTGGAGGGGCTACTATTATTATACCGGTGCCGATGCTAGCCGTAGTCTTTGCTCTGGGGGGGGTAATGAAATACCCGGTGCTGGTTGGTGCTGCGGCTGGTCTGGGCGAGACGGTAGGTGCCTTGACTATCTATTTAACCGGTTATGGTGGTGGGGCAGCTCTCTACGATATCAAGCACAGTAGAATTCAGGCAGCCTACTTAAGACTGACGGACCTGATGGAGCGCCGGGGTTCACTGACCCTATTTATCTTGTCAGCAGTGCTTAACCCCTTCTTCTACCCAGCAGCCCTAGCTGCCGGGGCATTGCGATTTGGTATAAAACGATATTTCCTTATCTGCTGGGCGGGTAAGACGATTAAGGGCCTAACCATTGCTTACGCTGGCTACTGGGGACTACGAGGTCTGCTGAGGATGTTAGGCATGCCGGTGTAGTATTAAATGGGGTGCGGCCAGTTTACGGGTTGTAATTCAATCAGGAGAACACTTGATTGGTAGTCAAAAGGTAGGGGATTCGAATCCCACCAGCTTCACCGAGGATTCAAAATAGGTGACAGCAAAAGCCATTGTAAAGGTTTTTAGCATTTATCCTGTAGCGTGAGCCCAACTGGATTGGAGCGGTCAGTCAGTGGTCATCGTAAAGTTATGTGTGAGTGATACAACTGGCAAACATAGCCCTGAATTATCAAAGATGGCGAATTTGGTGCCGTAAATCGTAAAAATCAGAAAAAGCGCTGCCGGCAACTGAGTCAGTGCTGAGCAATCTCAGTAGGTGACCCGTAGCAAATACATGATCGGCATTACGCGCTGCCTCTAAATCAGAGAGTCCATCCCCTACGTAGCTGATATTGTTGTCCCGTCTCTTGAGCCATGCCAAGTATTTTTTCTTAAACCCATCGTTGATAATATTACCCTCAGGATCGGTGTAAGAAACGGCCATGCCATCCTTGCCGAAGAAGGCTTGCCCGCAGTGCAATTCTAAGTTTCGCATACCAATCTGGGCTAATACCGTTTCAATGTAAAAATCCAGCCCACTACTAACGATGACAAATGGAATACCAGTACCCTGGCAATACCTAACAAATTCTAGAAAGCCCGGCTTTATTTCAATGTGCTGACAGACAAATTCTTGGAGCTTCTCTTTAGGCTCTTTAATGAGTGCATACTGTAGCTTATTGCTCTGCTCAACAGTTAAATAGCCATGAAGATAATCTGAATCAATCTTTTGCCAGTCACCACGGGCAAAATTCTGCCTAAGCAAAATACTGAGGTTATTTCTAGTTATGGTACCATCAAAATCACACTGGATAATCATTGCTTATACCTGCTTAGAAGTGAATTTGATTTTTATGGAGCTTTGCCACTTTAAGAAGTAGACTCGGACCGGTTACTTTCTTTCCCAAGGTATCTGTAGATATAAATGAGCCTATAGAAAACCACCAGGTTGGTTAAAACGGCTACGACGATAAGGCAAAAGTAAGCTTGCCCGGTAATCCCTCCGAGCATTATCAAGAAAAGTCTTATGTCACGTGAGGCCAGAGATTTGAGTCCCTTATCAAAGAGATGGCGATGATTAGAACCAATACGGGCCCTGGTATAGCTGATGCAAATGGTGCCGGCGATGGCTAGAAAGCCTACCAGCCAAATTCCGGGATAAGTCTCATGGGATAAAGACCACAAGGTTAGCCCCAGTACTATTAAAATATCAGCATACCGGTCAAGCACAGAATCTAGAAAGCCGCCGAATGTCGAGGACATACCTTTTAGACGGGCTAGGCTACCATCTATACCATCAACAATAGATGATAGCTGAACTAGAAGGCCCCCTATGATATTCTGGCCAAAGGTGAAGCTAACAAAAGACAAGAGTGCAATGCCGAATGCTGCCCAGGTCATTTGATTGGGCGTTATCCTTGTCCTCGCCAGCATCCGTGCCATTGGCTCCGAGGCTTTCCTATTTACATATTTAGAAATATAGCCATCGTATACAGTTTCCATCTTTGCCCCTACACCCTGGCTGTGTTTAAGTCTTCTTCGGTGTCCACATCCGTCCAAAAACAGCCACTAACATTACAAGTATCAAAACGATGCCCCCGGCTCACGAGGAAACGGATAACATCACTGATTTCAATGTTGGTGCCAAGCCTGGGAGTAAGCTCGTCTAGAGCCTGAAAGAAATTCTCTGTCAGCAGAAAGACCCCAGTATCAAGAGCATCCCAGCAAATAAGGTTCTTACCAATTCCCTTAATACAACCAGCACTATCAACAGCAACCTTGGTTGCCTCGGCTACTTGATGGTACTTTGCCGGAGTGTAGTCAATACATAATGTGTCACAGAAAGTGGCTCTATTTAGCAGACGCCTGACCAACTCCGGCTCGATTAAGTGGTCTCCCATGCAAAGAACAATCGGTTCTCCTTGAGCCCAATCTCTGGCCTTATACACTGAAACAGCATTGCCACTGAGATAATCGGGGTTAAAAATATATTGCAGCCTCACACCAAAGTTACTGCCATTACCCAACACCTCTATCACTTTGTCCCCTAGGTAACCAACCACAATCGCTATTTCACTGATTCCAGCCGCTGCCAATACCTCAATAGGATAACTTATTAATGCCTTGTCATTTACAGTCAACAGGACTTTGGGACAGGTGATAGTTAGCGAGCCTAAACGGTCGCCATCACCAGCAGCTAGAATGACACCTTTACTAACTTTACGGTTGGACACCATAAGATTCTACCTCCAATGAATAAAGATTCTGAAGTGCTTATACTGTGACTGAGCCTTGGAATTCACCAGTTGGGAAGTTTTAATATACTTCGCCAAATAGCAAACCATCAATAGCATACTTAGGATGGAGTAACTTGTCAACTGGGCATAGTAGGGATCTTGCCAGCCTAAGCAACTTAATTTAATATAAAGGCGCTTGACTTATTTGAGGATGTATTGTAAGTTAAAGCACTTTGTCAAGAAATAACCTAATCGAGGGAGACAGAAATGCGATTAGAAACTATGAGATATACGGAGCGTTTTGGCTCGGTCCGGCTACATGATTTGCAAAAGGTAATTGAGCTAGACTCAGGCAGGAAAGAAAATATACCCACCAGAGAGGCTATAGGTGTTACCAAGATTCAGGACGAGGCGATTAGGGACATCGAGCACAGGATGGCTATTGTCATACCAACTAAAGACGAGAAGCTCAAATTATTTGAGGGGGTTATCAGTGGTGTCCCGCATGATTGTCTGATTATTGTGGTTTCTAATAGCCAAGTAGACCGGGTAGACAGATTTAGGATGGAGGCAGATACCTTAGCCCAATTCTGCCATTTTAGTCAACGAAAAGCCCTGGTCCTTCATCAAAA
>SDBV01004392.1_pt1 | contig 20364 bp, 16 predicted proteins | sample 2277081 | NCBI WGS metagenome assembly SDBV01 (sample SAMN10402039, study PRJNA504765) | marine sediment metagenome | isolation source: marine sediment core GS10_PC15, 223 cmbsf | place: Arctic Ocean: Southern Knipovich Ridge | collected 2010 | reverse complement strand
AAAGACCGCGCCGGACACGACCTGCGTTACGCCATTGATGCCGGTAAAATCAAGGAGGACCTTGGATGGGAACCTACTGTGACCTTTGAGGAAGGCCTTGCCAGGACGGTGGACTGGTACCTTTCAAACCAGGAATGGCTCGAAAATGTCCTTTCGGGCGACTATTCCAAATATTACGATCAGCAGTACAAAGATCGTTAAGTAAAGAGCAACCTGATTATACAGACAGGAAAATACCCAATGATATTACTGTTTGTTAAAATTCATTCCCTCCCGAAGGGTAATATACCTGGGATTTTCTTTCAGAGTTGTGCTATTCATTAGATTCGTGAATGCATAGGGAAGGTTTTACTCGACCGTGACAGATTTTGCCAGGTTACGGGGCTGGTCAACATCGCAGCCACGCAATACAGCAATATGGTAGGAAAGAAGCTGAAGGGGAACAACAGCCAGCAAAGAAGCAATCTTCTCATCAGCATGTGGAATCTCAAGTACATGGTCGGCCATTCCCTTGATAATCTCATCGCCCTCTGATACGATGGCAATTACAATACCGTTTCGGGCTTTTACCTCCTGGATATTGCTTACAATTTTCTCATATGATTTATCCTTGACTGCGATTACAACCACCGGCATGTTCTGATCGATAAGGGCAATGGGGCCATGCTTCATTTCTGCGGCAGGATAGCCTTCAGCATGTATGTAAGAAATTTCCTTTAATTTGAGTGCCCCCTCCAGTGCCACAGGGAAGAAATAACCTCGTCCGAGGTAAAGAAAGTTATTCGCCTTCTGGTAAAGTTCTGCAATCTCCTTGTATTTATCATTGAAGGTCAGCAGGTATTCCATCTTGGCAGGAATCTGATTCAGTTCGTCTAACAGTCCCTCAAAATCAGCTTCCGACAATACACCTTTCTTCTGCCCTATCAAAATTGCCATCATGGCAAGCACCGTAACCTGGGCCGTGAATGCTTTAGTTGAAGCAACACCTATCTCGGGACCGGCATGAGTGTATACCCCCCCATCCGTTTCACGCGGTATACTGGATCCTACCACATTACATATTCCCAGCACCAGTGCTCCAGCATCCTTGGCCAGCTGTATGGCTGCAAGGGTATCGGCGGTTTCTCCGCTCTGGCTGATGGCAATGACTACATCGTCTTTGCCTATCAGTGGATTCCGGTACCGGAATTCACTGGCATATTCAACCTCAACAGGCAGTCTTGCAAGATCTTCAAAGAGGTATTCTCCTACCAGTCCGGCATGCCATGATGTACCGCAACCAATAATAATAATTCGATTTGCCGCCAACAGCCTCGGCATAATATCAAACAATCCTCCCAGGCGGAGGTCCTTTAAATCGGGACTGATCCTTCCCCGGAAGGTATCCTGAATTGATCGGGGCTGCTCAAATATTTCCTTGAGCATGAAATGTGTAAAGCCGTTTTTCTCAATGGCACCGATGTCCAGGTCAAGTTTGTGAACCTTGGGAACAAGGTTTTCATTCTTGATCGTTTTCAGGATCAGTTCATCTTTTTTTAGGATGGCAACATCATCATTATTGAGATAGATTACACTTTTTGTGTACTCAACTATGGGCGTGGCATCTGAAGCAAGAAAGTATTCGTCTTCGCCGATACCGATTACCAGTGGACTACCCTTCCTTGCTGCAATGAGTTTGTCCGGTTCATCCCGACAGATAATCACCAGTCCATATGCCCCGACGACTTTTGTGAGGGCAAGCCTTACAGCTACTTCAGCCGTAACCTTTCCTTTCAGATAGATATACTCAATAAGATTTGCCAGAACCTCAGTGTCTGTCTCACTTGAAAATGAATACCCCCTGTCGATGAGTTTGCTTTTAAGTATGGAATAGTTCTCGATAATACCGTTGTGGATAATAACAAAGTGTCCATACTCAGATGTGTGAGGATGTGCATTTATATCGTTTGGCTCACCGTGGGTTGCCCAGCGTGTATGTCCGATACCAATTGTTCCTGAAATATCCTTGTCGGAAATATAGTTTTCAAGATCGGATACCTTGCCCTGCTTCTTGAATACTCTGAGGTCTTCATTAATGATGGAAATTCCCGCTGAATCGTACCCTCTGTATTCAAGCCTCTTCAGTCCATTTATCAGAATAGGGTATGCATTTTTATTGCCTATGTATCCAATAATTCCACACATTTATAAAAGTGTATAAGTGATTTCCAGTCGTATACGCTTGCTGGCATCTCTGCTGTTCCAGCCATATAGAGAGGATCTTTTTACTGTTCCCGCTGAATTACCTGCAATCAAAATCATACTCAGGTTCTCAACATCGCCGGCAAGAATGCTTTGCATCTGTACCTTTATGGTAAAAGAATATGTCCCGGACTCCCTTTCCAATGGACCCCCGGCACTCTCAGGATTAACCAGAAAGTCATAGGTCCTCGTATAAGTTCCGTCTTCATTTATAAGATACATTTCTAGATGCTCGCAGAAGTCTTTGCTTTGCTGTTTAGTGAGATTTGTATCCGCTATTGGGATAATAAGCCTGGCTTCATTAATGGCAACTGGCATGGAATCAAGCCATTGTGTAAGTTCGGGAAATTGTATGACTGAGGTTACACCTCCCAAAGACTGCACAAAAATCATGGAGTCATTATCGGAACCGTTTTTAAGATATTCATCAAGGGGATAGCCGGCTACATCATGTGAAAACAGGGAGATCCTGCCGTTTCCACTGTTGGCCAGGGAATATTCCTGGGAAAGCTCATTTGCAGTATCATTATGGTAGTAAAACATTAGCCGGTTTTCTCCCAAATCAAAATTTACCCCGAATATACCACCCTCATCTGCTGCATCATCAGTTGTATAATACAAACCCTTAATAAGCTCCTGAAAATAAACCCGGTTGCTGAGTATGGAATCATCAGCTGTAAGAAATTTATCGATAAACTCCTGGTCTGTTATATTGATCTTCACAAGCGTATCGGTATAGGATAAAGCAGCCGAGCCAATCGGGGGCTCCTTGTACTTCCCGCTGATATCCCAGTTTGAATAATATGAAGAATCGAATTGTATGGATTCCAGGAATTCGTGCAGGTGAAACTGCATGGGCAGGGAACCCTCACCAATGTACTCCTGCCATTCAAAAAAAAAGATTACCGAATCAGCCACGGGATTAGGACCAAATGAGCCGCTGCTGGAGGAGCTGGTAATTGTAGTGACCATGCTGGCATTGGAGCCTCCGTAAAATTGATCCAAAATATTGCCAATCAAATATTTTTCTCTGAAACCTGCCCGAATGGAATCCCCTGATTTTGTATAACCATGAGTAACTTCAATAGAATCAAAGTAGACAGTAAAATCATCTCCGCTGGGCAACAGTTCTCGTCCGATAAAATCAGGCTTTTCCTCACAAGCTGAAAGCAGGGTGAAAAACAATAATAATACAGATATATAAAAAGGGGGGTGTTTCTTAGTCCTCATCAACCTTGTTCATTAATATTTCATCATAGAAATCCGAGTAGGCATCTATATACTCTTCTTCATCCTTGTAATCAAGAACGGGCTTCTTGATGGTTTTGATATATTTCTGAACAGATTTATTGATCTCGGTGCTACCAATTATGGCCGCGTCTGACATATCAAGTGCAATCCTTGTCAGATTCTCAAAACTGGGCAGAGCCAGTGCCTCAACATCACTATCCTGTATTCCATCCATCAGAAGCTTCTTATTGAAGTCCTTACGCAGCGGCTTGTCAAATTCATCATTGTACACTGAATAGACGATCTTGGATTTATTATAAAGTGGATCGTCACTATATGTACGCTTCAGATAAAGTGGTATGAGCGATGTTATCCATCCGTGACAATGCACAATATCAGGTGACCATCGAAGCTTTCGAACGGTTTCAAGAACTCCACGTGCAAAAAAGATAGCCCGTTCATCATTGTCTTCGAAGAACTCATCCTTGTCATTTTTAAAAACATGCTTGCGATGAAAATAATCTTCGTTGTCAATGAAATATACCTGCATTCTTGCTGACTGTATTGAAGCAACCTTAATGATAAGAGGATGATCTGTATCATCAATGATCAGATTCATTCCGGAGAGTCTTATCACTTCATGCAGCTGGTTCCTCCTTTCATTGATAGACCCGTATTTGGGCATAAAGGTTCTTATTTCACGACCTTTCTCCTGAATACCCTGTGGAAGGTATCGTCCAATATTAGACATTTCTGATTCCGGGAGGTAAGGAGTGATTTCCTGGGATATGAACAAAATTTTTGCTTGCTTCATAACTTTTCGAAAATTGCCATGCAAAATTACTAAAATTTCTTTACTTCTTGCACTTATAAACAGCTTATTAACAGAGGAGTCTTCTGGCTATTCTGTATATATTTGCAGCAACGAATGAAAACTTGAGACTCGTACACAACATTTCTGAGGTGAATTCCCTGATAAAGGACCTGAAAGGAAAGGGAGTATTTATGGGACTTGTCCCTACCATGGGCTCTCTTCATGAAGGCCATATATCACTGGTTGAAAAATCTACCTCGCAGAACGGGATTACAGCAGTCAGTATTTTTGTAAACCCTACACAATTTAATGAGAAACAGGACTTTGAGTCCTATCCACGAAACCTGGATGATGATCTGGATATACTTGCCAGATTCCCGGTTGATATTGTTTTCGCCCCCCCTGCTAAAGAGATCTATCCCAAACCTGATACCAGGGTTTTTGATTTCGGGGGACTCGATCGTATTATGGAGGGAGAACACCGTCCCGGGCATTTCAACGGAGTTGCCCAGGTGGTTAGCAGATTTTTTGAAATTATTACACCCGACAGGGCATATTTTGGGGAAAAAGACTTCCAGCAAATGGTAATTATCCGGAAAATGGTTCTGGATCTGAAGTCCTCCGTCCGGATTATCGGATGTCCAATTATCAGGGAGGAGAATGGACTGGCGATGAGTTCCAGAAACAGACTGCTATCTGCCGGGGAAAGAAATTCAGCAGCCAGAATACATAAAGCCCTGACCCTTGCTAAAGAGAAGGCCGGTGAAGTTGAGATACCCCGGCTTATTGAGCAAACCATACAATTCCTGCATGAGGATCCCCGTCTGAAAACAGAATATTTTGAAATTATCGATGACCAGAATCTGAAACCCCTGTCCCATTGGTCCTCCGCAGGGGGAAAAAGGGCTTGTATTGCTGTAAAAATCGGCAATGTCAGACTAATAGATAATATGGATTTTTCTTTTTAACTTTGCAGCGCGATGAATATTGAGGTAGTAAAATCAAAGATCCATATGTGCACGGTAACGGAGGCAAATCTCCATTACGTGGGTAGCATTACTATTGATGAAGACCTGATGAATGCTGCAAATTTAGTTGCTGGGGAAAAAGTCCAGATCGTCAATATTAACAATGGCGAGAGACTTGAAACATATGTTATCACCGGAGAACGAGGTACGGGTGAGATTTGCATGAACGGACCTGCAGCAAGAAAAGTTGCCGTTGGTGATATTATAATCATCATATCTTACGCTTCCATGGATTTTGAAGAAGCGAAATCCTTCGAACCAACCATTATTTTCCCGGATACGGCTACCAACAAACCTGTCAATTAATTCCTGCTTGAAAAAGAAGATTTTCAAAACCCTGCGGTTCCTGCTATTCCTGTCCATTGCAGGAATACTGTTGTACTTTGCCTTCAGGGGAGTGAGTTTTGATGATTTATGGGAGAGTTTTCTAAATGCCCGGTACGGTTTCATCCTGCTCTACCTTTTATTCGGGTTTCTTTCCTTGCTGAGCCGGTCCTACCGCTGGCTGCTACTCATTGAACCCCTGAATTACAAGTCCAGTTTTATGAATAGTTTTTACGCTCTTAATACCGGGTACCTGGCAAATTTTGCATTCCCCAGGCTGGGTGAGGTGACACGCTGTGCCTCCCTTTCCAAGGCAGAAAATATCCCGGTTGACAAACTATTCGGAACCGTAATCGTTGAGAGGATAATTGACCTTGTAATGGTAACCATCCTTATGTTTGTCCTTATCATCTTCCGTTTCGATTTTTTCGGCACCTGGCTTAATGAAAATATTTTCGGTCCCTTTGTTGACATGCTTGACCAGTCGATCGGTGGCACCTGGATTCTTCTGGTGATCCTCATTGGACTACCGACAGCACTGGTTGCACTTTATTATGCCTTTCGGGAAAAGCTCTCCAGGGTCAGTTTCATCCAGAAGATAAAGTCTTTTGCAAAGGGGATTCTCGATGGACTTAAAACGGTCTTTAAACTCAAGCGTATCTGGGCATTTCTATTCCACTCAGTCCTGATCTGGGTATTATACTGGGCCATGACCTATGCTGCTGTATTCAGCCTGCCGGAAACTTCGGTGTTAAAGCCCGTCGATGGAGTCTTCCTGCTGGTTATCGGGACTCTCGGATTTATTGTTCCAGCCCAGGGAGGTATCGGGGCCTATCATTACCTGGCAACACTTGCACTTACCCTGTATGCAGTTCCTCGTGAAGTGGGACTAACTTACGCCACTATGACACATGGGGCTCAGATGATCATGCTTATTATCCTGGGACTCATTTCTTTCATGATACTATTCGCCGTTCAAAGGAAGTCCAGGATCGCTAAAACTGATTCAGAGCCAGAATTACCAGATGAAAACGAATAATATATCCCTGCCGGTACATGTTGATTATTGAGAATAATAAATGAATATCCCTGAATGAGTTCAATCGAAAAAATAAAGGCAAAAATCATCAGCCCGGAAAGACTTGGCCGAATACTTGAACAAGACAGGGAAAATGGCAAAAAGGTGGTCTTCACGAACGGTTGTTTTGATATTCTTCACAGGGGACATATAGAGTATCTCTCAGGTGCCTCCGACCTTGGTGATGTCTTCGTGATCGGATTAAACTCAGATATCTCAGTAAGAGAACTGAAGGGGGAAAACCGGCCGGCTATTGATGAACAGTCACGCTCCCTTACAATGGCCTCCTTCGAATATGTAGATTATCTGGTCCTGTTCGATGAAGATACACCATCCGAACTGATGTCAGTACTGAAGCCTGATATTTGGGTGAAAGGAGCAGATTACAAGAACATAGAAGAACTTCCGGAACACAAGGTGATGATGGAAATTGGAGGGGAAGTTGTTATCTTGCCATATGTGGAAGGATTTTCCACAAGCGACATCTACAAAAAAATTCTTGGCTCTGCAAAAAGCTAAATCAAAATCTGAATTCGTTTGCCAGCAATGCGGTGCAAAATCCGCAAAATGGATAGGGCGTTGTCCCTCCTGCGGCGATTGGAATACCTATGCCGAGGAACTTAAACCCAAAGCGAAAAGCGGTCCAAGTCCCACACAGGCCTCAGCCTCAATACTTCTTCCCATAACAGAAGTGCAGTCAGTCAACAGGAACAGGATGAAAACCGGGATGGAAGAGTTTGACAGATTGCTTGGCGGGGGACTGGTTTCAGGGTCAATGGTCCTTATAGGAGGAGAGCCCGGGATAGGAAAATCAACCCTTGCCCTGCAAATAGCACTCCTGCTCAAAGACCGGAAAGTACTTTATCTCTCAGGCGAAGAAAGCGCAGAACAGATCCGTATCAGGGCCGACCGGATTGGAAAAGTCCACCCCCATTGCCTTATACTGAACGAAACCTGGCTTGAGAATATCCTCGCCCATATGGAGCATGATCCTCCTGACCTGGTGATAATTGATTCCATACAAACACTATATTCAGACCAGCTGGAGTCCTCTCCCGGAACCATCTCTCAGGTGCGCGAATGTGCAACCCGAATGCTCCAGTATACTAAAAACCGCGGGATTCCTGTGATCCTGATCGGTCATATCAATAAGGAAGGGAACCTTGCGGGACCCAAGGTCCTGGAACATATTGTCGATGTGGTTCTTCAGTTTGAAGGTGACCGCCACTATGCTTACCGAATCCTCAGAGCCTCAAAAAACCGTTTCGGAGCCACCTCCGAGCTGGGCATTTTCGAAATGACGGGAACCGGACTGAGAGAAATTAGTAATCCATCTGAAATATTGCTTTCCCATGGGGATGAGAACATGAGTGGAATAGCCATCGCCGCCACACTCAATGGGAACCGTCCTTTACTGATAGAGGTACAGAGCCTTGTTAGCTCTGCAGTCTATGGAACACCCCAGCGCTCATGTACAGGATTTGATACACGTAGGCTGAATATGCTTCTGGCAGTTCTGGAGAAAAGGGCCGGATTCCGACTCGGGGCCAAGGATGTATTCCTGAATATTGCCGGGGGAATAAAAGTTGACGATCCCGCAATCGACCTTGCTGTCACAACTGCAATACTTTCATCCAGTGTGGAGATTCCGGTAGATAAAACTTTGTGTTTTGCCGCTGAAGTAGGACTCTCTGGAGAGGTTCGCCCGGTAAGCCGTATCGAACAAAGAATAACCGAGGCTGAGAAGCTTGGGTTCCAGACAATATTCGTTTCCAGATACAATAAAAAGGGACTTGATCCCGCTAAATACAAGATAGGTATTAAATTTGTCAGCAAGGTAGAAGAAGTATTTAAACAGTTGTTCGAATAAATTTTCTAAATTTCACTATCATTTAAGCTCATGGCTTTCAAGCTGTCAGATACTCTGTTAATAGAAGGCTATAAGCCCACCTCCGAACCTTATGAGATCGAGGTCCCGGAAATCCAGAGTGGAGACACCTACTATTTCATAACTGGCAGTGGACTAAAGTACCAGGTGAGGTTCGGGAAAAAAAGGAATAATTACCTGGGCAACATCATTAATTTCAGCGTCCTGAGTGACGAATTCGAAGACGAGTACGATGAAACCAACAGAGGTGAAGTTTACCGGATCATAGCCACAGTCATGGAGATTGTTCGCATCTATCACGAGAATCATATCCATTCCGACACCTACGAATTCACAGGAGAGTTCAAGGATGAACATGAAACTCAGTCTGCTTCTATACGAACCCGTCTGTATTACAGATATGCCCAGCGAGTACTGAACAAATTCTGGATACCTGAAATAGAAGGGAATAAGGTTACCATACATAAGGTCCGTAATATTCGGGACTGACCGAAAGGATCATAAATACCTAACGTGCTTACTGTTAAAAACCTTTGCATTAGCCTCAGAGAAGGAAACCTTGAAAGAAAAGTTGTTGAGGATGTCTCATTTACTCTAAAACCAGGTGAATCACTGGGGATCGTTGGAGAATCCGGATCCGGTAAAACCATCACAGCTCTTTCCATTCTGCATTTGCTGCCTCCGGGAATCAGGATCTCTGCCGGAGAAATCCTTTTGGATCCTATTGAAAAACGCTCTTTGGTCTCAGAAACATCCGATCGGGAGGTCCCGGTAATTAATCTTACTACCCTGAGTGAGAAACAAATGCAGGCATACCGCGGGAATGTGATCTCCATGATCTTCCAGGAGCCAATGACCAGCCTCAATCCATCCATGAGATGCGGTGAACAGATAAGGGAAGCTGTACGTCTTCATACGGATATCAATCAGGCTGAACTAAAGCATAAAGTCCTCTCACTGATGAAGGAGGTAGATTTGCCGGGCGAGATCGGATTTTACCGGAAGTATCCTCATCAGTTGAGTGGGGGACAAAGGCAACGGATTATGATAGCAATGGCCCTTGCAGGTAATCCGGGCATACTGATTGCAGATGAACCCACAACTGCACTTGATGTAACCGTCCAGAAAAAAATCCTTGAGCTCCTTCAGGATATAAAACAGAAAAGAAAGATGAGCATGCTTTTCATCTCACATGACCTTGGTGTGATATCGACAGTCTGTGATAATGCTCTTGTCATGTACGAAGGCAAAATCGTTGAATCTGGGAAGGTTTCAAAATTATTCAGCAAGCCGGAGCATCCTTATACCAGGGGACTGATAGCATGCCGGCCGGGCATCCATACTGCGAAATCAACGGGTAATAGACCTGGACACCTTCCAACTCTCGAAGATTTTATGGACATGGAAGATCATATCGGGCGGCCGGAAGATCAGTCTGTATCTTCGACGGCTCAATCCGGTCCCCGGAAAACCAGCACAGTGATACCGAAAGTTCTGGCAGAATCAGAGGGTGTTTTTACACCGCTTCTGGAAGTGAAAAATCTTTCCGTTGCTTATTCCCTTAAAAAGAACCTTCTTGGCAGAGAGGTCAGGAGCCATCGGGCCGTTAATGATTTTAGTTTTAGCATTGCTCCAGGTGAAACTCTTGGGCTTATAGGAGAATCCGGCTGTGGAAAATCTACTCTTGGGAGAAGCATCATCCGTCTGATCCGGTCACGTGAAGGCAACATATTATACGAGGGCAAGGATGTTTCATCCCTTGCAGGAAAGGAACTAAACCGGTTCAGGCAGAAAGTTCAGTTCATCTTCCAGGATCCATACTCATCCCTTAATCCCCGGATCACAGCAGGTCAGTCAATAATGGAGGTAATGAAGGTTCATGGTATCCATCCCGGCAGGAAAGAAAGAAAGCAGGCTGTATCTGATCTGCTTGAACAGGTCGGACTTGCAAAGGAGCACTTTGAAAGGTATCCGCATGAGTTTAGCGGGGGACAAAGACAAAGGATCGGGTTGGCCAGGGCCCTGGCTACCAATCCTGAACTTATTATCCTTGATGAATCCGTTTCTTCTCTGGATGTTTCTGTTCAGGCCGTGATCCTGAACCTTCTGAATGATCTGAAAAATAGTTTTGGACTGACCTACCTGTTTATTTCTCATGATCTCTCCGTCGTCCGACACATGTCTGACCGGATCCTGGTAATGAAAGACGGCAAACTTGTGGAGGAAGGTACAGGAGAGCAGATATTCGCACATCCCTCAAGTACTTATACCAGAGAATTAGTCAATTCAATTTTAATCGATACCCCAAAAACTGATGCCCGCCAATCCTGAATCATGAGCAAAAAAACAATTGTAATAACAGGGAGTACCAGGGGACTGGGAGCCGGTCTTGCAAAGGAATTTTTAATGCTTGGCCATAATGTGGTGATTAATGGACGAAGTGAGGAAAAAACCAATCAGGCTGTAGCTGAATTTCAAAAACTCAGTCCCTCAGTAATCGGAGTTGCCGGCAGTGTCAGTATTGAAGAAACACATCATAAATTAATCCGGCAGTCCACCGCGAGCTTCGGCCATATTGACGTTTGGATTAACAATGCCGGAATACCCCAGACTTTTAAAGAGTTCAGGGAGATCGGGACAGATGAAATTCATGGAATCATAAATACCAATATCGCCGGATTGTTAATGGGAACTAAAATTGTAGTAAACCATATGCTTGAACAGGGATACGGCAAAATTTTCAATGTTGAAGGATTTGGAAGTGACGGAAGAACAATGAATAAATTAACCCTGTACGGCACCACAAAAAGAGCTGTAAATTATTTTACAAAATCCTTCTCAAAAGAGATGAAAAATACCGGTGTACAGGTAGGCATCTTAAGTCCGGGAATGGTACGGACAGATTTTCTTGACCCTCCTGGATTGTCTGACTCCCCGGAAGATATGAAACGGTTTGAAAAAGTATATGATATCCTTGCCGAGGAAGTGGATGTCGTTTCAAAATTTCTGGTGCGCCGAATACTTCAAAGCACCGGAAATTATGACCGTATCGAGTACCTTACCAAATCCAGACTGGCAGTTAAAATGCTAAAGATGCTGTTCCGCTAAAAGTCCTCTTCCCAAATCTCGTAGTCGAATGTTTTGGTTGCTTCGCTGATATCATCCACACAGTCAAGCAGAAGATTGAAGTTTGGTGGTTTTTCAAATCTGTCTTCCTGGTATATCCCGCGGGTGCTGTCTGCATAGACTTTGGCCATGAAACGTCCATAGATGGGAAGAGCCATATTGGCTCCCTGACCAAGTGACATGTTATCGAAATGAATAGACCGGTCATCTCCGCCTACCCATACACCCGCAACAAGATTGGGAGCGATCCCCATGTACCAACCGTCTGAGTGGTTCTGTGTTGTCCCTGTTTTACCTCCCATTTCAGCTTCAATCCCAAAGACGTTCCGGATTCGGTAGGTTGCTGTTCCGCCATTCACCACACCTTTAAGCAGATCTACCATCAGATAGGCTGTTTTTTCAGAGAATGCCTCACTCTGTTTGGCCTGGAATCTGGATAGGATATTACCGTTTTTGTCTTCAATCCGGGTTACGAATATGGGTTCAATATACACACCTTTATTGGCAAAGGTATTGTAGGCTCCTACCATCTCGTACAGGGTGACATCCGAGGTTCCGTAGATAATAGAGTTTACTGCAGCTATTCGACTGCGAACTCCCATTTTCTTAATTACATCATCGATGATAACCTGTGGGGGATACTGTTTCACCAGCCATGCAGATACATTATTCACCGAGTTTGCCAGTCCCCATCTAAGTGTAACCATCTTTCCGAGATTCCGGGAGCTGCTTCTCGGGGTCCATGTTGAGTCTCTGTCCTCAAAAGTCTGGGGAACATTCGGCACCTTGTAGCAAGGATCATAGCCTTCCTGCATAGCTAGTGTGTACAGGAAGGGTTTAAAGATCGAACCGGCCTGTCTGCCCCCCATTGTAATAGGATCGTATTTAAAATATTTGAAATTTGGTCCCCCGACATAGGCCCGCACATGCCCTGTACCGGGTTCCATTGCCATCATTGCAGCTCTCAGGAAATACTTATACCAGATTAGGGAATCAAGAGGAGACATGATGGTATCTTTCTCTCCTCCCCAGGAAAATACCCTCATCTTCACCGGTGTATTGAAGGAACTTTCAATGGAATCAACCGAAACTCCTGCATTCCGTAGTCCCCGGTAGCGATCCGAATTCCTCATGGAGCGTCTGATAAGTCTTTTAACCTGCTCCTCATCCAGATCCTCTGAAAAAGGTGCAGTTGGACTTTCCTCCTTCTCAGTATAAAAAGCATCCTGCAGGTTTTCGGCAAGATGTTCAACTACAGACTCCTCCGCAAACTCCTGAAGCTTGCTGTCTAAGGTTGTATAGATCCTGAGTCCATCTCTGTATATATTATATGGAGACCCATCCGGCTTCCGGTTTTTATGAGCCCATCCGAAAAGTGGGTTCTCCTCCCATTGTATGGAATCCTTCTCATACTGGCTGAACAAAAAATATTCCCTTCGCCTGGGTTTATCCTTGGCCATGACCTTGGCAAGATATTGACGCAGATAGGTTGCGAGTCCCACATTATGATCCTGTACCCTGTAATTAAGTCCTATAGGCAAGGCTGAGAGGGAGTCAAATTCCATCTCTGTCAGGAAATCATATTTAAGCATCTGGCTCATCACAATGTCTCTCCGGAATTTGGACCTTTGAGGATTTCTCACCGGAGAATACCGGGTAGGGGCTTTCAGGAGTCCAATCAGCACAGCGGCCTGTTCCACTGCTATGGAGTCGGGTGAAGTATCGAAGAACACATCGCAGGCGGTTTTAATTCCAAAGGTGTTATGACCAAAGGGAACCGTATTCAGATACATCACCAGTATTTCGTTTTTAGTGTAGTTACGTTCCAGCTTGACTGAAGTATTCCACTCCTTAAACTTGGAGACGCCAAGCTTTATGTATCGCCTGGGCTTCCAGCTGTAATAGGTTGTGTCCCGGGGATAAAGATTTTTGGCCAGCTGCTGGGTGATGGTACTTCCACCCCCTGCGTCCTGTCTCAGAATTACTGACTTGATAATCATCCTGGCCGTCCCTCGGGCATCCACACCGGAATGCCTGTTGAAACGAATGTCTTCTGTGGAAATGAGTGCATTTACAATATGCGCAGAGAGCTCGTCAAAATCAACATAGGAACGGTTCTCCAGGGCAAAGGGTCCCAGTAGTACTGAGTCTGCCGAGAAAACTAGAGAGGCCAGGTTATTTTTTGGATTTTCAAGTTCCTCAAATGTGGGAATATAACCCAGCTTTCCCTGGGCCAGGAGTATAAACATCAGGGTCAACAGGATAAAAGGCACCGAAAATATTCCCCAAAGAATAATAAGATACCTCTTCCAAAGCCGCGGGGTGTTTGACATTCAGGCTGTAATTTGCGGCTAAAATACTAATAATTTAAATTAAAATTTTGAAGTTCGCACCCGTTTTATCTTACTTTGTGGTGTTTTTAATCAAAATGAATGGGTATTTGAGATGGAAGAGAATTTAGTAATAGTAGAGTCACCGGCGAAAGCAAATACCATCAGCAAATTCCTTGGTAAGGGATTCACGGTAAAGTCAAGTTTCGGACACATCAGGGATCTTTCCAAAGATAACTATGGAATAGACCTTGAGAATAATTATACTCCGGTATACATTGTTCCTGATGACAAGAAGAAGGTCGTGGCCGAGTTGAAGAAATCTGCAGCTGAGGCGTCAACCATATGGCTGGCGTCTGATGAGGACCGGGAAGGGGAAGCCATAGCATGGCATCTTTCGGAAGTATTGAAACTCGATCCGGAGAAAACCAGAAGGATCGTATTTCATGAAATCACCAAGACTGCGATCGAGGAAGCTATTGAAAATCCTCGTGATATAAACACCAACCTGGTGAATGCACAGCAGGCGCGCAGAATACTTGACCGCCTGGTAGGATTTGAACTTTCACCCCTGTTATGGAAAAAAGTCAAACCTGCCTTATCCGCAGGCCGGGTGCAGAGTGTTGCGGTCCGGCTTATTGTTGAACGGGAAAACGAGATCGAGAAGTTTAACTCCGATTCTTTTTACCGGATTATCGCACAGTTTGAGTTTAAGGATGAATCCGGGAGGAGTTATACTTTCCAGGCCGAACTTCCTTCACGACTGAAGGACAGAGATAAGGCCATTTCGTTTCTGACCGCATGTAAAGGAGCCGGTTTCAAGGTCTTCGATGTGGTTAAAAAACCTGCAAAGAAATCACCTGCACCGCCTTTTACCACCTCCACACTTCAGCAGGAGGCAAGCCGCAAGCTGGGTTTCTCAGTTGCACAGACCATGAGTGTTGCACAGCGACTTTATGAAAGCGGGAAGATCACCTATATGAGAACCGACTCTGTAAACTTGTCTAAAACAGCCATAGCAGGAGCAAAGGAAACTATCATTGCTGAATTTGGTGAAGAATACTCAAAAACCCGGAACTTCAGTACCAAGACAAAGGGTGCTCAGGAAGCCCATGAAGCCATTCGTCCAACCTACCTTCAGAACCGGGATGCAACAGGCAGCCGTCAGGAACAGCGGCTTTATGAACTAATATGGAAACGCACCATTGCCTCCCAGATGAGTGAGGCCCAGCTTGAAAAGACCACTGCCCGGATAGGGATATCAACACTTGAGGAGAAGATTGTTGCCAGCGGAGAAGTTATCCGTTTTGATGGTTTTCTCAAGGTATACATGGAATCTAGTGATGAAGAGACGGATGAGAGACCGGCCGGATTGCTGCCACCGATGAAGGAGAACGATGAACTCAACCTTGTCAGGCTGGAAGCTACGGAGCGATTCACCAAAGCGCCTTTGCGATATGCAGAGGCCAGCCTGGTAAAAAAACTTGAAGAACTGGGCATTGGCCGCCCGTCAACCTATGCCCCCACCATATCAACAATTCAGAACAGGGGGTATGTTGTAAAGGAAGACCGCAGCGGAAACGAACGAAGCTTTTGCGTATGCAGCCTGGTTGGTCAGGAGATCTCGCAGGAAACACGTAAGGAGATTGCTGGAAAGGAAAAGGCAAAATTATTCCCTACCGATATTGGGTCGCTTGTAAATGACTTTCTAGTTGAATATTTCAGTAATATCCTTGACTATAATTTCACGGCCAGTATGGAAAAGGAATTCGACAAGATCGCAGATGGAAAAATGGAATGGACCAAAATGATCGACAAGTTCTATCCGGAATTTCATAAGCAGGTTGTTGAAACCACAGCAACCAGTCAGCGGCCCAAGGGAGAGAGAATCCTTGGAAAAGATCCTGAGACGGGACGTCAGATAAGTGTAAAGATCGGACGGTTTGGTCCCATGGTACAAATTGGAGAGGCAAGCGAGGAAGAGAAGCCAAAGTTTGCCAGCCTTTTGAAAAACCAGAGCATCAAGACCATCAGCCTGGAAGAAGCATTCTCTCTTTTTAAGCTTCCCAGAACCATTGGAGAGTTCGAAACAGAAGACCTTGTTATTGGGATAGGAAAATTCGGTCCCTACGTCAGGCATTCGGGTAAATTCTATTCCCTGGCCACAACAGATGACCCCTTTAGCATAAATGCTGAGAGAGCCATCGAAGTAATCAATGCTAAGAGAGAGCAAGATAAAAACAAGATTATCCGGAAATTTGAAGAAAATCCTGGTCTGCAGATCCTGAATGGCAAGTGGGGACCTTATATCTCCCTTGAAAAAGAGAATTTCCGTATCCCAAAAAGTAAAAAACCGGATGAATTGGGCTATGAGGATTGCCTGGAAATCATTGAGAAGGCCAGAAAAGCAAAGAAAAAATAAGCATTAGCAACCCAGCTGAATGAACATTCAAGATTACTGTGATCCGGTCGCACTTGACAAACCCGCTAATCTGCATCTATCGGATAAGGCTGTCCTTTGCAAAAATATTTATATAAATACCCCGGATACGCCCTTAAAGGATCTTGACAGATTTGATCTGGCCATAATCGGTGTGCCGGAAGATCGCAATGCAACGGTAACTGGCTCAGCCGAAGCACCTGATTTAATACGTAATGAACTCTATCAGCTGTTCCGGGTAAATCCAAAGCTCAGGACCATTGATCTCGGAAACCTTAAATGCGGCAATTCCGTTCAGGACACCTACTTTGCCCTGCGGGATGTAATACTTGATCTGCTTGAAAGAAAGATAACTGTTGTTGTTCTGGGTGGAAGCCAGGACCTGACATACGGAATCTATCTGGCTTATGAAAAACTTAACCGTAAATTCAGCTTTGCAACAATTGATTCCAGGCTGGATATGGGGATTATCGACGACCATGTAAAACCGGAGTCCTATCTGATTCCTATATTGTCCCGCAAAAAGGAATTACTTTTTTCCTATTCAAACCTCGGTCACCAGACTTATTTTGTTGACCAGGGGGATGTTGATTTCCTCAGGGATAATTTCCACCAGTGTCTCAGGCTCGGTGAGGTAAGGTCTGATATTGGAAAAGTGGAACCAATTCTGAGGGATGCAGGTTTTGTCAGCCTGGATATTAATTCCGTACGGCAGTCCGACGCTCCGGGATGCACCCACCCCTCACCTAATGGATTCACGGGGGAAGAGATCTGCCAGATCAGCAGGTATGCGGGACTTAGTCCATCTCTGCGTTGCTTTGGCCTGTTCAATTATCTGCCCCAGGCGGATCAGAGGCAACAAACAGCCGCACTGGCAGCACAATCTATTTGGTATTTCATGGACGGGGCATCTCATAGAAAAGAGGAACACCCTCATTCCGCCCCGGATATATTTAAAAAGTTCATTGTCAGTCACAACGACATGGATCATGACATCATTTTTTACAAAAGCCTGGAAACAGACAGGTGGTGGTTTGAGGTTCCTGTTATCCGCCAGACCAAGACCAGACATGTATTTATCTCCTGCTCCATGGATGATTACCAGAAAGCCTGCAATCAGGAAATCCCTGACCGCTGGCTGAATGCTTTTCAAAAGCTGAATTAGTTCCCTTTGCGTAACCTTATTTAGAAATAAAGGTATAAATGTCTTGAAATGCCCATGGTTATTAACACAAATTTGTTAATAAAGCTTGGTTGGAAGTAATATTTTTACTTACTTTACCTTTTCCCAAAGGGAGCAAAAAAGCATTGTAACACCCTCGTTTTCAGGCATGTATGAGCAAACGTTTAGGGATATTTATTTTGAGTCTGGTGAGCATAGTATCGTATTCTCAACACGATACTCCTTTCAGTCAGTATATGTTTACTCTGGGAGCTGTAAACCCGGGCTATGCCGGAAGCAGTGACCAAATTTGTCTGTCAGGTGCTTCCAGGCAGCAATGGGTAGGTTTCCCAGGCAATCCCTCAAGTTCATTTTTCAATGCAAGTGCACCGGTGAAACCTTTCGGGATCAGCAGTGGGGTTGGATTGTCGATTCTGAGTGACAACCTGGCTTTCGAAAACAATCTTGCACTTGCCGCCACCTACGCATACCGGCTTTCAATCGGATCCGGGACCCTTGGCATCGGAGTTGATTTCGGACTGTATAACCAGGCTTTCTCTGCAACCTGGTATATCCCCGATAATGCAAGCCGAACGGATATTCAGCAACCTGGTCAGGATCCTTCAATTCCACAGGAAAGCGAGAGCCAGATTGCTCTTGACCTCGGATTCGGGCTCTATTACAACACCGATAACTTATATTTTGGTGTATCCACCAAGCACCTGAACCAACCCACGATTAAATATGAGACAGCAAATCCATACCTTGCGAGGCACTATTATGTAATTGCAGGTTACCGTTTCCAGTTGTCGAATCCACTGTATGAGATTCTTCCTTCTGCCATATTCAGATCAGACGGACGTATCAATTCCTTTGATGTAAGCGGCCTTGTACGATACAATAAAAAGTTTTGGGGAGGCGTTTCTTATAGAGCTGGAGATGCATTGATAGGGATTATCGGAGTTGAATTAATTAATGGATTGAGGGTTGGATACTCATATGATTTTACAACCTCAGAAATAGGTAATCATAGCAACGGGTCGCATGAATTCACGCTGGGATATTGTTTTAGTCTCAGCCTTGATAAGGCGCCTCAAAAGTATAAGAGCATACGTTTTTTGTAATTCAGTGAAATGAATTATTGAAATTTTTCTTATTTTAGGCTTTGAAAGTCACTTTTATCAACAGAAAACAATAAAATAACAATACAAAATACCCGGAAACAATGAAAAAGCTACTCGCATTTGGTATTTTAATTGGAATCTTCAGCAGTTGCGGGAATATATATACCGGTGAGCTGACAGGAGTCCCAAGCCGAAAAAAATATTTCGAGCCAGACCCCTTTGGAATGGAGTTCGTCCCCCAGGGTTCATATAATGTCGGCCCCGCTGATCAGGATGTGCCTTTTGCTCAGAACCACTTCACCAAGACGGTGACTGTTGATGCTTTCTGGATGGACCAGACGGAGATTACCAATAATGAATACAGACAATTTGTTTTTTGGGTTAGAGATTCCCTAAAAAGGGAACTGATCGGGGAAATCATGGAAGATGAATTCCGGGTGATAGTTGATGGATATGGTGCAGATCTTGAAGAGGATCTATATGGCAGGTCGTATCGGATAAACTGGGAAGCCAGGCTTGATGACAAGCGTCTTATGGAAAATGAAGATGTAAGACAGGCAGTTGACCAGCTTTATTATAGTACCGAGGAAAGGTATTTTGGCCGCAAGGAAATTAATGTGCATAAACTGAACTACCGGTATTTTTGGATTGATCTTCAGCAGGCAGCCAAGAACAAGAACCGTTTTCAGAACTCCTACCTGGAAGATATAGGTGACCTTGACCAGGATCCCGGAGAATATACGGGTACTATTATCGATCCGGAAGGAAATGAGCAAGCAATTGAAAACAGGGGATCCTTTATCCTTAAGGATGTGGTTAACATATATCCGGACACTCTTTGCTGGATAAGAGACTTCACATATTCATACAACGAACCTGCTGCCAAGATGTATTTCTGGCATCAGTCCTTTGACAACTATCCTGTTGTCGGAATCACTTGGAAGCAGGCCAATGCTTTCTGTATCTGGAGAACTCAGCTGCTCAATACAGCACTGGTGCAGCAAGGTGATTCCTATGTGCAGGATTACCGTTTGCCGCTTGAATCCGAATGGGAATTTGCAGCCCGCGGTGGTCTCCAAAACTCCATGTATCCATGGGGAGGTATTTATACCCGCAACCGGCAAGGTTGCTTCCTGGCAAATTTCAAACCTCTCAGAGGTAATTATGCTGTTGACGGAGGCATTACCACTACATCCGTAGGAACATATGAGCCCAATGAACTAAACCTTTATGATATGGCTGGTAACGTTGCAGAATGGTGTGCAAACGCTTATGACGAATCTGCATATTTCTTCCAGCATGACCTTAACCCTGACTATAAATACGAAGCAACTGATAAGGATAACCACGTAATGAAGAGAAAGGTAATCCGAGGAGGCTCATGGAAAGACATAGCATACTACCTTCAGGTAAGTACACGTGCCTATGAATACCAGGATACTTCCACATCCTATATCGGATTCAGATGTATTCGCCCATACATGGGAAACAATTAAAAATGAAAATCATTTAAACCTGAGAAATTATGAATTTTACAGAACTTACTCAGAGTGCCGGCTGGAAAAACTTCATGGCCAAA
>SDBV01004391.1_pt1 | contig 20368 bp, 14 predicted proteins | sample 2277081 | NCBI WGS metagenome assembly SDBV01 (sample SAMN10402039, study PRJNA504765) | marine sediment metagenome | isolation source: marine sediment core GS10_PC15, 223 cmbsf | place: Arctic Ocean: Southern Knipovich Ridge | collected 2010 | reverse complement strand
GCGTTACGCAGCTAATGCGTATTCTGCGTTATCTGCAGTTAAAATTTTTGACAGTTTAAGGAGTTAACGCTCCACCTGCAATCTTTAATCTGTCTATGCCCCAGTCGAAACCAGTGCACCCCCTATTTAAAAGAACGAAGGAATAGTTTTTGTGATGATATCTAAAGGTTATTATACCTTAAGTCCCTTTCTGCATCCCGCTTCTGGTCCTTTCTTTTTATTTCATCACGCCTGTCAAACTCTTTTTTACCCTTGCAAACACCAAGTTCAAGTTTAACTATTCCATGTTTAAGATAAAACCGCAACGGCACTAAAGTCAAGCCTTTTTCATCAACTTTTCTTCTTAATCTTTTAATTTCATCCTTATGCGCAAGGAGCTTTCTGGTCCTATCCGGATTGTGGTTGTTAATGTTTCCGTGCGCATAGAGTGAAACATGCAGCCCTACAAGCCACAATTCATTATTTTCTATTTTCGCATAAGAGTCTGTAAACGAGAATTTTCCTGCTTTCATGGATTTAACTTCTGTGCCTCTAAGTTCAATACCGCATTCGAGCCTATCTTTTACAGTATATAAATACGTAGCTTTTTTATTCCTTAATAATGTGCTCGTATCCTTTTTTTTTAACATATTGATATCCTGCTAATCAGCTTTGAACATTATTCTGCAATTGCAATTCTAAATCCAAGGAACTGTGTACACCAATCAGGCGGCTGTGAGCCCCTTGTAAATATAGTAATTTCATCCTTATTATTAACAAACGAACCACCCTTTACTATCATTTCACTTCCAGATAGAAATGAATTATTCACGTTATTTTCAGGATTCAATGAAGCTAAAAGATTTTTAACAGGAAGGTAGTAGTCATTACACCATTCCCATGCGTTTCCAATTAAGTCTTTAATTCCGTAGATTCCGGAATTACTGCTGCCTGCCTCCTGAATTATTCCGCTTCGACTAAAAACAGTATTTTCAAAAATCTCCTTGCCGTTTGCAACTGCGGCCCATTCCCATTCAGATTCATTTGGAAGCCTCACAGAATAACTGTTCATACTGGATGGCAATTTATTATTAAACCACTTGCAAAACGCATCTGCAGCAAAATAAGACACATATAAAACAGGATAATCTTCCATACCCTCTATAAATTTATCATTACTCCAGTCTAAAAGATAGTTTTTAGTAACTTTACCGCTCTCTATTAGCTTTTCTATATTGATTTTTGACCATTCCGGATTTTCTGTTACAAACTCATAAAACTGGCTATTTGTTACTTCTGTTTCTGCCAGATAAAAAGATTTTACGGTTACCGGATATGGAAAATACATATTCAGTCTGTTATGATATAATAATTCGTTTCCGGAAATATATGTACCGGGAGGTATTAATCTAAAAACAACAGAACCAAGACTAATTTTACCTGTTCTATCATCTGAATTACCAGTTTCTATTTCTTCCAGGGCTGCTAAATGCCTCTCATTAAAAACCTGAAACCATTCCGAGTTAATTATATCTTTCTGCAATAATCCGTATTCTTCATCCTGTAGATTTTCAGGTAAAGAATTAATAAACCAGTATGGGAAATTGTCATGTGTGTTAATAAACTGTTTTGCTCTATTAATTAAGGATGCAATACTTCCCGAATCAAGTACTCTGTTTTTGGTTTCTGTAACTATTAGAGCAGCTATAACTTCTTTTAATTCAGCCGGAGTGTCAGTAAAAAATACCGCATTATATATAAATTGATACAATTTATTTAAATCTGCATTATCTGTTAAAAACTTAGAGGCTTCTGCTGTTTCTGATAGTATGGGGGGCAGGTGATAATCATCGTAAAAACCACTAACCATTCCCCATTCTGTAAAGTCCTTTACAGAATACTCCAATAATCCTGCAAAATCTTCGAGTGTAATTTCTACATGGATTGTTGATTTTAATGGGAACAGCAGAGTACCGAATATTCTGCCGTCTATTTTTTCCTGTAATGTAACTGTTTTATAAAATGCTTTTTTTAACTCTATAGTATGCTCACCCTGTCCTACAAAAACCTCACATGGAGTAATACCTTTAAAAGTATCATCAATCCATACAGAAGCTTTGTCCGGAGTGCTTAAAAACCTTATATAAGTTCCGTTTTTTGTTATTCCCGGATAAAAAAGAGTCATAAAAATTATGAGTAATAGTATTACAGATAATAATACAGTTAGATATAATCCCGGTTTAATTCCGAATATTGGTTTCAGTTTAACATGAACATCAGAGAAATCCGGCATGGGTTCTTTATTCTTTTTATTCAACATGAAGTGATTATAGATATACACCAGTCTCTTGTCAATCTTTGTGTTAATATGCTACTGTTCTCATATAAAATAGGAGATAGAATATTGACTTTAAATGATTGGTACACCGGCCTGCAGGAAAAAACAGAACAGTTTTTAACTTGGAGCAAACGGAGAAAACTATATAAAAAAGAAAAACAACGCAGAAAAAATCAGATTTTAGACTGGATAGAAGTAATCCTTTCTGCTGTTTTAATTGTTTTTCTCATTAACCAGTATTTTTTTCAGGCATACCAGATACCTACAGGCTCTATGATACACACTTTAGAAGTAGAAGATAGAATTTTTGTAGACAAGTTTGTATTCGGGCCGGAACTCATTCCCGGCCAGTTTAAAATTGATGGATTCCGCGAACCTGACCGTGGTGAAATAATAATTTTTGAAAATCCTCAGTATATATCTGAAGGCCCTATGAAAGAAACGCTTCATAGAATTGTTTATATGCTCACATTTACTTTTATAGACTTAAACAAGGATCCTGATAGTGGAATAATAAAAGACGATAAAAAACAGTTTTTTATTAAAAGGGCAATAGGAACGGAAGGTGATAGAGTTAGAACCAATTTTGGAAATCTAGAGATTAAATTAGCTTCTGATACAGAATGGCTAAGCGAAAAAGAAATAAGAGAAAGGTACGGTCTTGATTATCCTGTATACAGGACATTAACTTCAGCGGGCAGCATTTTTGATTATACAGAAAACGGTATACTTGACTATAATGAGAATAATTTAAACAGGCTGGATCAATTTGAGAACATTTATATAAGAATAATTAATGATTATAAACGTAATCCTGCCAATACTCGTAGTAGAAATGAATGGAGAAAAAGAGAGCTTGGGTGGTTCTTAGATGAAGGATATATTTTTCCGCTTGGAGACAACCGTGATAATTCACGGGATGCAAGATTTTTCGGCCCTATAAACCTGCAGAAAGTCCTTGGTAAAGCCGTATTTCGATTCTGGCCTTTAAACAGATTCGGCGGAATATAATAGAGGGAAAATATGCAGTATATCAGGGACTACGCCAATTACAGCTCTAACAAAACGAAATACGGCAATAAACACATAATCTACTTTTTTTTAAAAATAGTGGTTATTGCAGCATTGGCTTACTGGTTTATTACTTCCTTTTTTATCAGGGCTTATGAAGTTAAAACAACTTCCATGGATCCGTCTTTAACAGAAAGTGATTTTGTTCTTGTTTCGCCGATATTATATGGAATTAAAGCGCCTTTTTTGGAAAAGGATTTCAGAGGGATCCAGATTCCGGAACGCGGAGATCTAGTTGTTATTGTACCTCCTTATAAAAACGAAACTTCAATATTTCAAAAAGCGCTCGAACCTGTACTGAATTTTATTACATTGCAGAAATTAAATTTAAACAGAGATGTGCAGGGAAAAGATATTAACTCATATTCTGTAAAAAGGATTATAGGTGTACCCGGTGATACAGTAAAAGTAAATAATTTTGAAGCTTTTATTAAACCGGAAGGCCAGGACAAATTTATTAATGAGTTTAATTTGATTTCAGTTAATTATAAGATTATTCTTGAAAACAATGCTGTTAACTGGAGTAATACACTTCCAGTTTCCGGAAATGTAGATGAAATTATTTTAAAAGAAAATGAATATTTTCTTTTGGGTGACAACAGGCCTTTTTCAAATGATTCACGCTGCTGGGGCCCTGTTTTATTTGAAAGTTTTATAGGCAAAGTTATATTCAGATATTGGCCTTTTGAAAAGTTCGGTGAATTTTAAAAAAATAGATACTCCTACAGGCCTCTACATTCATATTCCAATCTGTAAAAGTAAATGCGCATACTGCGATTTCTATTCGGAAACCGGTTTGACTAATAAAATACAAGAAATATTAATTAAACAGATAATAAAGCAGACAGAGTATTTTATCGATCTTACAGGCAGTCCGGAAATAGCCACTATTTATATTGGAGGCGGCACTCCATCCTTAATAAACAAACAAAACCTAAAAAAACTTCTTGGTTTCCTTAATAAACTTCCGGGAATAAGTCCGGAAACAGAAAAAACAATAGAAGCAAATCCGGAATCAATTAATAGAGAATTTATCAACATCTGTAAAGAAAATTATATAACAAGAATAAGCCTTGGTATCCAGAGTTTTAATAACAGGCTTTTAAATGTACTGGGGAGAAATGCTAAAACAAAAGATAATTTAAGAGCATTATCCTTACTCCGAAGGTTCTGGAATCGGGAAGTAAATATGGACATAATATCCGGAATCCCCGGACAGACTATATCAAACTTAAAAGATGATCTTAAGCGGATAATAGATTCAGGTTCCAGGCATATTTCTGTGTACTCCTTAACTGTATCAGAAGAATCAGTATTGTATAAAAATATTCAGCAGGGGGAAATAATACAAGAACCAGAGGACTATCTTGATGAGCTGTGGCTTGATGCATGTGATTATTTAAAAGACAATGGATTTAATCAATATGAAATATCCAATTTTTGTAAGCCTGGTAAAGAATCCAGGCACAATTTAATCTACTGGAATATGAATCCATATATTGGCATGGGCCCCGGAGCAGTATCTACTGTTCCCGGCGGCCCAACAGGTATTGTGCGGATAAGCAATAATGAGAATATAGAAGATTATTTAACCGGCGATAATTTTAAAACCAGTTTTAAAATTGAAGAAGTAAGTAAAGATGACTTTCTCTTTGAAAACCTAATGATGGGTTTTAGAAAACGGGAAGGTATAAACAAGAAAGTATTTGAAAAACGTTTTGGTCATGGCTTAAAGTATTTTCTTGGCATTATCCTGGACGAATGGCAGACAAAATCTTATTTAGAAGAAAATAAAGATTTTTATTATTTTACGGATAAAGGCAGGTTAATATTAAATGCCTTATTAAGAGATGCTTTTGACAATTTAAAAAGTCCGGAAACTGTTAACTGGCCATAGAAAAAATATCTTTACTCTACCAATCAATTCCTGCTATTGTATTAAGCAATACTTTCCTGTCTATATCCGTATCATTTGCAATTATAGAAATTACAATATTTTTTTCCGGAATAATCGCTAATTGTGTTCCATATCCCGGGCCCCCTCCGCCATGGCCTAAAAAAGTAATACCGTTTTCTTCAAACTTTTTCCATCCTATTCCAAGCTGTGGATTCTCAAAAGTGCCAGCTTCTCCCTCCGGAAATGTTGAAAATATTAAATTTGTACTTACCTGGGAAATTATTCTTCTTCCATTAAACTCACCACCATTTAATATAGCACTTCCAATTTTTGCGAGGTCATGTGCAGGCCCGTTTAGTCCTGTACTCGGAGTGTATAAAGTATATATCTTTTTAAGCCATGTTCTGCCATTTACTGTTTCTATTACATAATTTTCAAACCAGTCATTATTAACCATCATAATTAAAGGTGTATATATACTTATTAGGGCTGCGGAGGGTTCTGCAAAATTTGAAAGCATTTCCGGTGTTCTTATAAATCCGGAATTGTCCATTCCCAGTGGAATAAGAATATTTTCTGTAACATATTCTTCGTAACGCATACCGGAAGCCTGTTCAATTACAGCACCAAGTGCAAGATATGCATTATTTGTATATTCACTTTTCGTTCCGGGTTCAAAATTTAAAGTAGAGTATTCCGAATACTTTCCTCTATAAAAATCACTTTGATTTACAGGAGGCTGTTCACTAAAACGAAGCCAGCTCATTAACTCCGGCATCATAGAAGGAAGGCCGGACTGGTGCGTTAAAAGCTGTCTTATCGTAACGTCATAAGGCTCCCCATTTTTAAGGGCAGGATTAAAATAATCAAGATATTCATTAACATTATCATCAAGATGAATTTTGCCTTTTTCATAAAGCTGGATAATAGCTGCTGCTGTAAAGAGTTTTGTAGCAGACCACCATGCATAGCCTGTATTATTGTCTGCACTTCTTGTTTTACCGGAATCCAGGTACCCGAAAGTTTTATCATAAACAGAAATACCATCTTTAAATACTGCAACACTTATTGCAGGTGGAGTAAGATTTTCTGTAATTAAATTAAGATACTTATCCAGTTCCGTAGAATTAGTTATTTCACTATCAGGTTTTGGCATTTTAGGAGCTGCAAGATATAATACAAAAATTAAAGCAGCAAGCAACCCGATTATTACACCAATAATAAGCCCGATTTTAATTAAAATTGATTTAATGTTCATTGTTAATTCCTTTAAATATTTATAAATAGTATCAATTTTTATACAGTAATACAACTTACTTTTACTACTACAGATATATCACAATAAAAGATAAGTTAAAGACACTCCTGATACTATGAGGAAAACAGTTTTAAAATATTAAATAAAAAAAATTATAAAAACAAATATAAATAAAAATACATTATAATAATTATTAAAATAGGACTTTAAGAGATGCGGGACGAAAATCAGTTTTTAAACAATAAAAAACATACAATCTTAATTATTGATGACGATGGAGATGATTATTTTATTTTTAAAAAAGTACTAAAAAAGGAAGGATACAATACTTTATATGCTCGATCAGGTATTGAAGGCATTAAGGTAATTGAAAATAAGGTTCCCGATTGTATATTGATAGAACAGAATATGCCGAAAATGAGCGGGATAGAAGTTTGCAGGAATATAAGGCAGCATGATTTTTTTACCCATATTCCAATAATAATTCGGACAGATTATCAAGATAAGGAAAATATATTTGAGAGTATAGAAGCAGGAGCGGATGATTTTATTGTGAAATCATCTGATTATAGAATTCTACTTTCAAGAATAAAAGCAATGATAAGAATCAAAATGATTCAGGACAAAAAAATTGAAGATATTAAGTTTTCTAATAGATTAATTGTCTTTAGCAAAAAAATAAATATTACGGATGATAATGAACTGATAAGCGTATTAAAAGAGAATATAGAAAATATTTTTGGTACGCAAATCTTTTCTATATTCCTTTATGATAGGAACGCAGATATACTGGAGCTGTTTGCCCACAACAATCCGGAGCTTATAAAAAAAGATATAGTTATAACCAGAAATAAAAAAAGTATAATGTGGGATGTAATAGATAATAATAAAAAAACATTTATAGACGATTTCCAGAGCTCCATCTATTTTTGCGGTAAAAAACTATACCGTGACAATTTTGCAATTTCATATCCTCTGGCAATAGATAATAATGTATTTGGAGTAATTAATATGAATAATTCAAATACAGGAGATATACCGGAAAAACTTTATAAAATGGCTGTAAATATAGAAGGGCACCTTGCAAGCGCATTATCAAACTCTATAGCTTTTAAAAAATTAGAAAATCTAAGTAATACAGATGAACTTACCCAATTATTTAACAGACGGTATCTTCTTAATATTTTACAAAATGAATTAGAAAGGGCAAAAAGATATAAACGAAATCTATCATGCATAATGATAGATATAGACCGTTTTAAAAATATTAATGATAATTACGGACATCTGTATGGTGATTTTATTTTAAAAAAAATAGGTAATATTTTTAAAACTAATTGTAGAGAAACTGATATTATATGCAGATATGGCGGCGATGAATTCTTTATTATATTAATAGAAACTTCATTAAAACGCGCAATAGCAGTTGCTGAAAAAATAAGAAAACATATAAAAAAACATGAGTTTAATAATGATAATATTTCTACGCTTATTACAATTAGTCTTGGAATAAGTTCATATCCGGAAGACAGTATAGAAAATAAAAAAGAAATAATAAAAATAGCAGATAAAAGATTATATAAAGCAAAAAAAAGTGGAAGAAATAAAACAGTCTATTCTTGATTATTCTATTAAAATGTAGAACAGAATAATATAGTATTTTGGGGCATGGAAAATATTTAATCACTATTTGCTTTCTACTGCCCTCTTTTTCTTATTTTATTTCTATTGTACAGATAAAAATAATGTCTGCATTTTCTTAATAAATACTAACAATAATGTGGGTATCTACAAGTGTCAATTCAATCACCTGGCTGGAAGAAAAAAACCTGAAAGGCTTACAAGCAATAGGGTGTGCACGGCTTATATGCACGATTGGTGAGGAAACATCCATTATCATCTACGGTAAGGATTTTTATAGGTTCTTCTTTTCTGATTACAAATAATTATTAATTTCTGCAATGATGTTCTCCTTTAAGGCCTGAGCCACAATAGCCGAATCGTCTTGAGCATGGAGAACTTCAGATAAGGAGCCCGTTCCCCCTGCTTTTTGATATTTTGAGGCAGCCTCTTGAATGTCTTTCACGGGATAAATCCCCTTCCTGGCCTTAGCCAGGGCATCATCATTAAAATCGGTAGCAAAAATGGTGGCTCTGTCATAGATTCCTTCTTCTTTTAAAATAATCGCTAAGGAATAGACTTCTTCCCCGGTAGCGCACCCGGCGTGCCAGATCTTGAAAAAGGGAAAGGTTTTTAAATAAGGGACAACCTTTTCCCGGAGTGTTCGATAAAATAAAGGGTCCCGGAACCATTCCGTCACAGTGATGGAAAAATGCCATAGAAGCCATTGGAAAAAAGACTCATCATATAATAACTTTTGAATCATTTCTGTCAGGTTACCACAATCCGACTTCTGCAACGCATCCTGGACCCGTCGTTTCATGGTCAATTTCGAATATTGCCTGAAGTCATGGCCATAACGCTGATAAATGGCTTCCAGTAACAGATTCATTTCGATGCTGTTTATTTCGCTTTTTTTCATAGCCCTACTTATACAACCAGATACGCATCATGGAAAACAGGCGTTGTTCTTCCACAGGTTTAGCGAGGTAGTCGCTGGCGCCGGCGGCAATACATTTATCACGGTCGTCCTTCATGGCTTTGGCCTGGGTAGTTTCTCAACAACCCGATGGAGAAACAACGAGGTATCGTCCAGAAGACGTTCCTCGAAATTGACTCCTTTAATGATGATCGAATCCGTGAATTTGAGCAGTAGCTTGTGTTCTTCACGAGTGAGGTCTTTCCCGGTATAGACAATGATGGGCGGAATCCGGAGGTCTTTTTCCAACATCAATTTTTCCAGCAGCTCAAATCCGGTCATATCCGGCAAACCTAAATCGAGGATGACACAATCGAAATTACCGGATAACAGCATTTTTATCCCCTCTTTACCGTTCAAGGCTTCAGTGATTTTCACATCGCCGTTTCCCACAACCAGCCTGATGGCTTTTAACGAGTTTTTGTCATCTTCAATCACCAGCAAATCCTTAACCGTCTTTGTGGTGAAGGATTGAATCTTATTAAGAGCCTCCTCTAATTGTTTCTGGGTGATCGGTTTAGTCAAAAATCCAATCGCGCCTCGTTTACCGGCATCCGGAGTGCTTTCTTCAACACTTATGATATGTACAGGAATATGGCGGGTTTTGGGATTATCCTTAATAGTGTTCAGGACAGACCACCCATCCATTCCAGGAAGGTTGAGATCAAGGATAATACCGTCGAGTAAATACCTTACCGCCAAAGTTAACCCTTCTTCACCACTAGCCGTTGCCAGACACTTGAAGTTTTGATTATGGCATTGATCCATCAGGATTTTCGCGAACCTGGGGTCATCCTCAATCAACAAGAGGATGGTAAAATCTCCTTTCTGCAAATTATCCCGATCATCCTGAATTTTGTATTCTGATTTTAGCATTCCAGGGGATTTCGGTTTTCTAAGAATGGGGGTCTGACCTTCAGGGCCTGATGGATCGCCGCCCGATTTTTTCTTCAGAAATCCGTGTCAGGGAAAATGGCCGAATAAACCACGATGGATACTGGTTTTTAGAAGTGGAACCTGAATAATTTTACCAATCTATCCCGGCAATTGCATTAAGTAAAACCTTTCTGTATATATCTGTATCATTTGCAACCATTATATTAATTAAGAATTAAATTACTATACTTTTTAAAGTATTTGAAAAGATTTTATAAAAAATAATTGTTTAACAGGTTGTAATTATAGTATAAAATGTAATTCTGGATATAAAATTAATATGTATTCAAGACCGAAAGGTATGAATAAATGAACCGAACACAATTCATCGAATCACAAGGAGCTACATGTAATAACTGGACATGGAGCTGGTCATTTATAAATCAAAAAAACAAAATAATTATTTTTGGTGCATGGGATCTTCACACACAAGGGAATACAACACTTATATTTAGTGAAAGCTGGCAGACAAATACAAGAGGCAGAAAGCAGCCAGCTTATAAACAGTCCAGAGAACACATTCGCTTGATAGAAGAGGAAGGATATCAATTAAAAACCTTTCCAATCATTTACTCTGATGCCAATAAAGATGAAAACGGTATTGGCCCTGCAAAAATAGAAGGATTTACTCCAGAACTGACAATAAAATCTTTATTAAAAATTGGAAATAATTGGTATGCGTCTGGCGATGCAATAAATAAGCTTCTACCAGAAGAAGTGAATAATCCAAAAAAATATATCGAAGGTGCATCAAAAACAGTATGGGTTAATACTTATGAGCGAAATCCTGTTGCTAGAGCAAATTGTATTGAGCATCATGGTTATAAATGTACTGTATGTTCTTTTAGCTTTAACAAGTTTTATGGCACTATAGGAGAAAAATATATCCATATTCATCACATAGTTCCACTTTCAGAAATTAAAAAAGAATATATACTCAACCCAATTAAAGATCTTGTGCCGGTGTGCCCTAACTGTCACGCAATTATTCATAAGACACGGCCAGCATTAACAGTAGAACAATTGAAACAGCACTTGGCTGAAAGTAGAAAAAACACATAACAAGGCGATCCAATTTAAGTAAATTCAGCTGCGCATCATTGCAGTATTTTAGATTTTGCGTTATATATAGATAAGATATTAATATAATTGTATTTATTCTGCTAATATGGAGTGATAAAAACAATGGATTTTAAGCCAATAAAGGATATCCTTCATAGAAAAGGTCTTAAAGGACCAACTTTAGAAGTATTACATCAAGATGCTAAGTTATATTTAACATTATTATTACAACTCACTGAAGCCATTGAGTACACTGATAAATTTATAAGAATTGCAAATAGAGAGTTAGCTAAAAGGAAGTTCAATCAGTTCTTTAAAATAGCAATAGAGGAAAATGTAGAACTAGCTGTTACACCAGAATATTCATGTCCTTGGTCCGTGATTAAAGAATTAATAAATGATAACAGACTTCCTAAAGAAAACAAAATATGGATAGTTGGATGTGAGTCTATACATGCCAAAGAATTGCTTGATATTATTAAAACTCAAAATCAAATAGAATGGATATACGATGAAGAACTTGTTAAGCAGAATATAAGTAGCAATCATTTTTTTGATCCGGTTTGTTATCTGTTTAAAACCAGGACCCATGGGAGTAATGAATTAAGAACCTTAGTTCTTGTTCAATTTAAAAATTGTTTTATGGGTGGAATCGAATGGGAGAGAGATAATTTTATTTTTGGTGATAAAATATATGTACTACAAAATGAGACACCTTCATCACGACTTTTCACACTTATATGTTCGGATGCTTTAAATGTTTCATCACCTCAGTTCTATCAAGAATTTATGAATTTACCTCATTTAATAATCCATATTCAACTTAATAAATCTCCAAATAACCCAATATTCAGAAATTATAGATGTAATTTATTCAATGCAGGCTGGGAGAATAAAGAAGTATTATGCTTGAATTGGGCAAGACATGTAAAAATGAATAATACTCATTTTAATAATTATGGAGGAACATCTTTTTATACTCAATCCAAAAAAATAGAATTAAACGATGCCAGAATTGAACATAATCACAAATTGGGTGCATATTACACATATTGGAAAGAGAGACGCACATCTAATTATTTATTTAACTTTGATGAAAATGTTTTCTGCTTTAGAAATACTAAACCATCTCAAATAGCTGACTCAGTTGTTCAAAGAAAAAGAACAGGATTAGAAATGTTTAAGGTTTTGACTTGGAATATTAATAAAAGTGTATGGGATGAAATCACTAAAACTAATTCTGGTTTCCTTGAGTTATGTAATGGTATGAGGAGAAGGGATACCTGCAATATTTTAACTTGTAGTAATATCGAAAATGTAAATATTGAACGTTTAATATCACTTTCAACAGGAAAAGCTACAACAGAAAATTGGTACCAAGTCCAAGAAAATGAATTCTTCAAAATAGATGATGATGGAATAAATAAAAGAATGACATTTACCCATGATCCCTGCCCAGAAACATATGAAAGAAGGAAAAACTTTCTTATTCAATTTGCAAGATTAGCAAATCATATTATCAATAATCATGATTATTTCCCAGACACAATAGCTGACTTGAAGGGGAATTGTAAAGTAGACTATCGCCCTAATGGAGATAATAATTCTTATAACATTAATTTATTCCCAATTGATGATAATGGTTCTAGAGCAACAGGGATATATAAAGGTGAAACCGACAAGGCAACTGCATTGGAAACTTTTGAAAGGACAAAAAAGCTTTTTAATGATAGTCAAAATGGAGCAAGAATAGTTGTGTGGTACCGTGATGCCGAAGGTTATGAAAATGTTAGCGGAAATAAACCCAAAATACCTGATAATCCATCAATACCAATAAATTCAATAAGGTCAACAAGGCGATGATACAAAAACAAACTATAGAAATGTTGAAGTACTATTTTGGGGATGTATTACTATCAGGTGATGATGTTGTGGTACGATGCCAAAAGTCGTTTCATGACAAACCATACCAAATATTTTATTTTGATATGACAGATAAATGGCTGGAATTAATAGATGATAAGAAGAACTTAGAACATTATATCGAGAGTAGATTACGGAAGGACTATTATAATAATACAGGTTATCTTCAATGGAATTATTATTATGCATTTATTTCTGGTAATAAAGAAATAAAGCAAAATAATGATAAAAAAATACAAATTGAAAAGGATGAATTATACGCGCGAAAATACATAATGACTTTATTGCAGTTGGAAGAATGGTTAAAAAGATCAAAGAACATCGGTAAGAGAACAATAGCTGAGATAAAGAGGGATTTAAGTGAGGAATGGATTAGCAAATTAAAAGAGGCGCAATTAGATGCTATTTATTTGGATACAAAATATAAAGATGGTGTTGAAAATTATTTAAAAGGAGATCCCATACTAGAAGTGGAAAAAACAATTGCGGATGATAAAAAATCTGATGTAAATGTTATTATAAATATAAATAATCTGAAATGGAAGAATTACCGCCCATATCCTGAAAAAAAAGAATTTAAATTTGGAAAGGTTAATCTAATAAAAGGTATAAATGGCAGTGGAAAAACTTCTCTTTTAGAAGCAATAGAATTACTATTATGTGGTAAAACTAAACGTAATTATGACAGAGATGAATCAGGAAACGATATAAAAGCATTAATTAATAATGGAATAAAAAAAATAAGTTTCAGTAGTAATAACTATCTTCTAAAAGAAAGAGATAAGTTTTGGTATAATACTTCAGCCAAAAATGTAAGCTGTCGAATTTATGAACGATTTAACAAATTTAACTTTTTCAATAGTGACGCAGCTTTTCAATTATCTTCTGGAAATAAGCAAGAAATAGAAAAAGCATTTGAAGATTTAGCAATGGGATATCAAGTAAACAGGCTTGAAGAACGTTTGCATGGGTTCAATGATAGATTTCAAAAAAAGTTAAAGGATTATAGTAAAATTATTAATGAATCTAATAAAGAACTTAAGGAGCAAAAACAACTGCTTAATGAAATAGGGCAAATTGATGATCAACCGGAAAAATTGCTTGAGGAGATTATAGCTGAAGCCAAACAAGCAAATTGGATTCTTCCAACTAAAACTGATAGCATTATAACCCAGTTTGAAAAGAACATTACATCGTTAAAATATTATTTAAAAAATATTAATTCAGAGATAAATTGGATTGATGTTATCAGTCAGAAGAAAGTTGAAAAAGAATATAATTATTTAAAAAATACAAAAGATAAAGTGGTCAAAATAAAGCGAGAGGTTCGGAAGCTTAAGCTAACCTTTGAAAAAAAGAAAAAAAAATGTAAAGATTTAGAAGAAATAATACAGCATTTATCTTCAGTTGAGTATTATTTTAAAGATGATAAAATTGATCAGTTAGAAGGACTTAAGAGGAAAGTTACTTATACTACATATCATATCAATAAGTGCCGGAAAATCAAAAAAGCCATGAATGATGTTGACCAAGTAAAGTATATAGAAATAAAAGAAAGCCTGAAAGAATATGAAAATAAAATAAAATCAGAGTTAGAAACCCTTGAGATAAAAATAAAGGAAATAGAAAAGGAAATTAAAAATGAGAAAAATAATTTAAATCAACTTGAAAATATTGTTACAGATATAAAATTAAAAGGAAAGGAGTTCATTAAATTACAAAAAGGTGCTATAGAATGTCCACTTTGCCATACTAAACACCCGGAGGGTGTTTTAATTAAGCTTATTGAAGAAGTAAAAGATGAGTTTCAAAACACTGAAGACCAAAAACTTTTACTTGAACAAAGGACAGATTTAACAAAAAAACTTGAAACTCTGAAAAACAATGATACTAATTTTTCTATTCTTAAGGGATCTTTATATATATTATATGATGACGAAAGTTTTGAAAGTAAATCAATTGTCGATTTACTAACAGATTTAAGAAATGAGATGAAGCCGCTTAACAAGCTTAAAGAACAATTAGAAAGATTAAAAAATATCCAAATTTATTTTAAAGAAAAAGGACTTGACGAGAAAGAGTTTATTAAAATAAAAGATCAGTTATCGAGTAAAAATGTCGAGATTGACCAAGATTATGACAAGAAAAAGAAGGAATATGTAGATAAGCTAAAAGCATTAAGCGAGGAAATTGATATTAATCAATTAATAATAGAGAATTCAGAAAAAAATATAAATAACATATTAGATGAAGCTGGGATAATTGATGGAACAGATAAAGTATTAAATGATAGAATTGAAAAAACAAAAGCCGCTATTGGGAACTACAAAGATATAAATAGAATTATTACTTTAAATCCTAAAACAGATTTAATAACTATTGATAGAGAGATAAATAGGATTTCAGTGTTATTTGAAAGATACAAGGAATTAAAAATAAAAAAAGAAGAAAACGAATTAATAATAAAAACATCTACCACAAAAATTAAAGAATTTCAAGAAAAAAAAGATTTAAACATTCCTATAAAAGAGAGGGCAAAAAAAGCTTGCGATGCAATTTATGACATTTTTAAAAACCATAGTAAACAAGAATTTTTTAAGGATTTCATTGAAGATAATAAAGATGATATAGTAGATATTTTTAAATCTATTCATGCACCTAAGGAATTTAATAATTTAGTCTTAGATAAAGACAATATTTCTCTGAAAAGAATTAATTCAGATGTTGCTGCTAAATTGACTGAGATAAGCTCAGGACAAAGGTCAGCCCTCGCATTATCCATTTTTCTTGTACTGAATCAAAAACTCAAGAATGGACCAAATATTTTGTTATTTGATGAACCAGTTTCTACTGTAGATGATTTGAATATTTTGTCATTCATAGATTATTTACGAGAATTAGTTATTAATACAGATAGGCAATTATTTTTTGCAACAGCAAATGAAAATCTGTCCTACTTATTTAAGAAAAAATTTGGCTTTCTTAAAGATGATGAATTGATAGAAATAAATCTTGATAGATAATAATATAAATTGCATAAAAAAAGAGAGGTATTAAATGTACATAATTTAATCCTTTGAGAATAAGAAATTTAAAATAAAAAATCGTTGCGCCAATATTTATTAGTATATGCTCAAATAAAAAGTAAACTCAAATATTTGCTACTAAGGTGAAAAATGGAAAGGAAATCAAATTCAAAAAACGAACTAATTTCTTTACCAGCAAATTTAACTACTGGTTCCAAATCAATTGTTAATTCTGTTAATTTTGATCTTATAGGTTCTGATTTGGGCAAATCAGTTGAATCTGCTATACAAGCTGCATTAGATGATGGTGCAGTATTAAAAAATGGAAAAGATCCTCTTTTTATATTTCGAAAGGTTCTATTTACTTGCATTCGTGATATTGAGTCACACCCGCGAGGGCGTTTGTTCCAGGAGTTCCTGTTAAAAGGTCCTTACGAAAATGTTGGGGAGTTTCCTAAGGAGTTGATAGGACAGCGTCTTTCTGACGCTGAGTCCAACTCCACGATTACTTTCATCTACTCGTTTATGGTGAACTCTTTTAAAGGAGCACTCTCCGAATTACTTGCAGCCAAAACCTGTTCACAACTTCTAAAGCAATTACAACAAAATCAAGAGCTACCCACAAACGCCCATTTATATATTGGTGATGCTGTGGGTGTTCAACGTGCTAAGGGAAAAGGCATTCTAAAAGGTGCAGACATGTACATCCTTATAAAAGAAAAAAGAGCGAATGCGGATTCAAGTATTACCGTGGTAGGAGTGATAGAGGTTAAATCATACATTCCATCGAAAAAAAAACTAAAAAAGCAGCTTAACTTACATGTTGAACGAGTCAAACGAGGATTATGTGTCGAAGGTGTTGACTATCCTTCAGATAAGGTCAATGTGGGCTATGGAAGAGACAGGCGGATTATACGTATTTCTGTTCTGCCAAGACTCTGGAAATTATCACGTTTATTTCAATATAAAGATTCCGAAAGTGGACATTTGCTTCATATTGATAATCGTAAACCTCCATTAATAGACGAAATTAAACAGATTGGTGATAACGATTGGCGTATAACTTTGCGATGGTCGCAAGAGGCACTTGCCGAAGCCAGTTATGAAATGACCTTTTGGTATATGGAAAAGATAGGTGAAATAATATATTCAAAATCAATGCCTAAAGGGTGGGAGGAGATGAAACCCGCTGAAGCCGGACGAAACGCTATTAAAATGATGCTTTATTATTTTAATAGACGTTGTTGTTACATTATTAGGAAAAAGCAACTATCCATTAAGGAGAAAAAACGAATACTAAGACAAAAACAACGTGCAATAGCCCTATACAACAGCTATGGATTTGGTTATGCAATGGGAATGAATTTCAAGAATGCTGATGGTAACCGCGAAATGCTTTGGCCTAAGGATCTGGAAGAAATTCTTATAGCAGGAAAGACTAAGAGTGGATGTATTATTTGTTAAATTCAAGTTTTAGAACCTATAGTAGAATAATTAGAAATTGTAATATATGACTATATTGCGATTTTATATACAGTTAAAAAATTAATATGAAATAAGATTAATATTATAAACTTACAGAACAAGATTGCACTTATAGTACTCCCCCCCTCCCAAAAAAATCTTGTTACTTAAGGTGTTATATATCATTCTGGTATCAGGCGTAAAACATGCTCCCGATGCATCAGAACACGGATGATCTGTCTAAAAACGTTCTAAATCTGGTTCTGTTTTGCCTCGGGAGCATGTTTTACGCCTGATACATAAATCAAATCCATTCACACCGTAAATAACTAGTGCCATACTGACTTGACCCTTAAATCAACGGAATATATAATCACAAAACCAATAAATAAACCTAATAGTTAAATTCCAGAGGTTAAATATCTGTTACTAAGGAAGGAAAAAAATGAGTGTCCGGGTTAGATACGCACCTTCGCCAACAGGCAATCAGCATATTGGCGGATTAAGAACAGCATTGTTCAATTATTTATTTGCAAAAGCAAATAATGGAAAGTTTATTCTAAGAATAGAAGATACAGACCGGGAAAGATTTAAAGAAGACGCATTACAGGATATATACAATACATTTGATTGGCTCGGATTTCACTGGGACGAAGGTCCGGATAGAGGAGGGGAGTACGGCCCTTACTTTCAATCTGAACGTAAAGAAATTTATAGGGAATATGCAGACAAATTATTGGAAAGCGGAAAAGCATACTACTGCTACTGTTCCAGCGAAAGGCTAGAAGAACTTAGGAATTCCAAACAATTCGGCTATGACAGGAAATGCCGCAATCTATCAGCAGAAGAAAAAAAGCCATTCCAGAGTTCCGGTATTAAACCGGTAATCAGACTTAAAATACCTATGGAAGGTGTTACAGAGTTCCATGATGAAGTGCTCGGTAAAATAAAAAGGGGCAATAAAGATATAAGCCCGGATCCTGTCATTTTAAAATCCGACGGATTTCCTACTTATCATCTTGCGAATGTTGTTGATGATCACCTCATGGAAATTACTCACATACTCAGAGCTCAGGAATGGATACCCTCCGTTCCTATTCATATTCATCTTTACAAAGCATTCGGATGGGAGCCTCCCAGGTTTTGCCATCTACCCATGGTAATTGGAAAAGACGGACAGAAACTTTCAAAAAGGCATGGTTCTACAAGTGTTATTGAGTTTATAAAAGCTGGTTATTTGCCGGAAGCAATTATAAATTATGTATCACTTTTAGGCTGGTCTTTTGATGATAAACGTGAGTTTTTTACTTTAGAGGAATTGGAGAAGCTTTTTTCTATTGAGAAACTTAATAAATCACCTGCAGTATTTGATTATAAAAAGCTCGACTGGTTTTCCGGAATGTATATAAGAAAACTGGAAAACAAAGATTTAAAGCAAAAAATTTTACCGTATTTAAAAGAATCCGGATTTATAGCTGAACCATTATCAGAATTACAGGAAGAAATTGTAGATAAGCTTATACCGCTTGTAAAGGAAAGGCTTAAACATATTTCGGATGTAACTGGTCTTGTCGGATTTTTATTTAATGAAGTAGAAGTAAAAGCAGAAGACTTAATTCCTAAACGGCTGGACAAAGATAAGACATTAGAAGTACTTGAAGAATGTACTAAATTATTAATGGATTTTGAGAAAATATCTGATGAGGTTCATGAACAGAACTTCAGGGATGCTTCTGAAAAGCTGGGTGTAAAACTTGGAGACATGCTGTTTCCATTCAGGGTTGCAATTACCGGCTCTACTGTATCACCACCGTTGTTTGAATCCGTTCGTTGCTTTGGAGTTGATAAATCTATATCAAGATTAAAGAATGCTATTGGCATTTTAAGATAATAATAATTATTAATAATTTTCATTATCAAATGTAATATTTAGGAGATTATATATGGAAAATACAGCAGATGTGTCAGATGTAACTATGGAAAAACTCGTTTCCCTCTGCAAGAGAAGGGGATTTATTTTTCAATCAAGTGAGATATACGGAGGGCTCTCCTCTGCATGGGATTACGGACCATTAGGTGTGGAACTGAAAAAAAGAGTGCAGGATTTCTGGTGGAAAGAAATGACCCAGCTTCATGATAATATCGTAGGACTGGATGCAGCTATACTGATGCATCCGAAAGTTTGGGAAGCTTCCGGCCATGTGGAAAACTTTACAGATCCTCTTGTAGACTGTAAAGACTGCAAATTGCGTTTTCGTGAAGATATGATACCGGAAGAAAACCAGAAAGAACATAAATGTCCGGAATGCGGCGGTGAGCTGACAGAACCAAGAAATTTTAACCTTATGTTTAAAACACACATAGGCCCTGTAGAAAATGATTCCGGTACTGTTTACCTGCGGCCGGAAACCGCGCAGGGTATTTATGTAAACTTTAAAAATGTTACACAATCGAGCAGGCAGAAAATTCCATTCGGTATTGCACAGGTTGGTAAAGCATTTAGAAATGAAATAACTACAAAAAACTTTATTTTCCGTACCTGTGAGTTCGAGCAGATGGAAATGCAGTATTTTATTCATCCGGATGAAGACAAAAAATGGTTTAATCACTGGAAACAGGCACGTATGGATTTCTATGAAAAACTCGGAGTAAGAAAAGAAAAACTCCGCTTTAAAGAACATGGCCCTGATGAGCTTGCACATTATGCAAAAGAAGCTTTTGATATTCAATACGAATTTCCATTCGGATGGCAGGAGCTTGAGGGTATTCATAACAGAACGGACTTTGACCTTAAACGCCATTCTGAGTATTCCGG
>SDBV01004390.1_pt1 | contig 20369 bp, 14 predicted proteins | sample 2277081 | NCBI WGS metagenome assembly SDBV01 (sample SAMN10402039, study PRJNA504765) | marine sediment metagenome | isolation source: marine sediment core GS10_PC15, 223 cmbsf | place: Arctic Ocean: Southern Knipovich Ridge | collected 2010 | reverse complement strand
GGCGAGTTCGACCTCCTTTTCTTTGAGGAGTTCGGGGTCGTATTGGGGCCAGGGTTCGTAGACTAATGTATCGGTGTGGCCCAATCGCTGCCATAGTTCTTCTGCTATGTGCGGTGCGAAGGGGGCGAGGACGAGGACGAACTTTTCGATTGCGTCTTTGGGGCGGACTTGCTGTCTGCCGAGGTGGTTTACGAAGATCATCATCTGGCTGATTGCGGTGTTGAAACCGATTGTCTCGATGTCGCTGCCAACTTTTTTGATTGTCTGATGCAGGAGCCTTGTTGTCTCTTCGTCGGCTTGCGCTTTCTGCACGGCCGAACACAACTCGCCGGTGTCCTCATTGACGATCATTCGCCAGGCCTTGTTGAGGAACCGGTGGACGCCCTCTACGCCCTGCGTGTTCCATGGCTTGGTCGCTTCCAGCGGTCCCATGAACATCTCATAGAGCCGCATGGAATCGGCGCCGTAATCGACGATGATCTTGTCCGGGTTGACCACGTTGCCCCGCGACTTGCTCATCTTCTGATTGTCCTGGCCCAGGATCATGCCCTGATTGACGAGCTTTTTGAAAGGCTCGGCTACGCTTACATAGCCCAGGTCATGCAGGAGCTTGTGCCAGAACCGCGCGTACAACAAGTGCAGCACGGCGTGTTCTGCGCCGCCGATGTACAGATCGACGGGCATCCAGTACTTCTCCTTCGCCTCGGCAAAGGCGGCGTCGGGATTATTGGGGTCCATGTACCGCAGAAAGTACCAGCAACTGCCCGCCCACTGGGGCATTGTGTTGGTCTCGCGTCTGCCCTTGCGGCCGTCGGGCAATGTGACATTCAGCCAGTCGGCAGCTTTTGCCAGAGGCGGTTCACCGGTGCCCGTGGGCTTGTAATCGGCAACTTCGGGAAGTACAAGCGGCAGTTCATCTTCCGAAAGCGCGACGGTCCCGCCGTCTTCAAGGTGCACAATTGGAAACGGCTCGCCCCAGTATCGCTGGCGACTGAACAGCCAGTCCCGCAGCTTGTAATTAACCGCGGCCTTGCCGAGACCCTTTTCTTCGAGCCATTCGGCGATCTTTACTTTGAACTCGGCAGTCGGCAATCCAGAAAACTGCCCCGAATTGACCGCCGTTCCGTCGCCGGTGAAGCAGCCCTCGAAAGGCTGAGGCGGCTTGACCACTTCGATAATCGGCAGCTCGAACTTCGTAGCAAACTCCCAGTCGCGCTCGTCGTGGGCGGGGACTGCCATGATTGCGCCTGTGCCGTAACTGATCAGCACATAGTCGCTGATCCATATAGGGATATTCTCGCCGTTGACCGGATTGATCGCCCGGGCGCCGGTAAACTGGCCGGTCTTTTCCTTGGCCAGGTCGGTACGGTCAAGATCGCTTTTTGTCGCTGCTTTTTCGATGTACTTTTTCACCGCGTCTTTGTGCTCGTCTGTGGTGATGACATCGACAAGCCGATGTTCGGGGGCAAGGACCATATATGTCGCGCCGAAGAGCGTGTCGGGGCGGGTGGTGAAAACGCGGATTACTTCGTCGTATCCGTTGACCTTGAAATCGACTTCGGCGCCGATGCTCTTTCCGATCCAGTCGCGCTGCAGCTTCTTGATCGATGAGGACCAGTCGCATTCATCGAGGCCGTCCAGCAGGCGCTCGCAGTATTTCGTAATGCGCAGCATCCACTGCCGCATCGCCTTTCGAACGACCGGATGCCCGCCGCGCTCACTCAGGCCGCCGATGACTTCTTCATTGGCAAGGACCGTGCCCAGGGCCGGACACCAGTTGACGGGCGCGAAACTTTCATAAGCCAGACGGTGATCTTTAATATATATTTGTTTTCCTTCTTCGGTGAGTCCGTCGGGGATGGGCAACTGCTCTATGGGCTTTGCCTTCTGCTCGTCGTCGTCGAAGTAGCTGTTGAAGAATTTCAGGAAAATCCACTGTGTCCACTTGTAGTAGTTGGGGTCCGTGGTATCGACCTGGCGGTCCCAGTCGTAGGAAAAGCCTAAGGATTTGACCTGGCGGCGCATGTTGTCGATGTTCTTCTGCGTCGTGGTGGCGGGATGGGTGCCGGTTTGGACTGCGTACTGCTCCGCGGGCAGGCCGAAAGCGTCCCAGCCGAATGGATGCAGGACGTTAAAACCCTTCATGCGTTTGTAGCGGGCTACGATATCGGTTGCCGTGTAGCTTTCGGGATGGCCGACATGCAGGCCCTGACCGCTGGGGTAGGGGAACATGTCAAGGATGTAGTACTTGGGCTTGGAATCGTCGCAAGTGCTTGCCGGATCGATACTTGCAGGCTCCCATGCCTTGAATGTGCGGTGGGTCTCCCAGTGGTCCTGCCACTTCTTTTCAATCTCGTTGAAGTTGTAGACGCCCTTTTCCATTCATATCTTCCTGATTCGTATTGGGTTGCATCGGCTCAAATGGCAAAGATATCCAGTTTTAGGCCTGTCAGGGGGGTTGCGATGCCGGCATTCCTGTGCAACCAAGCCACATAAATCGTTTATTGTCAACCACTTGCGTGCGGACAGCCGCGGTCGGTACAGGTGAGGCACTTGCTGCTGTCACCTGCCTTGCTGACGCCGACGGCGAAGCTGGAAAAGCGTTTTTCGAGCTTTTTCGAGCCACAATCGGGGCACGTCAGTTTGGGCGATCTGGCGGACTTGACCAGAAACTCATTGACTTTGCCGCAGCCGGAACACTGGTACTCATATATCGGCATAGAAATCTCCTTTTTGCCGGTAAGTTAACACATTTGATTGCAATTACTTAGAGGATCAAACTACGCATCATACAGATGTTTTGGTTCAGATTCAACAGGAAATTGGCTCAACGGCCGGTTTGGCGGTGCGAAACCTTAGTCGATCCGCAGAAACAGCGGAAATCTGACTGGCAATCTGGTAAAATGGCAAAAGTCTGGCAAATGTTAACAAAGGATGATGAACATGAGACATTTCTGTAATTGTGGTTTGGTCTTTCTGCTGGTTGCGACGGCCGGAGTGGCCTGTGCGGTGGAGTCGCAGAGTGTTCTTGTTGAGGCGGAGGCGTTTGCCGATTACGGAGGGTGGGTGCCGGATCAACAGTTCATGGACGAGATGGGATCGCCGTATCTGTTAGCTCACGGCTTGGGCAATCCTGTCGCCGATGCCGCAACGATGGTCGTATTTCCTTCGACAGGTACTTACAGGGTATGGGTCCGGACGTTTGACTGGGTCGCCAGGTGGAATGCGCCGGGTGGGCCGGGTCGGTTTCAGGTGCTGGTCGACGGCAAGGCGCTGGGGGAGACGTTCGGCGCGGAGGGCAAAAAATGGCATTGGCAGCAAGGCCCTGCAGTGGAGGTGGACAAGCTTGAAGTGTCGGTTGCACTTTGTGACCTGACGGGGTTCGAGGGGCGCTGCGATGCGATCCTTTTTACCAAAGACGCTGCGTTTACACCGCCGAATATCGACCCTGCGATGAGCAAGTGGCGCGCCAGGCTGTTGGGTTTGTCGGCTGGGCCGAAGGATTGCGGACAGTACGATCTGGTTGTTGTCGGTGGGGGCATGGCGGGGGTGTGTGCGTCGCTTCAGGCAGCGCGGTTAGGGCTGAAGGTCGCGTTGATTCAGGATCGGCCGGTCCTGGGCGGCAATAACAGCTCGGAGGTGCGAGTGTGGCTAAACGGCGATACGAATTTCGAGCCGTATCCGCGCATAGGTGATGTTGTGCGTGAGTTGGAGCCGGCGAAGCGCGCACATTACGGGCCTGCCAATACGGGTGAGCTTTATGAGGATGGCAAACGGACCGCGGTGGTCCGAGCCCAGGAGAATATTAGTCTGTTCCTTCGGCATCGGGCCAACAAAGTGGAGACGGCGGAAGGCAAGATCACGGCGGTGATTGCCGAGAATATTACCACCGGGCAGCAGTTGCGATTTGCCGGTAAGTATTTTGCCGACTGCACCGGCGACGGGTGTGTCGGCTATCTGGCGGGGGCGGATTACGAGATGACCTTAGACGGGCATATGGGACGGTGCAATCTCTGGAATGTGCTCGATACGGGCGAACCCGTATCGTTTGCCCGATGCCCCTGGGCGCTGGATTTGGGCAGCAAGCCTTTTCCCACCGGAGAAAAACAACTCGGCGCCTGGTTCTGGGAGAGCGGCTTTTACCACGATCCTTTCGAAAAGAGCGAGTACATCCGGGACTGGAACTTCCGGGCGATGTACGGGGCATGGGATGCGCTGAAGAATGTCAAGGGTATCTTTCCCAATCACAAACTAAACTGGGCGGCATATATATCGGGCAAGCGCGAATCGAGACGCCTGCTCGGTGATCTTATTTTGACGAAGGAAGATTTTGTCCAGGGCTTCAAATACCCTGACGGGTGTGTGCCATGTTCGTGGCAGATAGACCTGCATCTGCCCGATCCTCAGTACGACGACGGCTGGGAGGGCGACGAGTTCATTTCAAAGGCGTATTATACGTCTTATGATGTGCCGTACTGGGTCCCTTATCGGTGTCTGTATTCGCGGAACGTAGCCAATCTCTTCATGGCCGGGCGCGACATCAGCGTTACGCACGAAGCGCTTGGGGCTGTGCGGGTGATGCGGACCGGAGGCATGATGGGCCAGATCGTGGGGATGGCCGCTTCGATATGCAAAAAATACGACACGATGCCGCGCGGCGTTTACATGGAGCACCTGACCGAACTAATCGATCTGATGAAAAAGGAAGTTACCGTCGCATGGCTGGAAGGGGCGGGCGCGAATCTTGCACGTCATGCCAGAGTGTCGGTTTCGAGTGATTATGATTCGGCGAAGTACCCCAAATCCCATATCAATGACGGGCAATGGGACGTAACGAAGAGCGATCTGCGGTGGTTAAGCAGCGACGCGGCAATTGAAGATTATGTGGTGTTTGAGTGGGACCGGCCCCAAACCATCAGTGCGGCGCGGATTGTCAGCGGGTGGTTCGACGGCAGGCGGGCGGGCAATCCGATTGCAGATTTCGCATTACAATACTATGATGGAGGCGCATGGCGGGATATTGCGGGGGCGGCTGTTACCAATAACAGGCAGGTCAAGTGGCTTGGGAAGTTTGATGCGGTAAAGTCCGATCGGATTCGACTGGTGATTACGAAAACACCTGGCGATATTTCGCGGCTGTGGGAGGTGGAGTTTTTTCATCCGAAGGCGGACGCCAATGACGACGGGCTGGTGAATTTTTCCGACGTTGCAGAATCCGTGCGGCCGTTGCTTGCACGGCGGATGCAGGTGGAATGAGAGGCTGAGATGGTAATTCGTCTTGTACTTGACTGATGAGCGTCTCATGGTGTACTATTGTAACAGCGTGGGGGCAGTGAAAAAACGGAGAGATACATGATGAGGTTGATTGGTTCGAAGAACAAGAGCGTTATGTTTTTGATGGCGATGTTGGCTGTTGCTGTTGTCGTGCCGGCAGTACAAGCCGAAGTTCGATTTGTCAAGACGGTTCTGGATACGGCCTTTCGCGCCGAAGGCGTGGCGATCGCCGATGTCAATCGCGACGGCAAGCCGGATATCTTAGCGGGCGAGGTATGGTACGAGTCGCCTGGCTGGAAGATGCACGAGCTTTGGCCGCCGGGAGTCTATGATCCCGCCAAGGGTTACAGCAGCACATTTTCCAATTACGCCTTCGATGTCAACGGTGACGGCTGGATCGATTCGATCACTACCACGATGATGGGCCAGCCGTGCCACTGGTTCGAGAATCCGAAGAATAAGGGCGGCCACTGGAAGAGGCGCGTGGGCGCAAAGAGCGCCTGCAACGAGACGCCGATGTTTGTGGACCTGTTGGGCGATGGCAAAGGCGTTGCGCTTTTCGGAGTCCAGCCGGGCGGATACATGGCATGGTTCAGTTTCACGGACAATCCCGACAGCGAGTGGGACATGCACAAGATTGCCGGTCCGGATGCACCGGGCACGAAGCGGTTTAGCCACGGTCTTGGGGTAGGCGATATAAACGGCGACGGCCGCAACGACGTGCTTGTGACCGAAGGCTGGTGGGAAGCGCCGGAGGATCGCAAGCAGGAAAACTGGAAGTTCCACCCGGCCAACTTCGGACCAGCCTGTGCCGATATGCTTGTTTATGATATCGACGAGGATGGCGACAGTGATGTAATTACAAGCTCCGCCCACAATTACGGCGTCTGGTGGTATGAGCAGATGCCCATCCCGGGCGAGCATCCGCAGTTCAAACAGCACGAGATATGCAGGGATTTCTCGCAGGGACATGCAATGAAGCTCGTCGATATCAACAACGACGGCAAAAAGGATTTCGTAGTCGGCAAAAGACACTTCGCACATAACGGCAATGACCCCGGAGCAAATGAACCTGCCGTCGTCTACTGGTTTGAAATCGGCAAAAAGAAAGATGGCCAATGGAAGCTTTCAAGGCACCTGATAGATGAAGATTCGGGTCTCGGCACACAGTTCGACACCGCCGACCTAAACGGCGACGGCAAAGTCGACATTGCCGGCGCAAACAAGAAAGGCGTCTTCGTCTTCACACAGAAATGACCAGGAACACCGCATCGTGTGTCTCTGCCGGTGGTGCAAGCACCTGAAACCGTCAAATCTCTTCCGGTGTCAGAGAAACAGCGCCGGGCTTACGGAGAAGTGTCCGGCGAGTATCCTGATGTGGTTTTTGCTGAGGCCGCGCTGGCCATTTAGAATCCTGCTGCCCAGTGAGCGGTCGCCGAGGAGTTTGCCCAGATCGGAGGCGTTCATGCCGTTTTCTGCGATGAGGAACTTGAGGGCTTCGAGAGGTGTCCAGCTTTCATCGATGGCGTAATGAGCACTTTCGTATTCTTCGATCAGCAGGGTCAAACTCTCGACGTACCTGGACTGCAGGCTGTTGAGTTTTCGGCCAATCAGGCGGTCCGCAGCTTCCAGGGCCCTTGCATAATCCTTTCCGGTGCGAACAGGATAAAGGGGATAGAAGTCTCGCAACAGTCCCAGCCAGCTTTCCGGCAGTCGGCGATCGCCGGTTCGTGTTTTCTTTTTTGCCAATGGGCTCATGTTTCCCTTTCTCTGCTCTTCATCGCCTTGCGGCTGCCGCTTCTTCTATTCCGAAGGCAGTGTATCCTTCCAGCCTCCAGCATCGTATTCGGCATGAGTCAGGATCATACCGACATAAACTGCTTGTGCCTTGTATTCGATCTTGGCAATCAGGCGATACTTGTTGCCGCCTGTATTGTGGAGTGGAGGAAACTTCGGGCGCAGACCAATGGCGACCTGCTCCGCCGTTGCGATGGGAGGGCAAGCTGCCCGACGAGTCGAGACAGCTTACCTCCCCATCTACATGTAAGGTGGATCGCCTGCCCGTAGCATTTCTGTTGCATTGGGATTGTAGAGCATTGTGCAATGAAAACCACCGCCGCGCGGCCAGGTGTGACAACTGTCCGGCACTCCGGGCAAAGATTGTTTGATTGTCGGCAAGCCCGGGTCTCAGCAAGGATTTAAGTCCATTCTTGATTGTAAGGCCAAGACAGGGTAAACTGGCGCCTTCGGGCGGGAACCTTGTTTGTTTTTTTTGGAGATTGTCATGCTGATCAAGAAGATCGATGATATTGCGGCCGCAGAGGTGAAGATGGACGGTGTCCGCGATGTCAGTGTGCGGGTGGTATTCGGCCCGCAGGACGGCGCGCCGACGTTTGCTATGCGCGTTTTCGAATTAGCAGGCGGCGGGCACACGCCCTTTCATACCCATCCTTTCGAGCATGAGGTAATGATTCTCGAGGGTGAAATCGCGATAGTAACCGAAGACGGGGCAAAACCGTTGGCTGTCGGCGATATGCTGCTGGTTATGGGCGATGAGAAACACCAGTTCCAGAATCTGTCGGCAGACATGCGGGGGCGCTTCATGTGCCTTGTCCCGGTGGGATATCAGAAATAGCTCTCTTTCCGCCCCCGGACCCCATTTCTTATACAAGGCCGAAGAGTATGTTTCTGTCAGGATATGGGTGGACGCCCGGGAATCGGAGGATTTGCCGGAATATTTTGTCATACCCATCTGCGTTGACGCGGTCAGTTTGCGAAGAAAGCGTGTAACCTTCTATCCCGACGGGGTGTATAATGGAACACAGTGGCTGTCAGTTGCCCAAAAGAGTGGGAATCCGTATAATAGGCATTATAGTGTGTAATGCCTATTCAACATTCATTCATAATAAGGAAAAAAGCGATGAAACATTCAACCAAAGCATTTATGCTGGCATTTGTTGCAGTGGTGGTGGCAGGGATACCTTGTATTGCTCAAGACGTGAAGGCGCCTTTCACGTGGGAAGGAAAAGGTACCGCGTCGTTCATCAGCGAGGGTGGAATCGAGGACGTTGATTTCCAGTTTGAATTGTCGGTTGACGAGCAGGGAATGGTCAGCGGACAGGCGAGCAATGAAGACGGAGCCTCCATGATCAAGCATATTTTCTACAGTGAACCGCAGCAATATGATTGGCCCGGATACTTCTCGAGCAGGATCATCATGGTTCTTGCGTTCAATGAGAACGGGGACTATCCCATGTTGGGCGTCTACAATGGACGTCTGCTGGTCGACAAGTTTCTCTATGGTGAGATACTGCTGACGGGCTACGAAGCAGGCAGTGATACGGCCAGGGCACTTGGCGTCGGCAATCCCGAGGCGACATTGATCGAAGAAGATGAACTGCCAAATGGACTAAAAGCTGCGCTGAAAAAATGCTTTCCAATCGGTGTTGTGAAAATCGAAGGCGATTACAGAAGAGAAAAAGCAAAGGCTACGGGAGGCGATGACTCCGTTGACCTGTTTAACAAGAAGGATCTCGAAGGGTGGCATATTTATCTGACGAAAGCAGATGTAGATGCCAAGAGTGTGTGGAAGGTTCAGGACGGCGCAATCCGGTGTTCTGGAAAACCGGCAGGCTTTTTGCGAACGAAGCAAGAATACAGCGATTACAAACTCGTCCTTGAATGGAAATGGCCCGAAAAGCCCGGCAACAGCGGCGTCCTGCTGCATATGAGCGGCGAAGAAAAAACCTGGCCCCTGTGCATGGAAGCGCAGCTTATGCACACCAAGGCCGGTGACTTTGTCGGGATGGGCTGCACTTTCAATGAAAATATCGTTAAGAATGGCGGACACATCAGCTATGCGCCTCGCAAGAATGAATCCAACGAGGTCGAGCCCGGCGGCTGGAACAAATACGAGATCGTCTGCAAGAACGATACGATAGAGGTGACCATCAACGGCGAACTCCAGAACAAGGCAACCGGCGTAAGCCTTCGCAAAGGTTACATCGGCCTCCAGAGCGAAGGCGTCGGCATCATGTTCAGAAACATCAAGCTGACGCCTCTTCGCTGAACACAGTACAGGTACCTTCATTGAACCAATGGGAGAAGAATGATAAAAAGTTCGATGTATTATGTTTTCATGGTATCGTTTGGCGCTTTTGCAGGACATACCATTGAGCGTGTCGAGCCGCCCTTCTGGTGGGCAGGTATGTGCAATCGGCAACTGCAGATAATGGTGTACGGGGAAAATACGGCCGAGCTGATACCGGAAATCGAATATGACGGGCTTGCCGTCAATAGAACGGAATTAGTGGTAAATGGAAATTATCTTTTCATTTACCTCGACATCGGACAGGAAGCAGCTCCAGGGAAATTTACAATCCGGTTTAAGAACAACCAGGGTCATGCCATCGACAGCATCAGTTACGAGTTATTGGCGAGAGAAAAGGATGCTGCTTTGCGAAAGGGGTACGACAATTCCGACGTGATATACCTGGTCACCCCCGATCGTTTTGTTAATGGAGACCCCGGTAACGATAATGTCAAAGGAATGAATGACAAGGTTAACCGCGGCGACAAATTGGGGCGGCATGGCGGGGACATCAGAGGGATCATCAACAGTCTCGATTATATCGCAGATATGGGATTTACCGCTGTCTGGCTGAATCCCGTGTTAGAGAACAATCAGCCCAAAGCTTCTTATCACGGATATTCTACAACTGATTTTTACAAAGTAGATCGGCGTTTTGGAACAAATTCGGAGTACAAAGAACTTTGCAGCAAGGGCCGGGCCAAGGGTGTGAAGATCATTATGGACATGATAAGGAATCATTGCGGGTCCGAACACTGGTGGATGGATGATTTGCCTTCCGATGACTGGATTAACAATTCAAGCGATTTTTTTATTACGAATCACAGGCGTACAACTCTGCGGGATCCTTATGCCTCGGATTACGATCGTAAACATTTTACTGATGGATGGTTTGTGCCCACCATGCCGGACCTTAATCAAAGAAATCCTCTGCTTGCCGATTACCTTATCCAGAATACGTTATGGTGGATTGAATACCTGGGCCTGGCCGGGATAAGAATGGATACGTACTCCTATTCTGACAGCGGTTTCATGAAAGACTGGACGTGTGCGGTTATGGATGAATACCCTGATTTTAATATCTGCGGGGAAGAATGGAGTTTAAATCCGGCGGTCTTGGCTTATTGGCAGAAAGGGAAAGAAAACCCGGACGGATATACTTCATGTTTGCCGGGGCTGCTCGATTTTCCATTGCAAAATGCTCTGAAAATTGCCCTGGTTGAGGAGGAAACATGGAATGCGGGGATGATAAACCTTTACGAAGTGCTGTCTTATGACTTTCTGTACGCGGATCCTTTTAAGCATGTTATTTTTCCCGATAACCATGACATGAGCAGAATCTTCACCCAGTTAAATGAAGATGTCGGTTTGTTAAAACTCGCGATAAGCTATTTTGCTACAATGCGCGGCACCCCCCAGTTCTACTACGGCACAGAAATAATGATGTCCAATGCCGGCGATAACAGCCACGGTAATATCAGGAGTGATTTCCCTGGCGGTTGGGCGGGTGATGAAGTGAACGCTTTTACGAGTCAGGGTTTAACAAAAGCGCAAAAAGAATTTCGGCTTTTTTTCAAAAAACTGCTGAACTGGAGAAAGACTGCTACGGCGATACATGACGGCAAGTTGATCCATTTTGTGCCTGTAAATGGAGTCTATACTTATTTCAGATTTAACGATGAGATGAAGGTCATGGTTGTGTTGAACAAAACAGCCAGTCGTCAAAATGTCGATCTAACACGATTTTCTGAAATACTTGTAAAGGCAACGGCGGCAAAGAATATTTTTACCGGCAGGACAATCACATTAAACGATAAGCTCGCTGTTGATTCGAAAGAGCCTTTGATATTAGAAATAGAATAAGAATATACACCGTTGAATCGGAGAAAAAGTTGAAAGACAGGCCAGAATGCAAATCAATAATTACACGACGTGAGTTTGTTGGTGCGGCAGCTTCAATGACTGCGTTTACCATTGTTCCGCGGCATGTGCTGGGTGGCCCGGGCGAAACGCCGCCGAGCGAAAAACTGAATATTGCCTGCATCGGCGTTGGGGGCAAAGGATTCGACGATATCAGGAATGTCAGCGGCGAAAACATTGTCGCGATGTGCGATGTCGACTGGAAACATGCAGCCGAGGCCCTTAAAATGTTTCCAGACCCGAAGAAATACAGCGATTACCGCAGGATGCTCGATACAGAAGAGAAGAACATCGACGCCGTTGTCATTGCCACGCCGGACCATGTGCACATCCCTGCCAGTCTCAAGGCCATGAGAATGGGCAAGCATGTTTACTGCGAAAAGCCGCTTGGCCAAAACATCGTCGAAATCCGCCTGGCAACGAAAGTGGCGCGAAGATACGGAGCCGTTACCCAGATGGGAAACATCGCGCATACCGGATACAACTATCGCAGTGTGGCAAGGATGATTAAAGACGGCGTCATTGGTGACGTCACAGAAGCCCACTGCTGGTGCGATAAGGCATGGCCCCCCGGCGATCGACCCAAGTGGACGCCACCCGTTCCAAAGCAGCTGAAATGGGACCTCTGGCTTGGCCCGGCGCCGGTTCGCCCTTACCACCCTACCTACCACCCGGACGGCTGGCGAAACTGGTGGGATTTCGGCAACGGAAGGCTCGGCGATATGGGCTGCCACATGATCGACCTGCCGTTCATGGCGCTTGATCTCAAGTACCCGCTTACCGCAGAAACCGAAAGTGCCAAACCTGCCCACAAGGAAAGCGCACCCGGCTGGATGATCAGCAAGTGGACCTTCCCCGCCAGAGACGACCTGCCGCCTGTGCATCTGACATGGTACGATGGCAATAACAATAAACGCCCACCGTTGCAGAAAGAACACAACATGCCCGACTGGCCCGAAGCAACACTTTTCGTCGGTTCCAAAGGGTTCCTGATAGCCGACTACGGCCGCTTCAAACTCTTCCCGGAAGAGAAGTTCAAGGGCGTCAGGCGCCCCCGGATACCGCAGAAGCCTTCCCATACGCAGGATTGGATAGAAGCATGCAAGACCAACGATCCACTCAGGCCCGGTACTAACTTTGGCTATGCAGGCCCGCTCACTGAGACCGTCCTGCTGGGTATAGCTGCCTATCGTGCAGGCGAAAGGCTCCAGTGGGATGCCAGAAACCTCAAGATCACCAACTGTCCACAAGCGGAACGCTTCATCAGGCGTGACATATATCGCAAAGGCTGGACACTGTAGCAATGAATTCAGCTTGGATTTCAACACAAAGACAAAGAGAGGGAACGTGAAAAAGATTATATTTTCGATTATATTAATGTCGGCTTTGAGCGCTCCAGCAGAAAGCGACTTCAGTGCCTGGTACAATAGCGACAAATGGGACATAGCCGGAGATGCCGCGCTCAACTCGGACAACATAAGGCGACTGGTCGGCAAGGCCGGCGATGGTGTCCTGATAAATGGCAAAGAAGGCAAGTGCCCCAGCCTCGTCACCAAGCGGCGAGATTACCGTGACGTCGAGATTCATGTGGAATTCATGTTAGCCAAGGGCTCCAACTCTGGCGTGATATTTCACGGCAACCATGAAATCCAGATACTCGACAGCTATGGCATAAAGAAGCCCACAGCCGGACATTGCGGCGGGGTATATCCCCGCGCCGAGAACAAGCCAACCTATCATCACATCGATAAGGGCTCTCCACCTAAGGTAAACGCAGCTAAACCACCCGGCCAGTGGCAGACGATGGATATCATCTTTCAGTCCGCCAGGTTCGACAAAAACGGCAAGAAGACGGCTCATGCCAGGTTTGTTAAGGTTGCCCACAACGGAAAGCTGATCCAGCAAGACGTGGAAGTGCCCTACGCCTGCGGGCCGAACTGGGACCGCAAACAGTATCCGCAGGGCCCCATCATAATCCAGGGTGACTACGGCCCGATAGCAGTTCGCAACGTACGCATTCAAGACTGGAAGCCCGGCGCCGAAAGACGACTGAACGTACCGCCCAAAGGGTTCACTGCCCTCTTCAACGGCAAGGACCTTACCGGCTGGCATACGCCCCCCCTGGTCAAAGAATACTGGTCAATCGAGGACGGCATACTCAAATCGCCGGGCCTTATCGAAAACTGGGGCGCCTCCCTGTCAACAAAAAAGCATTACAGAGATTTCATACTGATGCTCGATTTCAGGATGCCGACAATTTCCGACAGCGGCATCAACTTCCGCAGACTGATTCCCCAAATTCCGGGCTTCGGAGACATGGAGCAGTTCAACCTGAGATCCAAAGGCGGAATGGGCCACCTCGAAAGCTACTACTTCCTGCCAAAAGAAACCGCAAAGAAAATGAAACTAAAAGAGGACGAGAAACCTCATGTCAGACATATTGATCCCGAAGTCGGCGTCTGGCATACGGTCAAGCTGACCATGAAAGGCCGGACCTTCTCAGCCGAGTATGATGGAGAGGTCATTCTTGACAAATTCGAGTATCACGACTGGATGATAAACATGGAGCCGGCGCCTATCAGGCTCCAGAAGCATATCGTTGTGCACGGCGATAACCTCGGCAAAGAGAACCCCTGCCCCATCGAGTACCGCAACATCTTTATCAAAGAACTCGAGCCCGGTGCTGCCGATGTAGAGGTCAAGTCTCGCGCAAACGCGGCTGCAAACTACAAGCCGCCGAACTCACGCTATGCAAACCTGCTTTCCGCGATCGACAGAAACAATCTGCCAAAAGGGTATATCCCCGTCAAACATCAGGAATACGTCGACCGACGCATCGCAGAATTGAACAAAGAGCAACGGACAAGGATCGGGCAATTGTGGAAGGAGAAACAAAAGATTGATCTCGACATGCCCAATCCGGGTGCGTCATTCGTCAAGATACTGGAACATGTGGCGGAGAATGTCAAATGATCTGCCGATTAATAGAAAAGAGACATTGCATGAATCTGTCACGAATACTTCTTCCGTTGTTCATAATTCTAATATCGTGTATGCTGTTGGCTCTGGGTTAGTGTACCGCATTGTTTGCGGGCGTTTACAGGAAAGGAATTGAGCCATGAACAAAGACGGCAATCAGGCAGATCAAAATGACCGGTCCGGGGTTTCGCGCAGACGTTTCCTGCAGGCTTCAAAGAACGTAGCCGTCTGGACCGTCGTCGGCAGCACCTTTTCCGGGACCTTGTGGTTGGACGACGCCGTGGCGGCGATCCCGGTTTCCCAAGGGTATCTTCTCGTTGACACGAAGAAATGTCCTGTAGATGCCTTGAAAGCAAATCCAAAGTATGGCGATGTGCTGATGGCGTTTGATGTTGCCGCCAAATAGTTGCTGCGCTGGGGCGGTCAGTTCGCCAGGAAAGTGTGTAACCTTTTGTCCCGACAGAGGGTATAATGGTTATCACTTGCACATTGTTTCTCGTGATACCGTGAAAAGTTGATCAGGCTCAACAACAGGTCTATTTATTCAGTCAGGAGGTTTACAATGAAGAAGGTTGTCTTATGTACCTTATTAATTGCGTTTGGGTCAGTGTTTGGGCAGATTGGTCAATCGGAAGCGGCGGCGGCGGGCGACGATATATGGGCGGCGGCTGCGACGGGGGACATTGAAGCGATTAAGGAATACGCCGCGGCGGGAAAGGACATCAACGCCAAGGCGCCGTCGATAGGATTGACACCTTTGATGGTGGCGGCGCTTGCCGGGCAGGGGGACGCTGCAAGAGTGCTGCTGAATGAAGGCGCCAAGCCGGATATCAGGAACAAGGAAGACTCGACAGCGCTGCATATGGCGGCGTTTTTCGGTCATACGGGGATTGTGAAGGTTTTGGTGGCGAAAGGGGCTGATGTGAATGTCCGGAATGTGAGGTCCGAGACTGCGCTGGATACCGTCAAAGGTGAATGGGACGGGGGACTGGAGGGGGTATACAAGGCGATCGGGGGGTATCTGAAACTGAAGCTGGATATGGAGAAGATTAAGGCGGCTCGTCCTAAGATTGCTGCTATGCTTGCCAGGGAGGTTAAGAAGGGCGGCAAGGCTGGGGTCAAGAGTACGGGTTACAGGGGTTCTTATTACATGAACGGCGAGATTCATGTTAACGTGTACGGCACGCCCGAAGGTAAGCCGCTTACGACGGGCTATTCAGACTTCAAGCCGTCGTGGTCGAAGACGGGGGATATGCTGGTTTTCTTTCGGCGATTGAAGAATGATCCGGTCGTGACCAATTGGAAAACCGCGATACACGTTATCAATGTTGACGGCACGGGGCTGCATCCGTTGAGCGACGGTACGCATACGGATTTCAATCAGACGTGGACGCGTGACGGGACCAACACGCCTATCTGGAACCGGAAGAACCCGGGGACGGGGGGCTTTTGCGTGATGGCGAGCAAGGTGGGCAATAAGCCGGGTCAGGAGATCGCACTGACGGACAAGAGATACCACACGTGGGCATACACCTGTCTCATTGACGGCAGAATCCTCGTACAGTGCGCACACCCAAAACAGGGTTGGGGCTATTTTCTGATGACGCCTAATCCCGGCGGAGAGCCCAGGTACGAACGCATTGACTGCGAGTTGGCGACGAGGGGGCTGCTGGATCGTGTGAGTATTTCGCCGAGCGAGACAAGGGTATGTTTTGAGTATCAGAAGGGACGTAAGTACAAAGACACGGGGCGCACGCTCTACATAGCTGACTTCGATGCGAAGAAGCGCACGATTGCAAACGCCAAGCCGTTCGCCAACGAGGAGGGGGCGAATCGCTGGTTCGCCTACCCGCGATGGACCAAGGACGAGACGGCTGTTGTGTACCATGCGAGCCCTTCACTGTACTGGTACACATTGAAGGACGCCGCTACCAGGAAAGTGTCGACGAAGGTCGGGGCAGACTACCGGTATCCGAACTGCGAGGCGACGCCGAAGTAGGCGGGGCGATTGTTTGGCGGACAATGACGTTTGAAACATCAGCAGGTAAAGGAGCTATTGGGATGAAAGACAGACTTGGACGTCGCGAGTTTATAAAAAAGGCTGCGCTAAGCGCCGCTGCCGTTGCGGTTCGGGGGACTGTTGCGTCCGGGGCGGTACCGAAGGACAAAAGGATCTCCCTTGCCGATACGATTCCAACCCGCCTCCTGGGCAAGACCGGGGTGAAGCTGCCGATCTTAGGTTATGGCGGCGCGGGGCTTCCGAAGGTTTGGGGGAACCCTCTTTCGCACGAGGATCGCGTGAAGCTGGTTCGGTACGCCTATGATCGCGGTGTGCGCTACTACGATACGGCGGGCAACTACATGGAGAGCCAGGCGATTATGGGTGAAGCTCTCAAAGATGTGCGCGATAACGTCTACCTTGTCTCGAAGGTGGAGACGACCGTTCCGGGCCTGGTGCGCAAAGCGGTTGAGAAATCGCTCAAAGACCTGCAGACCGATTATCTCGACGCCATTCTGATGCACGGTACGCCGGGTATCGAGCAGATGACCGTCACCGGCGCGATGAAGATTCACGGCGAGTTAGTCAAGCTTCGCGATGAAAAGATCATGCGGTTCATCGGGCTAAGCGCGCATTCCTACTTCGACAAGGCGCTTGGGCTGATTTCCTCGGGCGGGTTCGATCAGTGCATGTTGGCGTACGGTTCTCTTCCGAGGGGGCACAATCAGATATTTTCCGCCAGAATGATCGGACTGCGAAATGCGTGCATAGTGAAAGCTGGCGAACTCAATATGGGTATCGTCGCTATGAAGGTGATCGGCGCGGGCGTTCTGGGCGCATGGTCGGGATACATCGTGCCGGGATTCGACAAGAATCGCCTCAAGCAACTGCCCGCTGCGGCGATTCGGTATGTGCTGCAGGACAAGCGGGTTCATCTGCTGGCGATCGGCATGCGTTTGAAGCAAGAGGTCGACGCCAACATCAAGACGTTCTCGGGCGATGCAGCGTATACGGCGGACGATCGAGCGCTTCTTGAGGAGTTTTGTGCGAAAGCGCTTGCCAGCGACCCTATCAAGAAGATGAGGATTGATTGACCGGCAAAAGAATGGCGGGGAAAGAACAACCCCTGGATGATGTGATGAAGCTGGAGATTCCCCGGTTTGGCAAGTACCCAAAGAGCGAGAAGTAATCCGCTTGTTTAAGGAGTCCTGTTATGAAATATCGAACAGCCTGTATGATTTTGCTTTTGCTGGCTATTTCTTCGACATCCAGCGCGCAGTTCCCCTGGCAGAAACCACTGCTTAGGAGCAGGAAGGCGGTCGCGAAGATCGTGGGTTCGATTACCGAGAAAGAACCGTCTCGCGACCTTAACATCGTCTGGGTCTGGGGCATCGACAAATTCCACGAGAAAGGAACCCACGAATACGCCTGGGTGATGGACGACTACGTCAACGTGCTTCTTCCTCAGGTCCCGCGGGTCACGGTCGTTTCCTCCATGCAGTTCCCCAAGAAGGATCTGTGGGAAAAAGCCGACCTGGTCGTTTTCTATTTGTGGACGATTGAGCAGCGGCATCGTGAGCTATGGGATTACGATCTTATCGACGCCTATCAGAAGCGCGGCGGTGGATTGATATTCATTCACATGGCCCTGATGGAAGGTTCCGGCGAACAGTTGTCCAGGCGCATTGGGATGGCATGGGACACCAGAAATGGCGCCACCAAATGGGGCGTGTTGCCCACGCCTGTGACTCTTACCGATGCGGCATTTAAATCCCCCATCTTCGAGGGCTTCCCGAAAACGTTCGATCTGGCGGACGAGTTATATTGGAATTTGAGGGGGGACCGGGCAGGTGTCACCGCCCTGGTGACTTCGCCCGCGGGCCCCGCGATAGCAAACAAACCGTCAGACGGTCCTCCCAGGATCGAAGATCTGGACGGCAAGGACTGGCCGGTCATGTGGACAAAAGAAGTGGGTCGGGGCAAAGTGTTCGTTACGACTGCCGGTCACAACTATTTCACGTTCAACGACCCATATTTTCGAATCATTCTGTTGCGGGCAATGGCGTGGACGATGAACGAGTCGTTTGACCCGTTCAAGGCCCTGGTCACTGAAGGCATCAAGTTGAATCCTTAGGACGTGTAAAAAAATTATCTTTCATTTTGGCTGGCTGTGGCTTCGGCCGGCCGACATTTTGCTTTTGCGCGGGTGCACAGGATCATTGTTATGGCACCGATTATGACCATGTACACGCCGATATTCTGCGAGACGGTGCCTCCTTTGTAAATCGCCCACCAACTGTACTCGAAGGGATTGCCGTCACGAATAAACTCGATTAAGAATCGCGTTGTCCCATAGAGCATAAACATCAGGCCGAATGTCGCACCCGGTTTCTTATGGCCGATCTTCCTGCGAAACAGCAACAGTATTGCACAAAGTATCAGCGCATTGGCCGATGAGTAAAGCTGTGAAGGATGAACAGGCAGCATTCGGTATTTGCCCCGGGTAACTTCGTACAATTGCTGCCGGGTGAGCTCCTGCGGCGTTTTGAGGCGTGCATGGAACTTGTTTTCTTCCGTAGCGGTTTCCCACCCCGTAGAGCCTTCGCCCTGCAGAGTGAAGTACTCTGCCGGCAGTTCAAGGTGCGGCTTGTGGCGGTTGCGCTTCGGGTCGGGATAGACCTGGCTCTGAAAGGGCTGTGAGTTGTACGGAAAACGAATTGCAATCGGACAGTTCGTCGGACTGCCGAAACAGTCGCCCACGAGGAAGCATCCGATCCGCCCGAACGAAAGCCCTAACATCAACCCGATGCTCAGCACATCCAGATAGACCAAGACCGGCAGCCTGCGCAATAAGAGGTACGCAAGAACAACAAGCATCGCCAGTATAACCCCGCCCAGATATTCCAGACCGCCACTCCATACGGCAAAGACAGAGAAGAAGTCTCCTTTGAACTGCGAATAATGATGTACGACATAAAAGATACGCGAGCCGATGACCCCGAAGATAAGACAACAGATCGCAACGTTGGTTATGTGATCCGGATTCTCGCCGTCCCGTCTCATCAGCCGCCGCATCAAAAACACCGCTGCCAGGAAGCCGATAACCATCATCGCGCCGAAGCTCTTGATCGTAACGTGGACAAAAGGCAGTTCAAAAAGATCCGGAAACACACAGCATCCCTTCAGTTAAGCGGCCTTGAATACTCCGACAGTTTTTCTCACGGCACAATTTCTTTTCGAGCGTATCATATGCTCCCGTGAATTCGAATGCAAGCAGGATGTCGACCAGGAACACCATATGCTGCATGGGACAGGGACAGGCCGCAGGACCCGCAGACCGGGTACTTATCGGACGCGCGGGGGTCAGCCCGACAAACCTGCAAGCACGGAGGCCAACAGTACGCGGTCCGGCCTGATCAATCTAATTAATCCCTGAATCCTTGACTTTTCAAGGCCGAAGTGTTATAATGTCGGTACACTTCAGGATGGTGGGTACAGGCGTTTTTTCCGCAGGGAGGGCAATCTCAGCAATTTGCAAGAGGACTAAAGGTACATTGGTATGGCAAGAAGATTTGCAGCAAAGCTTGGCTTGACAGCCTTGTTGGCGGTATGTTTAGCCCTGCCGGCGGGCTGTCGCAGGAGTTCCGGGCCCCGTATGCGACAGGGAATGTACTTTGGGTCGCTGGCGGGAATACGTTTTCCCGAACATGACCGCCTGGGCAAACACAAATACAGTAAGCGCTGGGGCGAAAGAAATGGCATGGTATATACCAGCAGAGGAGGGTTCCTTGACATCGGCCATGTGCGCGAGGCTGCAGATCGCACCGCGTATATCGTGGGCATCGTACACGAGAATCTCGAGAAAAACGAAACCGACTTTTCGTTCGAGGTGATAGAGCCGGCCAGGTATTTCGTTACAATCAGATTCCCGGAAGGCTGGGACAGCGTCGGCGAAGAGCGCAGGGAAGAAATTATCGCAGACATTTCAATCAGGCTTGGTCAGTACCTGGGCCAGACGACATTGATCTGGCATGAAATAGTGACCTGGTTCGGATACACGTCCACCATGTTCTTCTCGGAACATATCTCTGCGTTTTCATGTGAAGA
>SDBV01004389.1_pt1 | contig 20371 bp, 14 predicted proteins | sample 2277081 | NCBI WGS metagenome assembly SDBV01 (sample SAMN10402039, study PRJNA504765) | marine sediment metagenome | isolation source: marine sediment core GS10_PC15, 223 cmbsf | place: Arctic Ocean: Southern Knipovich Ridge | collected 2010 | reverse complement strand
TAATCAATGCCATGGCCGATATGACTATTACTGCGATCAGGATGATTCCGGATTGAAAGATGTCAGTGTAAACAACGCCATAGAAACCCGATGCGATGGTATATAGCGTGGCGATCCCTATAAGAATAACGGCACACCAAAACGGCGTTAGCGGGATAAACATAGACAGAAAAAGCCCAACGCCTTTGACCATGTAGCCGAGCATCCCGATGGTACCTACAATCGTCGCTATCGCCGCAACGAACTGTGCAAATTGCCCCCCAAAGCCTTTACCGAACCTGTACAGCATCCATTCAGCACCTGTGATGCATTTGCTCCTTCTGTGCCATTTGCCCGTCCAGAGCATTGTCACTGCAAGGATAAGACATGCTCCGCCTCTAAACTCAATAAATAAACCCCTTGGTCCAAGCATGAAAAGGAAAGAGACGATAAGCATTGTGCCGGCAATGTCTAGGAAATTGGCCATGCCAGATATGCCGAGCGCCCACCATGGGAGTGATCTGCCACCAAGAAAATAATCTTCAATGCTGGCCGAGGCCTTTTTCTGGAGATAAAAACCAAGGCCTACTAAAATGCTGAAATAAATAACGATGATGGTATAGTCTATGCCGTTTAGGAAATTCACCTGGCTTTACCTTTCGCTTAATGCAATTTCTTTTTCATTCTTATATCCTATAGTTTTCTGCAATTTTTACAATAACCTGTACATTTTCCAAAGGAATATCATAGAACAGGTAGTCAGAGGCTGCGATCATGTGTTTGTGTCCCTTGGTGTTTTCGATATCCACTGTAGGGAGGCCAAACAGCTGAAGGTTCCACTGAACAGAGACCGGACCGTGTTTTTTAAGAAGTTCCAGGTCGGCTCCTAAGTCTTCTGTGATAAAGTCGAGAGATTTTGCGTGCTGGTCAGCGGTCCATCTGACGTAATCGAATGCTTTAAGTCCATCATTAAAGCTCACAGGGTAACTGATAGGCACATAGCCTTGCTTGGGGATCTCGTGTCCTTTCCAGTATAGCTGGCCGAAGGGAGTTTCCATCCAGGATTCTGTGATTCGCTCATTTTCTTTGTCCTCAACATTGGTTTTCCGTACAAAAACAGGGTTTGACTTGGCAATATCCGGCAAACCTATGTTAAACAGTGGGTGTCCGCCGGCGATCTCATAAGCCCTGATCGTGTCTTGGAGGGTTGTTTCACTGTTCCATGTCTTACCTGCCAGTTTTGTGTCAAATCCGGCACCTGCGCCAATTTGCAGCGAAACAAATGGTTTTTTGCTGCCATGGTGCATGTAATCGATTAAATCACTTCTAATAGACATATTGACTCTGATAATTTGCTGACTGTCTAATGGTTTACTTTATGCCATGTATAGCGGGTTTGTCGGTTGCTGTCAATGGGAAAATGCAAAAATAGTGTAAAATATGTGTACATAATGAGCTGGGGCGGCTAAAGGGGCTTTTTGGTCTTAAAAACCCTTTTGGGGTGTTTTTTTTTGTGTTTTTTGGGCCCCAGAGGGGTGAATTAGGATTTATTTTATTTTTTTTAAAAAAAAGGACTTGACAGTTATGCGGTAAGTGTGTAGTTTGTGTTTATTGGAACGAGGAAAGGATATATATGCTCAATAGTGATTCGATAACTCAATTAGAAAACAACCATCGAAAAAAAGCACCGTTGTATGAACAGATTCGTCAGCAAATCAAGACGACGATCAAAACCGAACCGCTGAAGGCCGGCGACCGGTTGCCTTCTATATATGCACTTGCAAAAAAGTGGAAAGTTAATTATCGAACAATTCGTTCAGCGATCGACCTGCTTGAAAAGGATGGCTTGGTGGTTTATCGGCCAAACAAAGGGGCCATCGTTACAGAGAGCTGCGACAGCAAAAAGCAGTTTGTTTTGTCGTATGTCAGATGGCAGAGAGATGCATTTTGTGTTAGCATTTCCAACGGTATCCGCATGTATTGTGAAGAGCACGATATTTCATTAAGAATGTTGGATGCTTCGAAATCACATGATGTATTCTTAAACGCTATCGTCCATCCTGCTCAGGGCGTAGATGGCATTCTTATCGTGCCTGAGCATAATAAAGAATATAAAGAAGCGGTAGCTAAGGCGGTTTCTAATGGCAGCAAAGTTGTCCTTCTTGATAGAACCCTACCTGGTATAAACGCCAGCACAGTTTGCCCTGACCATTTTTCAGGCGCCTATGAGGCGGTTTCTCATCTGATCAAGCAGCATTCTATGCCCGTTTACTATTTTGGACGTACTGAAGCTCCTTCTTCCTGCAAACTATGGGTCGAGGGGTGGAAAGAGGCAATGCAGAATTCTAATTACTTTGATCTGGAAAAATATTGCTTTGATCTGACTCCCTTTGAGGCAGGATTGTTGGGGCAAACCGATGATACAAACCTCGAGGCTGCCAAAAATCTACTAAGCCAGATCAAAGAAGGTAAAGTTTGCGTGTTTGCAGGAAACAACTATGTTGCCCGCGGCATTTATCTTGCTGCTGATGAGTTAGGTCTTGAGATAGGCAAAAACATATTTGTAGTCGGAACAGGTGATGCCCCCAACCCTGAAACCTTCGATGTTCCGCTGTCCTGCATATCTCAGAATACAGAAAGCGTCGGCTATGAAGGCGCAAGAGTTCTCCACGAGCTTTTGAAAGGCAATCAAGGATCAGACATCCATGTGCTGCTGCCGACAGAGTTGAATATAAGGCAGAGCAGCTTGTTAAGTTCCCTTGAACCATAATATTAGAGTTTACTTAAAACGTTGTAAATTATAGATGTATTGTAAAAATTATTTTTTGCTTTGTGCTATGAAGTCTTGTGACAATTTCAGTTTCGAAGATGTATAAAAAAGTCAGAGCCGTATTTTATAAGGAAGAAATAATGCGCTTGTTACAGAATTCAGAAAAAGGTTTTACATTAATTGAGCTTTTGGTGGTAATCTCGATCATTGCTTTGCTGCTTTCAATTTTAATGCCGTCACTTTCCAAAGTTAAAGAAAGTGCACGAGCGGTTGTTTGCCGATCAAACCTCAAGCAGTGGGGCGTTATTTGGAGTCTTTATTGTAATGATAACAACGACAGGTTTCACACCGGGTATCAACTCATGTTAGGTGATGATGCATCTGGTCGAAGATCAAGTTGGCCTGAACTTTTACGAGATTATTATGCAGATGATGGAGACTTTAGGTGCTGCCCGGCAGCCATAGACCCCGATAAACCTCGCGGAAGCATAGGGACATGGGGACCGTTTGGGAGTGACGACCATTGGCGCACTAAAGGTGATTATGGCAGCTACGGCGTCAATCGCTATATTCATAACCTGACGTCCAGAGATTGGACCGGGCCTATCTCCTTATCACGATTTTGGAGAACTCCCTATGTTGGCGGTGCATCCAATATCCCGCTCATGCTTGACAGCGATGATGTAAGTGGCTGGCCCACTGAGTTTGACGCTCCGCCCGAAATTGAAGATTTCCGAGATACCCCTATACACCATATGCGGCGTTTTTGTATTAACCGGCATTCAGCCCATGTCAATAGTCTTTTTCTCGATATGGGTGTTAGAGAAGTAGGCCTTAAAGAATTATGGACTTTAAAATGGCATTCTGAATATGACACACGAGGACCGTGGACATTAGGCGGAAGGTCAACAAGGGCTATGTGGGAGCAATTTGCGCCTTGGATGGCAAATATGAAAGATTATTGAGATTGACATGACTAATATCAGCTATGCTTTAGCAGTTGATTATTAATGTTATATGTTGTTCAAGTTGAAAACATTAGTCAATTGGAAATGGAGGATTCGATGATGAGAAAAGTTTTACTTCAAGTGGTTTGTGTGGTTTTGGTACTGAGTGCAGGAGTAGAGGCGGCAGAAGTTGCAAAGTATAGCTTTGAGAACAATCTTGCCGATACCGCCGTTGAAGGAACGGTTGCAGATGACCTTACCGCCGTGCTTTATGCCGGCTCGACAGGCCTAATTTTTGTTCCCGGGGTTGAGGGTGATGCAATTCGGATTGGCGGGCCTTATGATATTGAAGGCGCTGCGTATCTCTGGGCGGCTGATTCGAATGATGTCGGTGATCTATGGACTTATACTATTGATCCGATTGATCCGAATAATGTTGTTGATCCATCGACTTATACTATTGAAATGTTTGTGTTGCCAGATGTTGTTGAAGGCCAGTGGAGACGATTGTTTCGGATTTACACGGGTACTCCGACTAACCGTAGCATGTTTATGGGGTTAAAGCATCCCGGTAGATTAAGTCTGTGGCATCAACAAGCAGATCCAGGTGATATGGTTACAATCGGCGCCGGTTATGTTTTTGCAAACCAATGGCAGCACATAGCAGTTTCCGCAGATGGCAGTAACCTGAACTTATGGATTAACGGTGATAATGTGGGGACTGCTGCGTATGATGGAACAATGCAACCTACCAGTATGGCCCAATTCTTAAGGATTGGCGATCCAGAAACAAGTGGTTCTGGTTACGTGGGCTATGTCGATGAGGTGATCGTACACGATGACGCTAAAGACGCTGCTTATATGCAATCACGGGCGGCGCTGTTGCCGATACCCGGGGATATTGACCGCGACCTGGATGTAGATGTCGATGATCTGGCTGACTTTGGACAGGGCTGGCTTGTTGATAAACGCGATCTGGGTGAACCTCTGAATCCCGATTATGTTCTGGATGATTTTGAATCGTATGCGACTGGCCCCGACTTGCTGAGTGTTTGGGGCGTTGGATCGGGCTCATATTCTTCCACTGGCACAAGTACCATCAGTTTGATAACAAATCCAGCTGATGCCTACAGCGGCAGCGGGGCCATACGGTGGCAATATGATAATTCGGACCCCGGTGATGTATACGATAATGTATTTAGCGAAATCAATCTTAACTTTGCCACTTTTGGCAATGGCGTAGACCTAAACAACTACGACCAGCTACGTGTTAAGCTAAAAAGGCATGTCGGAAACAGCGAAGAAAGAATTTTATATGTAAAATTCTATAACAATTTTGTTAGCCAAGGTTTTATTTGGGCCGAGGCCGATTTGGTTGCAGGTCTGGGCGGAACACACGGTGATCCTGACGAGTGGGTTGATTGGACGATCAACCTTAATACTCTTTCATTTAAAAACGGAGCCACCAGTTTGAGCGACTTGAATGATGTTGTATGCATATTTTTTGGAACTGTTGGAGGTCTTGGGTACGCAGATACCATCTGGCCATTTTTGGGTGAAGGCAACGGTATTATAGATATCGATGAAATTGTACTGGTGGATTTACCTTCGTGCATGGGCAATCCCGTCGTTGGTGATCCATCAGGTGATTTTAATAGGGATTGCAGGGTTGATTTGTTAGATTTTGCTCTCTTTGGATCCGAATGGATGCAGTACTAATTTATTGTATGGAGATATCTTAATTAGCGATGGGAACAGGATTATATAAGATCCGTGTATAGGAAAGGGATAATGCTTATGACATGATGATTTGTTTGGGAAGCGTTTAGTTGGATAGTGGAATATGTGTGGGTGTGTGTGTGGTAGTTTGTGGTAAGAAAGAATTGAATGAACTAAACGTAGATATTGAATGAACAAAACGTAGATGATTATAATGTTTTTTTTGGAGGAATTGGAAGATGAAAAAGATAATCTTGTGTTTATGTGTTTTAGCCGCTGCCAGCAACGCCTTTGGTATTGCTACTGTCTGGACTGGAGACGCAGGTGATGGTCTATGGACTACGGCGGGAAATTGGAGTCTTGGTCTTGCCACCCTTGCTGATACTGTAAAGTTCCAAGTTGCCGGCGAGCCCGATTGCGTGCTTGATGGCCCTGTAGTTGCCAATTGGGCTGTGGTTGGTATTGACAACGATATCACACCTATGACAGTAACACTTGTTGACGGCGCTTTTCTGCAATTTAATGAGTCCGGTGCCGGCAACTTTAGGGTTGGTCAAAACGGTGGTGTTGGTATCCTCAACATAGAGGGTGGCACAATTGATGGTAAGTATGTTCATTTTGGACATAACACTACAGGTAATATAGTCAACATGACTGGCGGTACAATAGATTTAACTACAATCTTCAAGCTGGGCAATTTAGCCAGTGCGGGAGTCACGATGACCATGAGCGATGGTTATATTACAGCTAATATTGCCATGCTGGGTAATGCAGGTACAGCCGACTTTACAATGACTGGCGGTCTAATAGAGCTCTTCTCGGTTGATCCAGAGGTCTTGCTTGATGGAGTAATTAGCATTGGTGCCTACGGGGATGTCAGTCTTGACGGTGGAATCATCGAAGGTTCGGATCTGGACATGATTGGTTTCGCAGCGCTTGATATTACAGGTGGTACGATGATTCTCAACAATAGTGTTATTGACCAGACTTTTATGGATCGCATTGAAGGTTATGGCATTACCGGTTATGGCAGTGTCGCTAATGTCGATTATGACTATGATTTGGTCAATGGCGTGACAACCATAACGGCTGTTCCTGAACCGGCAACATTGTTTTTACTTGGACTGGGCGGATTGGCTCTTCGCAAGAAAAGATCGTGATTGTTTCAAGTGGTTTGTTGGTAGGGGTATTTTATTGGGTGCGTTGCCCAATATACCCGTGAACGGTTACGTGTATGGAGTGTGTGTTGGTGTGTGTGTTGAAGTTTTAAGAAGTGGGTATTTGATCTTGGGTGTGTTGCCCAATGCTATGAAAATACCCGTGGACAGTTGCAGTTTAAGTAAGGTGGGTTTTGGAAGGCTTGAATATGGGTGAATGAAATCTTCTGGATACCCCAAACTGTCCGTAATATTTTATTTGAGAGGAGGTTGGTTATGTATAAAAAGTGTTTATGTGTGGTGGTAGTATTATCCTTGTCAAGTGTTGGCCTATCAGCAACCAGTTATACCTGGGCGAGTACAGGAGATACGGATTGGAATACCGCAAGTAATTGGGACCTCAACGGTGTCCCGCTCATTTCATTACTTGATCAGGCGTGGTTCAAAACTTCTACTGTTGACTGCGTAATTAATGCACCTGCCTCGGCCAGGCTTGTTCAGGTTGGACATGGGGAGGCCTATGATGGCACATTGATTATAAACGATTCATTGGACCTGGATGCTGTCATGAAGATCGGAAATCTAGTCGCTGGATCTGGCGCGGTAGAGTTAAATGCGGGCGGGTCAATTAACAGTGGCTGGATAGGTGTTGGCCAAAAAGGTACGGGCCTGCTCACTATGAATGGCGGCTCGATAACATTAGATACTGCTTTGAAGGTTGGAAGTGCCGGTGGAACCGGCACGATGAACATGTTCGGTGGAACCATTACAGCCGACCGCATGGTGGTTGCGGATGGGGCGGGTACATTTACCAGTACATTTACCATGACAGACGGTTTAATCACCCTTGATGGTGGTGATCTTGGAAGCGGAGCTTTTAGGGTTCTGGCAGACGGAGACGCATCTCTGGACGGTGGAATTATTAATTCGCTTGACCTCGTGGTTCTTACCGGTGGCATCCTGGACATAACTGGCGGTACTCTGGTACTTGATGGAGATGTGACTGTAGCAATTGGTGATCTGGTTACTGCTGGTTTACTTACCGGCAATGGCAATGCCAATGACATAAGTGCGTCTTTCAGTGCTGGTTATACCACAGTAACGGCGGTTCCTGAACCGGCAACATTGTTTTTACTTGGACTGGGCGGATTGGCTCTTCGCAAGAAAAGATCGTGATTGTTTCCAGTAAGATTTGAGATTTGTTTGCGAGATTTAACATCGACATCGATAGGGCGCTGATTTCGAAATTCGGCGTCCTATCCGTTGTCAGGCGAATATAGTATCAATATTGAATTTGTGAATGTACGCCCCTGCATCAAGTGTACAAGGTTTCCTGATTTTTGCGGTGGCGATAGATCGGCCTAGTCGATTGGAAAGTCTTATGATAATGTTGAGTAAGGTGGCAAGTTTAACTATTTTTGTGTTTTTCATATTGCTCGGAGGATTGAGCGGCCCGGTTTTTGCTGTGGTCGATTGGGACGGTGAAGGCAGCAATGATTTGTGGAGCACTCAAGCGAACTGGGAGAACGATACCGTACCGAATATCAGCGACACTGCTCATATTGATCTTACAGACGTAGTCTGCCTGATTGACTCCACGGTAGCGGCTGTATGTAGTTCTCTTCGAGTAGGCTATGATAATACGGGTGGACCATCTTATTTGAATATTACCGGTGGCAGTTTGACATTGACAAATGGCTTTTTGCTGGGTCAAAACAATACCGACAGCGAAGGTATAGTTAATATAAGTGGTGGGAGTGTCTTTGTGAGACATTCACACATTGGGGGACATGGCAACGGCACTCTAACCATCTCTGGTGGGACGCTGACTCATACGATTGCAGATATGTTTATACCCAAGTTTTCCGATGGTGTTGGTCATGTGCAATTGGACGGAGGAATCATTTACGCACCGGATGTTGAGATGCGAAACAGCGGCGGCATAGGTACTATGGATATTACCGAGGGCACACTTATAATAGACGGCGATAAGGAATCAAAAGTAAACGGATGGGCCACTAACACCTGGCTTACTGCCTATGGGGGCAGTGGTTCGTTGCTTGTGGACTACGATATCACCCATGGCGGCAAGACCACAGTAAAAGCAGAAGAACCATCTAATCTCAGGCCGATAATAGTAGATGCCGGTCGTCCTCAGTGGGCACAACTGACCGAGGCTACTGTTACAGTCAGTCTGGACGGCAACTATTCTGACGACAGTGAAACAGTTACCACTCTATGGGCCGTAACATGCCAACCGGAGGGCTCAACGGTTGTTTTTGCTCCAAATGATGGAAATCCGCAAGAATCCCCGGCATTGAATCCAACGGCAACTTTTGATTTTCCTGGTGATTATGTATTACGGCTAACAGCCAACGACGCAGAACTTCAGGGTACTGATGAGGTAATTATTTATGTGTGCCTGGATTTTGGTATTGTTGCCCAATATAGTTTTGAAGACAATCTGCTGGATTCCGCTTCTGCCGGAACAGGCCCTGATGATTTGACAGCGTTTTTGCATGAAGGCTCCGTCAGCCCGGAATACCCTCTTGGCATCGTGGGCCAAGCCGTGCGAATCAGCGGGGACGAGGGTGCCACAGGAGCCTCAATGCTTTATGTAGTGGACTCGAACGATATAATGTTACCGGCATTTTACACCATGGAAGCATTTATCAAGCCTGATGTAGAAACATTATTAGAACAGCAAAATATTGTTAAACTTTGGGGGAATCTGGGGTACTCTTTGGTCATCGACAGTGGCGATCTTACTTTTTACCATAACCAGGAATTAAATGGCAGGGTTAGCCTGGGAGGAATTCCACTTTGGTGCCAATGGCAGCATATAGCCATTACTGCTGATGGTGAAAACATCAATATGTATGTTAATGGCGTTCCAGAGGTTTCCCATGCCTATGATGGAACGCTTGACTATTGTGCCACAGAATGGCCCTTCGACCTCAATTACACGGAAGGTTACGCTGGTCTTATCGATGAATTTTTGCTACATAACGAACCCAGAGATTTGGCTTATATGCAGACTAGAGCATCATTATTGTCCTCAATTGCCGATCTGGCCTATGATCGAGTTGTGAATCTCAAAGATTTCCAGAAACTTGCTGATAACTGGCTCAATGAAGAAACTCCCGGCCAATGCTATGGCACAGGTGACTTCAACCATGATTGTCAGGTTGACCTTGACGATCTGAGATTAATGGTTGAAGATTGGCTGATAAATTATACTAATTAAAATGCAACAGACAAAAAGAAGATATTCAAAGAGAGAAAATATGGCTATTAAAAAGTATATTACCCGATATGATTTTCTTGTTGCAACAGGTATGGTTTTTGTTATCGCCTTGCTGCTTATCGGTTTAAGTTCCGTTGTCTATGGTGCCGGCGAGTCCTCTTTGTTAAAGGGATTTGTGGTTTCTGATGCACATTTTGGGTGGATCAATGCTAAGCAACCAACACCCGCGGTCCAGCAGCAAATGATGCAGGTTATTATGACCAAATTTCCTGATCTGGATGTATTAATCGACACCGGCGATGCGCATCATAATAACGCGACAAGCCAAGCCAAGAGAGATTGGACCGATGTTATTCCGGGGGGATGCAATGAAGCACTGTTTTATTATGTAGGCGGTAATCACGAACTGGATGGGTGTCCCGCTTATGATAAGGAATGGGTGGCAGATGGACTTGGCAGTGTTTCGTGCAGGCCTTATTACAGCTTTGACATTAAGGGAATACATTTTGTTTCAATTCCACAAATGGTCAAAGTGAGCTATATTACCGAGGAAACGATTGACTGGCTCAAGCTTGACCTGGCGATAAATCAGAACAAAACAACAATCCTTCTCAGTCACAATGCTCTTACTGGAACGACTTATGGTGACCCGGACAACGGCTATCGAAATGTAGTCAACACCGATGTTATTATGAATCTGCTCGACCAATATCCAAAAGTACTTGCCTGGATGCACGGCCACAATCACGATTATGTAGTCGTTCCAGACTCAGTAAAAAATAGAGTGTATGTCTCAAATGGACGTATTGGCGGATTTGATGTAAATACGACCCCCGCTCTCGCTCAGCTCGGCGGCATATACTTCGAAGTAGGTCCTGATTACTTTACCGTTCGGCCTTTCAATGCCGAGCAAAATAAATTTTTTGATGAGATATCAGATGGGACAGGCTATAATTATTCGAGCCTTACCCATACAATTTCCGGCCAGACTTCACTTAATCCCCAGGCCCCTCCAGCGATAAGTTACGGTTTTGGCGGCGCCCGTGACGGTCAACGGATACCGGCTTTTCACCATCACGCAATCAACAACCGCAATCGCAATTCACTAATGATCGGCCATTCTATGAATAAGCAGGCAATTCTCGAAACGGGCAATGGCAAAAGGGAGTTATTCATTACGGGTGTCAACAGTAAAATTTTCAATTTCAACTCCGATATTTCGTATTATTCCGAGCGGACAAACGGTACCAAACTCACGCCGGGCTATTCGATATCCGGTTCATACGATTGGATTGACACCGGCTGTTATCGTCTGCCTTCTCAAGGCGGAACAGCGACTGTAAATATACCAAGAAGCTGTGTGGGAGAACGTACTTATTACCGTTGTCCACCTGGCTCGAACTATCGCATAAGTATGCAGTTGGATTGCAATCAAGGCGGACAAAAGGTACAATTTGCCTGCAATGTGTATAACAGCGATCTTGTTCAACTCTGGTCACAAAATAGCTCTGTTCTAAATCTTCAGACAAATCAACAGACCGTTACATACGATTTCCAGGTTCCAGCATCTTTGAGTTCGGGTACTATTTATGAGAATACCAGTTCTGATACAAAGTTGCAGGTATCGTTTTCGGCCATATTCAGCGATATTATTAACGACATAGATATCCAGCGATGTGATTGTATGTTTACTGATGCCGTTGACGGCGATACAGTTGACCCAAATGTTATTGTTGACGGCCAGACGTTTAGTCATAATGGTTCGTTAGCAGAGGGGAATGTGATTTCTTTCGACCTCCCAACTATTAAGTCAAACCGCAGTGTCTATGAAATTTCCACTGGCGGGGGTTCTGGCCGCCTGACATGGCTGGTGCGCCAAACGGGCTTTGCCTGGCAGGTTCGAAATGCATCTGTTGCCGACCGAGGCCATTTCATTGAGGTCGGCCCCATGCGTAATACCTTTTCTGATAAGAACGAAATTGTTATTGTGCCTGGATCGTCTACAAACACGCCATATGTTCACAGACTTCGTCGGGTTAATTACGCAAAAATTTTCCCTGCGTCTAATAGTCGTCCTCTGTTGACTATCGAGATAAACGACATTCTCGGTACTGGCACTGCGGAGATAGAGATTCTTTCAGACAAAACTCCAAAAACGGTTACCGGTTCTGATAATTGGAACTATGCTGATGGACGGACGGTCATTACCGTAAGTAAACCCGGCCGAGTTGTGATGAAATTCTGACTTAAAATAAACGATTGAGACAGTAAAAAGCCGTTTTTTGGCAAATTATACAATATATGGATACATAAGTGCCTTTGAGTCGATTGGTTATAGTTAATGCGAAAAATTTGTCATTTTTTTCTCGGCATCTGCGACTCTTCTTGCTATACTGTAGTAAGATTATGACTTAAAGTAAACAATTTAAGCAGGTTGAAAACCCGTTTTTTTGGCAAATTATGCAATACATGGATACATAAGTGCCTTTGAGTTGATTGGTTATAGCAAATATGAAAAATTGTCATTTTTTCCTTGACAGATGTGTTTCTCTTGCTATAATGCTATGCATGAGTGGTAACTTTAATGTATGCAGATTTAGTGTTACGTGATCAATACCAATAGCAAACGACAAAGCAGCTTGGTAGGACATGTGTTGTAAAGTACAGTTTATTATGTTATTGCGTGCGTTACCAAATAATAAATTTTAATTTAAGGAGGACAAGAACATGTGCAAAAAATGGTTATGTGTGGTGGTAGCATTATCCTTGTCGAGTATTGGCCTATCAGCAACCAGTTATACCTGGGCGAGTACAGGAGACACGGATTGGCATACCGCAAGTAATTGGGATCTCAACGGTGTCCCGCTCATTTCATTATCTGATCAGGCGTGGTTCAAAACTTCTACTGTTGACTGCGTAATTAATGCACCTGCCTCGGCCAAGCTTATTCAGGTTGGACATGGGGTGGCCTATGATGGCACATTGATTATAAACGATTCATTGGACCTGGAAAATGTCATAAAGATCGGAAATAACGGTGGCATTGGCGCGGTAGAGTTAAATGCGAGCGGGTCAATTAACAGTGGCTGGATAGGTGTTGGCCAAGCTGGTACGGGTCTGTTCACTATGAATGGCGGCTCGATAACATTAGATACTTCTTTGAAGATTGGAAGTAACGGTGGAACCGGCACAATGAACATGTTCGATGGAACCATTACAGCCGACCGCATGGTAGTTGCGGATGGGGTGGGTACATTTACCATGACAGGCGGTTTAATCACCCTTGATGGTGGTGATGTTATGAACTTAGCTTTTAGGGTTCTGGCAGACGGAGACGCATCTCTGGACGGTGGAATTATTAATTCGCTTGACCTCCAGGTTGAAACCGGTGGCATCCTGGACATAACTGGCGGTACTCTGGTGCTTGACGGTAATGTTACTGCGGAATTATTGGATCACATCATGAACGGTCGGATTACCGCCTACGATGGTGCCGGCACGGTACATGCTTACTACGACGGCAGCAAAACAGTGCTTAAAGGTGTTGATCACGATATGGGCCCGATTCCTGCCAGTCAAGACATTGATGTCTGGCCCGGTCTCAGTGAATTAAGTTGGACAAATCCAAACCCTAACCAAATAGGCGAAGAGATAACCTGTGATGTCTATTTTGGTGATAGTGAACCCAATATATTAAGTGGTCAACCTTCACTTGACTTAAATCAGATAGTATTTGGCGAGTCGGTAAGTTCGGTGGCTGTGCCTGTCAGCATGACTGCAAATACAACTTACTATTGGAAAGTCGATTGTTTCGACAGTTCCCCGGGTTCAACCATACCTGCATTGTCTGTATTGTATACCTTTACAACTAACCATGGAAAGCTTATCGATGCCGGAGAAGATACATACACATGGTTGACGGGCTCCTCTCTAACCCTTGGGCTCGATGGTACATTAACAGAATATGACTCCCAAAATCCTGTTGTGGATTCAGTCCTGTGGACAGTTGTCAGTAAACCAGGTGGTGCGCCAGATCCGACATTTACCCCCTCTGATTCTCAAATAGATACAAGCGTTACGCTAACGGTCACGGGCAATTATGTATTACAACTCGAGGCCTCGGGCGAAGGTTTCAATGCTTCTGATACGGTAGATATTTATCTCGGGACAGATTCATGTGATGCCGCCAAAGCCCAGCCGACTTATGTAGACTTGAATGGTAATGTCGATGGTGATTGTGATGTGGATCTGGCTGACTTGAGATTAATCGTACTCAATTGGCTGGCTAGTAACAACATTGAATAACCTATGTAAGGTTGCCCTTGAATCTGGTTTTGTTGCTGGGCGAACAAACTTGATGTTAAAAAAATGATATCAAAAATTAACTTAGGAGGCTTTAACATGTATAAAAAATTAATATGTTTAGTTGTAGTTATTTCCATGGCGAGTCTGATCGGTACTGTCCGAGGAGCGTCGCCGGTGGTCTGGACCGGTGGTGGTTCTCTGTGGTCTGACCCGAATAACTGGGACATCCATGTGGCACCGATGATGAACACAACCCTGGCAGCTCAAGTTGATATGGCAAATGCCAATTGTACCATAGATTCCACCATGGACATTGAATGTGATAGTCTTAGGATTGCTTTTTTAAACAATCCCACTGGAGAGCCTGCCAATGTGGATATGACCGGAGGTGCGCTGTATACGGTGAACGGCCTTCTTTTGGGCCAACAAAACCAACTGATCGATAATCATGTAGGCATATTTAATATGAGCGGCGGTACCGCAGATTTTAGACAAGCTCATGTCGGTCGTTATGGTGGTGGTATTATCAATATGACTGGTGGCAAGATGACCCTTTATTTGTCGAAACTGTTTATACCTAAGACTGCCTCAGGAGCTACCGGCACAGGTCAGGTAAATCTTGATGGCGGGCATATTGACATAGTCAATGATATTATTAGTATAGAAGTGGGACGAGGTAATTTAGATATTGAGTTGGATGGAATGTTGACAGTAAAGAGCGATAGTTCCAGTGGGCTGGATGCACTTGTTTCCGATGATCGAATAACTGCTTATGATGGTGACGGTACTGTGTTCGTTCACTACTACAGCGACCCTGGCGTAATTCTGGCTCTTGGCGTCGCTCCCGGGATGAATCCTGATCCCACAGCGGGGAACACACTTGTTTCTCCATATCTCAGCCAGCTTAGCTGGACAAATCCAGCCCCTAACCAAATAGGCGGAGAGATAACCTGTGATGTCTATCTTGGTGATAGTGATCCCAATATATTTGGTCAACCTTCATTTGACTTAAATCAGATAGTATTTGGCGAGTCGGTAAGTTCGGTGCCTGTCAGCATAACTGCAAATACAACTTACTATTGGAAAGTCGATTGTTTCGATGATTCCTTCGGCAGCCCAAAGTTGGTGGCATCGGGCATGTTTACATTTACGTCCATCGATAATGCCCCTCCGGTTGTTGAAGCTGGCGATGATGTATTTACCTGGCTGACAGGGGGAACCGTAGATGTTCTCCTTGCTGGTCAACTGTTGGAAGATGACGGTTTACCAGAAGCAGCTTCGATCGAATGGTCGGTTCTAAGTAAACCGGATATCGCATCAGATCCGACATTTAATCCTGATGCTCAACGTCTGGATCCCGAGGTTACCATTATCGCAACGGGCGATTATGTATTGCAGCTTGAAGCCGATGATACCATTTCTACCATCACTGACACACTTACAATTTATGTCAGATCGGATTCATGTGAAGCCGCCAAGGCCCAGCCGGGTTTTGAATTATTGGATGGTGATGCCGACCAGGATTGTGATGTTGACCTGAGCGACTTAGCATTGATTTCCATTGATTGGCTCAAGGACAACTCTCTTTAATGACAGGTAGGGATTGAGTGATACAGTAATAAATTGCCTTTGTGGCCGGAATGGTCACGTAAATTTTAAGCCGAAAGTTGTGATTCCCAGCACGGTACTCTGAGGAATGATAAATGGCTAACAAAAACAATATTTTAAAATGTGGGGGCATACTGGTTTGCATAGCCGTGGCAGCGATTATTGGGTTTTGAAGTCACAAAGATAGCAACGCTAAATGGCAAGGCGATTCAGTACAGATGCTTTGTTTTAAATGTGGGCATTCGTTTGAAATGGATTTAGCATTAAAATTGAAGGGATAAAAATTGAAAAGATGAAGATTACTCGGCATTTATTTAGTGTATGTGTCATCATTGCACTTGCAGGTTCACTAAGCTGTAAGAACATAGCTAAATCGAGCTGTGAAACAGCAGGTGATACTTTCAGCAAAAAGCCACCCCGGACGGATAGTATTCAGGACTTTATGAAGTGGCGAGAAGAGACGCGCGAAGAGCGCATGGCGTGGTGGCACGATGCCAAGTTCGGATTGTTTATACACTGGGGCGTTTATGCTGTGCCGGGCGGCATATACAAAGGTAAGCAAATCAGGGGTATCGGCGAATGGATTATGAATCGGGGCAAAATTCCCGTTGCCGAGTATAAACAATACGCCAGGCAGTTCAATCCGGTAAAGTATGACCCCGACGCGTGGGTGCGCCGGGTCAAAGAGGCGGGTATGAAATACATAGTTATCGTTTCAAAGCATCACGATGGGTTCGGGTTGTACGATTCCGGGGTAACCGATTGGGACGTAGTTGACGCTACACTATACGGCAAGGACCTTCTCAAACCGTTAGCCCAAGCGTGCAGAAAGCACGGCATCAAGCTGGGTTTCTATTACTCTCAGGCCCAGGATTGGAATCACCCCGGCGGAGTGGCTCGCGGTGGTTATTGGGACAAGGCCCAGGATGGTGATATGGACAAATACATCAGAGAAATTGCGGAACCGCAGGTCCGCGAGATTCTGAGCAACTACGGGCGCCTTGACATTATGTGGTGGGACACACCGGAAAATATGAATAGAAAGCGTGCGGAGAACCTATACATGCTTTTGAAGCTTCAACCTCATATCATATCCAACAACCGGCTCGGCGGCGGCTTTGAGGGCGATTACGGTACACCCGAAAACCGTATTCCCACTGCCGGGCAACTGGGCAGGTGGGAAACCTGTATGACAATGAATGACACATGGGGATACAAAAGTTACGACCATAACTGGAAATCCACCTATACGTTAATCCGGAACCTTGCCGATATTGTCAGCAAAGGAGGTAATTACCTGCTGAATGTCGGACCAACCGCCGAAGGTCTTATCCCACAGGTGAGCATAGAACGTCTCAAACAGATAGGGCAGTGGATGAAGATAAACGGCCAGGCTATTTACGGGACCACCACCTGGAGCACTTACCGTCAGGAGAGTGACCTGGAGATAAGATTTACAGCGAAGAAAAACGTGGTATATGCTATTTGTCTTAGCTGGCCGGATAAGGAATTTTGCATCAGACCGCTTGGCAAAAACATCATGGGCGGTAGTCTGAAGATTAAGAGCGTTCAAATGCTCGGCCTTGATAAGAAGCTCCAGTGGAAACAGATGGACGATGGTCTCATCATCAAGACGCCCCGGACAAAACCCTGTGAACACGCTTTCGTGTTCAAGATAGCGCTGGATGGGACCGGTGAACTCGGCTGCGATGTTGTCTCGGGGCCGGACCCGTGGGGTATTACCGCCAGGCTCGGTTTTGCTAACTATACGAGTAAGGCTGTGGAAAAGAAAGTTGACTTATATGTGGATGGCAAGACGGTGAATTCAAGGACAACTTCCATTGAGCCTGCGACCTCAACAAATGTGGTCTTCGAGCATAAGTTTCCACAAACTGAACGCATATATAAAATCGCCATGGGCAGCGGTAAAGATATTCGTCAGTGCGGCAGTATTGCTGTGCCGAAGATTGTGCTGACCGGTAAGTGGCGGTTTCATAAGGGCGATTCTCTTGCATGGAAGGAGCCTGACCTGGACGACAACGATTGGCAGGAAGTCAGGTTGCCTGCCATCTGGGAAAGACATTCAAAATACCAAGAGGACCCTGCTTACGGCTGGTATCGCAAGAAGGTCTATATCCCCGCAAACAGGAGGGATATTGATGCCGATATAATACTTACTCTTGGCAAAATTGACGATGTGGACGAGACCTTTTTCAACGGGGAAAAAATCGGCGGTATGGGGCAATTACCACCCCGCTATAAAACCGCCAGTAGTAAATTGCGGGAATATTTAATTCCTAAAGACGTCATCCGATACGGACAGGAAAATTCCATCGCTGTGCGTGTTTATGACGGCGGCGGCGATGGCGGGGTCTCCTCCGGCCCACTTGAGATTACTGAAAAGTTCACAAATTTGGAATAACCTGCATATATTATGTTTATGCGCTTAGATCAAAACTGAATAATGGGAGTTATATTATGACTACCGAATTTTGTCAAAAATGCGGAGCTGTGCCCAAAGAGAAAGCTTCGAATGCCATTGTGGCCCCCGGGCGTGCCGGTATCCTGCTCATTTGGATAGTCATCTGTTGTGCAGGGCTTTCGAGTTCGGCCTGGGCTGATGATTCCGTTCAGGAACCGGTACTGCGCAATGACCTTATCGAAAATGGGCCTTTCATTCATATTCCCGGCCCCAACCCCATTTTGACGAATGGTCCGGAAGATGCGTGGGATGGCGCTGCTATCGAAGTATCAGAGATATTCAAGGATGAGAACACTTATTATCTGTATTACCATGGGATTTCAGAGAACAAAAAAGATTGGCCCTACCGTTACAGGATCGGTGTAGCTACTGCTTCTTGTCCGCTTGGCCCTTGGAAAAAATACGAGGGTAATCCCATCCTAGATTTAGGACCTGAAGAAGCCTGGGACAACAGATGGGTAGCTTGCGCAGCAATTCTCAAAGAAAAAGGCGACAAATATTACATGTTTTATTCCGGCAATTTCAAGCACGGCCTGGCGTATGCTTCCGGTCCGCTGGGACCGTGGAAGAAGTATGAGGGAAATCCTATTCTCGCAAAAAAGGGAGGAAGCTACCTTGGCAATGTTTTCAAAGTCGACAACAAATACTATATGTACGAACAGAATCCTGTAAACAACTGGAAAAAGCCGCTGGCATATAGTCCGGATCAGGGTCCGTTCTGTCTGAACATTGCTGACAAACCTGAAGGCCCCTGGACCTCATACGAAGGCAATCCTGTTATTCCAGCCGGTGATTGGGGCGCCTGGGATGATGGGGGTTTCTCGGAAGCAGGGGTTTTGTATCATGATGGCTTGTTTCACTGTTTTTACAGCGGGACCAAGTGGAAAAAACTTGAAAGTATTGGCTACGCATATAGCTTCGACGGATTTAACTGGATTAAATACAGTGGCAACCCGATCATTCCGAGGGAAAACTGTCCGAACATTTCAGCTTTTGCCGAGGTCCATTCGCTTTGGGAACCGCCTTTCATTTACTTATATAACACTCAGCGATACATTACTACATTTCTAAGTGTCGAGCATCTGGGAGTGCAGGTACTAACCACCCAAAGGCCCTTTAGTCTTAGAATGCCTGTGTTGAACCTGGACTCACTTGATGCAGCGAAAACAACAGCACTGGATGATTGTCCCCCGATTGGCTTAAGCAGTATCACTCGCTTAGCTCTGACCGCTCAGTGCACCTACAGCAAGAAAGCGAAAAAGCCTATACGCATTCATATAGTTTCCAGCGACGACGGTCTGAGCTACGACACCACTGACTTGTTCACCCTGGACAATGCGTTTGAACGGGGACAAACCTCAAGGAAGACTTTTGATTTGAATACAAACGTTCGTTTTATTAAAGTGATGGTGGAAAACCTTGACAAATCCCAAATCGCCTCGGATGTGCAAATTGTAGCAACCCTGGGCGGTTGAGTTTTGATTGGACCCAAACTAATGCGACCACATTGCTTTCAACAGGCCTTGCCAAAAACATCTCTGCTGTTATTGTTATATTAGTCTTATCTTATGCGCTTTTAAGGCCGCATAAATCAGAGTAGTGTTTTGGTTTCTTAGTAAATAATTGCAGGTAAAAGTATTAAGATTGCTTCGTCGTTTTCTCCTAGCAATGGCCTCAATTCTCTTAAAAGTTTTGGGAAAATGCTTATTTACTCTGATAGCAGGAATAGTATACAATAAAAGTTGACCTTCACCCCGAAAACTGATCCATTCAAAATGCGAAAAAATTTGTTATAATTCGATTTTGAAAGGACCAAAGAAGATGAAAAAGAGCAGATTTACAGAACAGCAGATAGCTTATGCTTTGCGGCAGGCTGAGTCCGGTGTTTCCATTCAGGAGATCACCCGCAAGATGGGAATTACAGAGGCCACTTTCTACCGGTGGAAGAAGAAGTTTGCTGGCATGGGCATCGCTGAACTTCGCAGGCTCAAACAGCTTGAAGAGGAAAACAAAAAGCTCAAACGGTTGGTGGCGGACCTTAGCCTTGACAAGGCAATGCTTCAGGATGTGCTATCAAAAAAAGTCTAAAGCCTGTCCGCAAGCGTTCCATGACTGAGTACATTCGTGTTTCCTATAAAGTAAGCGAACGCAAGGCAT
>SDBV01004388.1_pt1 | contig 20372 bp, 17 predicted proteins | sample 2277081 | NCBI WGS metagenome assembly SDBV01 (sample SAMN10402039, study PRJNA504765) | marine sediment metagenome | isolation source: marine sediment core GS10_PC15, 223 cmbsf | place: Arctic Ocean: Southern Knipovich Ridge | collected 2010 | reverse complement strand
CGGCGGCACGGCGCCAGTCGTATCGTAGCTGCGGTAGTTGAACACGATCGAGAAGCGCCCATCTTTCTTGACGTTCTTGAGCCCGAAGTTCACCTCGTTGACGACGCTCGCCTGCGCGGAGGTCACGCCGGACAGGGCGGCCAGCAGGGTGAGTGTGGCTATAGCACGCTTCATCGAATGATCACGCTGACTAGCGTTTGAACGCCGGGCAAGGGATCGTGACCTCTTCGGTCTGCTGGAGGCCGGTCTCGTACTGGAAGAAGGATTGGAAGGGCAGCTGGTTGTTGGCCTGGCATTTAGGCTCCTTGAACCAGAACTTCCGCGTCTTCTTGACCTTCTTCTTTACGCACCTGCCCTTGCGCTTCCTCACACACTTCTTCTTCTTCTTTGTGAGCGTCAGGCCGTAGACGGTGACATTGACCTGGGCGACACTGACCCGCAGCCCCTGGACCGGCGGGGCCGTTGGGATCTCGAGCCGGTAGCCGAAGCGACCGTCGGGGGTCGGGTCGTTGAAGAAGTTCGCCGCCAGTGTCACCTTTGTCGATTCAAGGATGCCGGTGTTGTCGAACAGCGGGCTGCTCGTATCGGGTTCGCCGAAGAGCACAATCGAAGCGACAGCGCCAGGAGCCTGCCGCTTGGCGAGGAACAGCGAGACCTTGTAGGGCAGCACGTCCTTGACGTAGGGCTGATTGGTCAGCGGGTTGATTATCAGCCTCGCGTCGGCCATCGCAGTGCCACCGCCGATTCTGGCCCTCTTGCAAACGGAAGTCCGCTTTACGTCGTGCAGCTTGTCAAAGTCGCAGAGTCGTTTCGCCTTCGCGGCCGCCCGCATGAACGATTTCGAGATCTTGGCCCCGACCGGGATGCGAATGAACGTGCGGGCCAGCAGCGGCGGAACGGCTCCGGTCGTGTCGAAGCTGCGGGAGCTGTACACGACCGTGTAGCGGCCGTCACTCTTGACGTCCTTGAGCTGGAAGTTGACCTGGTTGACGACTTCCGCCTGCGCGGTTGCGCCACCAAAAAGGGCTGTAATCAACACCGCCGCGCCGAAAATCCTTTTCATCGTCCCTTTCGTACCGGTTGGTCGGCCCATTAAACAGTGATTTTATGCACAGAGGCTGAGATCGGTGGCAGTTCCCTAGAGTGGCAGCCGATGGCCAACCAGCTTGCCAACCAAACCTCTCCTTACTTACTCCAGCATAAAGACAATCCGGTCGCCTGGCACCCCTGGGACGAAAAGGCGCTGGAGGAGGCACGAGAGCGCGATCTGCCGCTGCTTGTGTCGATCGGATACTCGGCGTGTCACTGGTGCCACGTGATGGAGCACGAATCGTTTGAAGACGAGGCCACCGCCGCCTACATGAACGAGCATTTCGTTCCCATCAAGATCGACCGCGAGGAACGACCCGACATCGATTCGATCTACATGGGGGCCGTACAGGCGATGACAGGACGGGGCGGCTGGCCCTTGAATGTGTTCTGTGATCCCGACGGCGTGCCGTTCTACGGAGGAACCTATTTCCCGCCTGAGCCGCGCCACGGCATGCCGAGCTTCCTGGGGGTGCTGGAGGGTATCGTCGATGCGTGGCGCGAACGCCGCGAGGAGATCCGCACGTCGGCCGAGCGCACCGCGGAGCGACTGGCCGCGTCGTCACGTCTGGCGCCGGCGGATGGCGAGCTCTCGCCGGCCACGCTCGACGACGCCGAGCGCACGCTCGCAGCGACCTTCGACGCCAACTTCGGCGGCTTTGGCGATGCGCCGAAGTTCCCGCCGTCGTGCGCGCTCGAGTTCCTGATGTCGCGCATGGCCGACAACTCGCGTGATTCGGCACAGGCCGAGCGAATCGTGCGCACGACGCTCGAGAGAATGGCGCGCGGCGGAATCTATGACCAGGTCGGCGGCGGCTTCGCTCGGTACTCGGTCGATGCGCACTGGCTCGTGCCGCACTTCGAAAAGATGCTCTACGACAACGCTCTGCTCGCACGCACCTATCTGCACGCCTGGCAGCTGACGAGCGATGAACTGTTCAAGCGCGTGTGCACCGAGACGCTCGACTGGGCACTGCGCGAAATGCGCGGCCCCGAAGGTGGCTTCTACTCGGCCCTCGACGCGGACTCGGAGGGTGAAGAGGGCAAGTTCTACATATGGAGTGCGAGTGAGTTGCGCGAGCTGCTCGGCTCCGACGCCGATGCGCTGATCGAGTACTGGGGGGCCGCGCGGCCGAACTTCGAGGGACGCAGCATTCTCTACGTCGCTGGAATCGGCATCGACGACGAGGTCCTTCAGCGTGGACGCTCGATCCTCTACGAGGCGCGTTCGAAGCGCGTCTGGCCGGGGCTCGACGACAAGCGGCTCACCTCTTGGAACGCCCTGATGATCACGGCGCTCGCCGAGGCGGGCGCCGTGCTTGACCGCCCCGACTACGTCGATGCCGCTCGACGCTGCGCCGAGTTCGTGCTCGGTGAGCTGAGCGACGGCACCGGCCGGTTGCTACGCACCTACAAGGATGGACGCGCAAACCTCAACGCCTACCTGGAGGACCACGCGTTTCTGGTCGAGGCCCTGTTGAAGCTCTACGAAGCGACGTTCGAGACCCGCTGGTTTGTCGAAGCCCGGGCGCTTGCCGACCGGATGATCGAGCGCTTCGCCGATCCGGCGGGCGGATTCTTCACCACCTCCAGCGACCACGAGACGCTCGTCACGCGTCCCAAGGACATCGAGGACCATGCGATTCCGTCCGGGAACTCCTCGGCGGCGCTCGGCCTGATGCGGCTTACCGCGCTCACCGGCAACCACACCTACGAGCAGCACGCGGTCGGCCTGTTCGCGCTGCTACACGCCGCGGCCGGTCGCCACCCGCAGGCCTTCGGCCATCTACTACAGGCGATCTCCCTACACCTGTCGCCCGCGAAGGAGGTTGCGCTGGTCGGAGAGGACCTCGACGCGCTTGCCGCAACTGTGTTCGGCGTCTACCGACCCGGATTGGCAGTGGCTGGGATGGCGCCCGGCGACGCCGAGGCACAGGACGCGATAGCGCTGCTACGCGACCGCAAGCCGCTCGACGGGAAACCGACCGCCTATGTCTGCGAGAACTTCGCCTGCCGCCTGCCGGTCACCGAGCCGGACGAACTGGAGCGGCAGCTTGGACCACCGCCCTAGTGACCAGCCCACGCTAGAGAATTGGCAGATACCGATCCAGCTCCCACTGCGAGAGCTGGATGCGGTAGTCCTCCCACTCTTGGCGCTTGATCTCGACGAAACGGTTGTGCACGTGCTCGCCGAGCGTCTTCAACACCAGCTCAGACTCTGCCGCGACCTCGACCGCCTCGCCGAGCGTCTCCGGCAGCTGCTCGATGCCGAGCTGCTTGCGCTCGTCTGGCGACAGGTGGTAGAGGTTCTTCTCCATCGGCTCCGGCAGCTCGTAGCCCTTCTCGATCCCTTCGAGCCCCGCCTGGAGCAACCCGGCAAAGCACAGGTAGGGGTTGCAGGCGGGGTCGGGCGAACGGATCTCGCAGCGAGTCGCCGCCTCCTTGCCAGGGTGGTAGAGCGGCACGCGGATCAACGCCGAGCGGTTGCGCCGTGACCACGCGATGTAGACCGGCGCCTCAAAGCCCGGCACCAAACGCTTGTAGGAGTTGACCCACTGAGCGAAGAGCGCTGCGATCTCACGCGCGTGCTTGAGCTGGCCAGCGATGAACGACTTCGCAACATCCGACAGGAAGAACTCGTCGCCGGCGTCGTAGAAAGCGTTGCGGCCGTCGCGGAACAAGGACTGATGGACGTGCATTCCCGAGCCGTTCTCGCCGAGCAGAGGCTTCGGCATGAAGGTCGCGTAGGAGCCGTACTTCATCGCGTACTCCTTGACCGTGATGCGGTAGGTCATGCAGTCGTCGGCCATCTCGAGCGCGGTCTTGTAGCGCATGTCGACCTCGTGCTGCGAGGGGCCGACCTCGTGGTGCGAGTATTCGACGTGGATGCCGAGCTGCTCTAGCGCCAGCACTGTTTCGCGGCGCAAGTCGGAGCCGGCGTCGAGCGTTGTCAGGTCGAAGTAGCCACCGCGGTCGAGCACCTCGGGTGGGCCCTGCGACGCGTCGGCGGAGCGGAAGTAGAAGTACTCCAACTCGGGACCGATATTGAAGGTGTCGAAACCCATCGAGCTTGCGCGCTCGAGCGCGCGCCGCATGACCCAGCGCGGGTCGCCCTCGTAGGGCTCGCCACCGGGAACCTGCACGTCGCAAAACATGCGGCCGGTCGGCTTGTCCTCAGGCCTCCACGGCAGGATTGAAAAGGTGGAGGGATCCGGCATGGCGATCATGTCCGACTCCTCGATCGCGTTGAAACCGGTGATCGACGAACCATCAAAGCCCATCCCGCCTTCAAACGCATCGGCGAGCTCCTCAGCGTTGATCGCGAAGCTCTTGAGCTGCCCGAGGATGTCCGTGAACCAGAGGCGGATGAAACGCACGCCGCGCTCCTCCACGATGCTCTCGACGTCCTGCGCGGTCTTGGGCTTGTCGGCCACAGCTACTCCTTAGGGTCGGGGTCAAGCGATGGCCGAACCCTAACGAAACGCGGTTGCCGCTAGTGCGAAGCTTGTGGCCTGATCCACAAGTTCTGCCGGTTACCGGCAGAACTTACGGACGTGACCACTAGTCGCGCATCCACTCTCGCGCCCAGGCGCGCACCGAATCGAGCGCCGGTCGTAGCGCCCTACCCTTGTCCGTCAGCTCGTACTCGACGCGTACTGGAGCTTCTCCGATCACATGGCGCGCCACGATCCCGGCTCCCTCCAGCTCTTTCAGCCGGTTCGACAGCAGCCGATCCGACAGCGCCGGCACCGCGTCGGCTATCGCAGAGAAACGCATCGGTCCTGGCATCAGCGCTTCTGCTATTGCGCCGGTCCAGCGTTTGCCGATCAACTCGATCGCCTCGTGGTAGTAGGGACAGACGGCCGGTACCGGTCCCGAGGTCTCGTCGCTTAGGACCGGCCCGGTCATCGCGGGCTATGCGGCTTCGCTGAGCGGCTTCACCTCGCGCGACGTTCCCTCCAGGGGAACCTCTCCCGCGAGCGTCACCAGCGCCGAGAAGTCGGCCAAAGCGACATGCGCAACCGCTTCGAGGATCTGCTCGTCGGACCAGCCGGCCTCACGCACTTCCTCATGGAAGTGCAGTGGGACGCTGCCGCGATTCTCGAGCACCGCCTCGACGTAGGTCAATAGCTGCTGATGCATCTCATCGCTAGAACGGAAACGACGTGCAGAGTCGATCTCATCGAGGCCGAGCCCGACGTTGCGTGCCGAACGGGAGTGGATCGCCACGTCGTATTCGGAGCCGCGGTACTCGGCCACAGCCAGAGCGATCCGCTCCTGCGTGGCCGCGGACAGCGTCCCGTTACGAAGCTCGGAGCGCATCCGCGCAAAGGCCCGCAGCGTCGCCGGCGAACCCGCGAGCACTCCCACCAGGTTGTTGAGCTTGCCACTGCTCGAAAGGGCTCCCTTGAGGATCGGGGCACTCTCGGGCGGGGCAGTTAGCTCGTCGTGGATGTCGAAACGGCTTATTTTGGCCATAGCTTTACTTTCTGCGTCTAGCTTCACTTTTGGAGCATACTAACAAATAAATACGGACTTACCAAACGTAAGCTAATGTGAGATCGGTCACGCAACCGCGGAATGCGACGAGGCCCCCGCCGAGGGGGCTGAAGAGGAAATCGAATCGGAACTATTGAGCGCGAGAGCGCGAATCGAGCTACTAGTGGAGCGAGCGGACGCGCGCGGTGGTGAGCGTCGCCAGCTTGCGAGCGGTCGCCTCGGTCAGATCCCAGGATACGCCTCTGACGTAGGGTCCGCGATCGATCACCGGCACGGTGACGAAGCGGCCGCGCCTATAGAAGGTCACCTTGGTTCCGCAGCGCAACGTCTTGTGAGCGACGCCGAGCGTGTTCCGCTTCAGCTTGCGCCCGCAAGCGGTGCGCCTTCCGTAGAAACCGGGGCCGTACCAGGTGGCGGTTCGAACTTGCATCAGCCCAAGCAGAGCGGGCCGGCTCTCCGCTCCCACGACGCCGTCGACAGCCAACCGCTGGGCCCGCTGGAACCGCTCGACCGACCTCCTCGTCGGCTGATCGAAGGTACCGGTCTCGCGCACGGACCCGAAGTGCTTGGCGTTGAGGATTCTCTGCAGCGTCGCTACGGCATCGCCCTTGGAGCCGAGGCTCAGCTCTACTCGCCCGAGCTGCTTGGCCAGCGGTGCTGGCCGCACCTTCTTCGGCGCGAACACCGGAATCGAAGCACCGCCGGTGGCCGCCTTTGACGAGGAGGCAGCGACGACGATCAAAAAGATCCCGAGCAGAATCGCCCAAGCAGCGATCTTGTCGGGGCGTGACCCTCTACCCACCGACCCATATGTAGTTGGCCGCCTGCGATTCGCCCTTCCGGGCGCAGGCCGGCGATAAGTCCGACGGTCCGACACTTTCCTCTCTTTCCAAGCGCTTACGGGGTTAGCTGACGGGCTCGCGCTGAAAGAGCTGCGCTACGCGATTCGGGTGTCACCCCTGGTTCGCGATTCGCCCCTGCGACTTGCGTCGCGGTGGATCCCCCGCCCTCCAAATCGCCGATTGGTCGGCCGATGGAGATTCAGCGGTCAAGTCTGTGTTGGTGATGCCTCCGAAATTAGGTGGCTGTCTACAAATCCAGTGCTCCCGATATGCGATCGAGGCGCGGCGCATCCTAGCAAGGCTTGTGACGGAAGGCGGATCTACCGGCGGCAGATCCCTCTACAGAGCGGAAACTGCAGAATACTTTGTGACATAGAGTCCTAGGATCGGTGCTGAGCCTCGTAGCTCGACTGTTCCTCGGCGGTCCGCTCGGCCCACGGGACCGCCTCCAGCCGGCCCTCGGGAATCTTCTCGCGGCTGTCGACGGAGATGCCGTAGGTCCCGTCCTCGATCCGCTGCTCAGCCCGGCCGATCGCTTCCAACTCCTGCTCGAGCCGTTCGATCATCGACTGGTCCAACTCGTTCTCGAGCATGTCGCTGCCGGCGTCAGCGTTGTGCTGATCGACGCTCGACAGCTCGCCCTCGCCACGGCCTTCACATAGTCCCTCGACTTCGTGCTCGATACGGTCTCGCTCACTCTTGAGCAGCTCGCGGGCTCGATCGGTGTCCACTTTTCTTGCCTCCTGGTCTGTCTCGTCTAGCTTGCAGCGAGTTGGCGCAGAACGTACTGCAGAATTCCACCGTGGCGATAATATCGCCACTCTTGCGGTGTATCGATCCGTACCGTGACAGTGAGTTCTTTGGTGTCCCCTGCTGGGCCGATCGCCATCACCTCGACCTGGCGCTGATCGTCCTCGACCGCCATGAAGTCTAGGACTTCCAGCCCTGTAAGGCCTAGCTCCGTGACCCCCTGATCCTCGGCGAACTGGAGTGGAAGCACGCCCATCCCAATCAGGTTGGAGCGATGAATTCGTTCGAAGCTCTGAGCTATCACCGCGCGCACGCCGAGCAGTTTGGTTCCCTTGGCCGCCCAGTCGCGCGACGATCCCGACCCGTACTCCTCGCCCGCGAGGATCACCAGCGCCACATCCTCCTGCTGGTAGCGCATCGCGGCGTCGTAGATAGACATCTGCTGGTCGTCTGGGAAGTGCTTGGTGACCGAGCCCTCGCTGCCCGGGACCAGAAGGTTCCGAAGCCGCACGTTGGCAAAGGTGCCACGCACCATCACCTCGTGGTTGCCGCGCCGCGAGCCGTAGGAGTTGAAGTCCCTGTGCTCGACCCCTTGGGCAATCAGCCATTTTCCGGCCGGGCTGTCGCGCTTGATCGCGCCGGCCGGCGAGATGTGGTCGGTCGTGACGCTGTCACCGAGCAGCGCAAGCACCCGTGCCTGCTTGATCGGTTCAATCGACGCCGGCTCGGCCGTCAGGCCTTCGAAGTAGGTCGGCTGGCGCACATACGTGGACGGCCTCCAGTCGTAGAGATCGCCCTTCGGCACCTCCAACGCGTTCCAGCGCTCGTCACCCTTGTAAACGTCGCGATAGGTGCTCTTGAACATCTCCGATTTTACGCTCGATGCGATCTCGCTATGGATCTCGCGCTGGCTCGGCCAGAGGTCCCGCAAGTAGACCGGCTCGCCATCGTGACCCTCGCCGAGTGGATCGCTATAGAGGTCGATGTTCATGCGGCCGGCAAGCGCGTAGGCGACGACCAGCGGCGGCGAGGCAAGATAGTTCATCTTCACCTCTGAGTGAATCCGTCCCTCGAAGTTACGGTTACCCGAGAGCACCGACGCGACGGCCAAGTCGCCCCGCTCGATCGCTTCGGATATTTCGGCCGGAAGCGGGCCAGAGTTCCCGATGCAGGTGGTGCAGCCGTATCCGACAAGGTGGAACCCGAGCTGGTCCAGCGAGGTGTTGAGCCCGGACTTCGCGAGGTAGTCGGTAACGACCTTCGAGCCCGGCGCCAGCGACGTCTTCACCCACGGCTTCGATTCGAGCCCCTTGGCAATTGCGTTCTTGGCCACCAGACCGGCGCCGATCATCACGGCGGGGTTTGATGTGTTGGTGCAGCTCGTTATCGCTGCGATCACGACCGCGCCATGATCGAGGTTGAACTCGCCGCGGTCGCACTTGACGTGCACGGCCGTGTCCGAGGTCTGGTCGGCTACGCCAACGGCGGTATGGCCACCCTCATCCGCGAAGCGAGAGAGCGTAGTGTCGGCCGGCTCGGGCGGGCCCGCGGCACCACCCAGTAGCTCGCGCAGTTCGCGATCGAAGATCTGTCGCGAATCCTTCAGCGGGACGCGGTCCTGTGGACGACGAGGGCCGGCGAGGCTCGGCTCGACGTCGGCGAGGTCCAGCTCGAGCGTGTCGGTGTAGGTCGGCTCCTCCGAGCCGGACTCGTGGAACATGCCCTGCGCACGCGCGTAGGCCTCAGTCAGGGCCACTTGTTGGTCGGAGCGCCCAGTGAGCCTCATGTACTCGAGTGTCTCAGCGTCGATCGGGAACATCACCGCGGTCGCTCCCTGCTCGGGAGCCATGTTGGAGATCGTCGCGCGATCGGCAAGCGGCAGACCGGCCAGAGCCGAACCGAAGAACTCGACGAACTTGCCCACGACGCCCTTCTCGCGGAGCATCTCGGTGACCGTCAAGACAAGATCGGTGGCAGTCGTCCCCTCGTTCAACTCGCCGCTCAGCTTGAATCCGATCACCTGCGGGATCAGCATCGAGATCGGCTGCCCGAGCATCGCCGCCTCCGCCTCGATGCCGCCGACGCCCCAGCCGAGCACGCCGAGCCCGTTGACCATCGTCGTATGCGAGTCGGTGCCGACCAGTGTGTCGGGGTAAGCGCGCTGGTCGACGCTGCCATCGATGTCGCTGGCGAATACGACGCGCGCCAGGTATTCGATATTGACCTGATGCACGATGCCGGTGTCGGGCGGGACGACCTTGAAGTTGTCGAATGCGTCCTGCCCCCATCGCAAGAACGCGTAGCGTTCCCGGTTGCGCTCGAACTCAACGTCGGCGTTGTACTGGAAGGCCGAGCGCGAGCCGAACCGGTCAACCTGGACCGAGTGATCGATCACCAGCTCGACCGGCTGAAGCGGGTTGATCCGCGACGGGTCGCCGCCGAGAGCGCGCATCGCGTCGCGCATCGCGGCGAGATCGACGATCGCGGGCACTCCGGTGAAATCCTGCAACAACACGCGCGCCGGCTGGAAGGCGATCTCGTCGCGGGGCTCATCCTTGTGGCGCCACCTGGCCAACGCCTCGATGTCGCCCGACGTGACCGTCGCCCCGTCTTCGTTGCGCAGCAGGTTCTCGAGCAGCACCTTGAGCGAGAACGGCAGCCGCCTGACGTCGAAGTTCGCCTGAAGCGCTTCGAGCCGGAAATATTCGTACGAACGTTGGCCGATTTTGAGCGTGGAGCGCGATTCGAAGCTGTCGTTCGACATCGACTCGGACTCTACTGCGAAACGAAACGAGGTCCCTTGCGGGACCTCGCTCGGCAGACTTGTAAGCCGGATTCTGTCTTGTGCAGCCATCCATCTCGGGCCGATGTTGCCAGCGACCTCGTGCGACCTACCTGGAGCTTGCCGGGCCGGCCTCGGGCGTCGAAACGCCCACGCTCCTGCTTGGCCTTGCACCGGGTGGGGTTTGCCTTGACGTGCCGTGTCGCCACGACACCGGTGCGCTCTTACCGCACCTTTTCACCCTTACCCGCTGGACGATTCACGTGTGACCGTCCGGCGGGCGGTTGTTTTCTGTGGCACTTTCCCGCGGGTTGCCCCGGGTCGGTGTTACCGACCACCCTGCCCTTCGGTGTCCGGACTTTCCTCGAATAGCCTCCTATCCGCGACTGCTCGGTCTACCCCTCCATTGTAGCCGGACGATGAGCAAACTCCAGACCTCAGGCGGCGGGGGCGGCCGGCTTGCGCCGCGCGCCAGACAGTGCGAATGCGGTCGGCACGCCGATCACCAGGGACGCCGCGCTCGCTACGAGCAACGCGGTGTGAACGTGCCCGGCGGTCACACCTCCCGACAGCGCGGTCCCAGCGAGAATCGCGCCGAGCGCTCCGCCCAGCAATCGCGCGGTGGACAGCAACGATGACACGCGACCGTGCCTCGCCCGTGGCACCGCGTTGAGCGCCGATCGCGATGCCGGCACGAACAACATGCCGAGGCCGAGGCCGAACGGCGCCATCGCCGCGAGTGCGACCGGGCCATCGAGCGCAACGGCCGGCACCGCCAACACCGCCAGCGCCGCCGCGACCAGCAGCCACCCGATCAATGCCGCCGGACGTTCGCCGCTTCGGTCGCAGATACGCCCCGACAGCGGCGCTGCAACCCCAACGAGCACGGCGACCACCGTCAACGCGGCCGCCGCGCCGAGGGCCGAGTAACCGGCCGCTAGCTGCAGGTACTGCTGAGCGATAAAGAAGGCGCCGATCATCACTATGAACGTCAGCAACGCCGTGACCGCGGCTGCCGCGATCCGACGCTGACGCAGACTCGACGTCTCAGGCGACTCGTCGGCGTGCACCTTGTATGGGACGAAGCGGACGATTGCCGCCGCGACCGCGATCGATGCCGGCACGAAGAACCACCAGCATGCGCGCCAGCCGATCGTGACCGTCAGCAGGCCGCCGACGAGCGGACCGACCAGGTTGGCCATCCCCGAGCTTGCGCCCCAGATCCCGAGCGCCGATCCGCGCCGCTCGCTCGGAAAGCCGGATACGGCGCCGGCCAGCGACGCCGGGCTCACGAATCCGGCACCGACGCCCGACACGATGCGCGACCCAACCAGCAAGACCACACTGCCGGCGATCGCACCCAGCGCAGCTCCGGCCGCGAACACCGCCAGGCCGATCAGCGCGGTACGGCGTGAGCCGATGCGATCGACAAGCATTCCTCCAGGGAACAACGTCAGGCCATAGCTGGCGAAGTAGGCGGTAAGCACCCAGGACACTTGGTACTGGCTGGCGTCGAACTCGTCGCCGACCGATGGCAACGCAACGGTGACGATTGTCCCGTCCATCTGCAACAACGCAGCGGCGGCTGCGCAGGCGGCAAGCCTCAGCCAGGCTTCGCGAGAAACCGACTTCGCATGTTCGGTCGCCTGCGCCAAGCGAGGGATTCTCGCGCATCGGCGCTGCGCAAGGCCGTTACGTGGACGGCGTACGTGGTCGGCTAGCCACCGATCAATCGAGCCGGCTTGCGCAGAAGGCGCAGTCGGCAGCTCGAGCGTCGCCGTCCCAGACCAGGAGTTCTCCACAGACCAGGCAGCTCGGGCGGCGTCCCGGCACCGCCATGCCCTGCCACGTGACCGACACGATGTCGTCGAGCGAGCGCTCGCCACCCGGATCGAAAAGTCGGCCGAGCAGCACCGTGGAGCCCCGGTCGACGCGTTCTCTGGTGACGACAGTCATACCTTGCGGAACATCCCCACGACTAGGCCCAAGACCTGGACTTCGTCGGAGAGGATCGCATCCATCTCGCTGTTCTCCGGCTGAAGGCGGATGTGGTCTGGCTCGCGGAAGAAACGCTTGACGGTCGCCTCCTCGCCCAGCAGCGCCACGACGATGTCGCCGTCGATCGCCGTGTCCTGCGGCTTGACCACGACGTAGTCGCCACCCAGAATCCCGGCGTCCTTCATGCTCTCGCCGGCAACACGCAGCACGTACTCGCCCTCGCCGCCACCGGCAACGTCAGGTACCTGGATGTACTCCTCGATGTTCTCATCGGCCAGCACCGGCGTGCCGGCTGCAACCTGGCCGACCAATGGCAGAGCGCTGTCGGAGGTGATCACCCTCTTCGCCTTGTCGAGCAGCACCTCGATCGCGCGCGGCTTCGCGGGATTGCGACGAAGCAAACCGAACTTCTCGAGATTTGCCAGGTGCGCATGGACCGTGGACGAGCTTGCGAGGCCAACCGCCTTGCCGATCTCCCGGACTGTCGGCGGGTAGCCGTACTTGGATGCGTACCGTCCTATGTAGTCGAAGATCTCCTGCTGGCGCTTGGTCAGATCGAGATCCATCAGTCAGCCTCCTGGCCGTTGCCGCTTTACAATTGCGAACATGTGTTCGTAAGAGTAGCGCCGTACGCGGATGGCTTCAAGTCGGGTGCCGCCCACGAAGCGGCGCGGCCTACCTATAATCGCCGGAGTTCGGCTTTTCAAGCGCCTGTGGCGGAATTGGTAGACGCGCAAGGTTGAGGGCCTTGTGGCCCGAGAGGGCCGTGGGAGTTCGAGTCTCCCTGGGCGCATTGCGAGGTATATGGACGACGGACGATCGGTATATCGTCCCTGCCAGTGAAACCCATCTCACCAGCAGGGACGAACTCCCACGCGATGAGGACCACGGAGCGGACTTGCGCCGTGCTGTCCGCGTTCTCCACCGCGAATCCCCATCTGAGCCTGCGCGAGCTCTCGGAGCGCGTCGATCTGCCGAAAGCGACGGTGCACCGTCTCGCCGGCGCGCTGGTCGCCACCGGCTTCATGGAGCACCACGACGACGGAAGCTACTGCCTCGGGCCGAAGCTGAGCGAGCTCGGAGCGCTGGCCCGCGCGGACCTCGACATCGTCACCGCCTGCTCGCCGGCTCTCGACGCGCTGGCAGCTGCCACCGACGAGTCGGTCCTGCTGGCGGAGGCCGACTGGGACGCGCTCGAGATGAGCGTCGTCAGCGTCCGCGTCAGCCCGCAGACACTTTCCGTCGTTCCGGTCACCGGGACCCATGAGGCGATCCCGGCCGGCTGTCTTGGCAAGGCGATGTTGCTGGGACTACCCGAACAAGAGGCCGAGAGCGTGCTGGCGCGGCTGCCGCTGCCCGCCCTGACCCGCAAGACGCACGCCGATCGCGCACAACTCGCGGCCGAGATCTCCGAGGCGCGGGCGACCGGCTTCGTCGTCGCAGACGAGGAGTACCTCGACGGCGTGTCCGGCGCCGGGGTGCCGGTGATCTTCGAGGACGGTCGGCCCCGGGCCGCGATCAGCGTCGTCGGGCCGACCCCGCGGACGGCTGGCCAGCTCGAGCGAATCGGGAAGCTGATGCTCGACCTCACCGTGTCCCTGCGCCCAGGCGCAAGATCCCCTCAGGAGGTGGCGTAGATGCTCGAACTGATCGGAGCGGGCCTGCCCCGAACCGGCACCCTGACACAGAAGGAGGCGCTCGAGATCCTCGGGGTCACACCGTGCTTTCACTGGATCGACGTCCTTGCCGACATCGACGGACAGGTCCCGCAGTGGGACGGCGCACTCAACGGGAGCGTCGACCCCGCGCAGATCCTCGACGGCTACCGCTCGACGGTCGATTGGCCGGGTGGCCACTTCTACAAGCAGCTGCTGGAGGCCCACCCCGAGGCGAAGGTGCTGTTGAGCGTCCGCGACCCCGAGCGCTGGGAGCCGAGCTTCCGCGAGACGATCGTCGACATGTGTCACGGCGAGTCGCTGATCCGGCTGCTGTCGAGCGCGCGGGCGCACGTCGACCCGTCCTGGGCGCGCTACGTGCAGTTCGTCAATCGCATGTTCTGGAGCGAGATCGGCACCTTCCCCGACGGCCACACTACGGAGGCGCTGATCGAGGCGTTCAACGCCCACAACGAGGAGGTCAAGCGGACCGTACCCTCGGAGCAACTACTCGTATGGGAGGTCGGTGACGGCTGGGAGCCGCTGTGCGACTTCCTCAGCGTGGACATCCCGAACGAGCCGCTTCCGCATGCGAACGACCGGGCAACGTTCCTTGGCCGGGTGATCGGCGGCGCGATCACGACGCTCGAGTCGTGGCGAGCCGAGCAGGAAGCCGCGGCGTGAGCGTCCCGGTCCTGCCCAGGATCAGCCGACTGGAGGTAGCCGACGCGAACGCCGTCCTCTCGCAAGATGAGGTTCTCTCCCTGCTCGGGCTCGAGGAGGAGGAGTTCGCGCAGAGGATCTTCGGGCGCAGCGCGGTCACCACACGCAGCCTCGGCCTCTCAACCGTGGCACTCGACAGCACCCTGCAGGGCCGGACCGCGCGGATCGAGGAACAGCTCTTCGACGAGGCCGTCAACCTGGTCGAGCGACTCGAGATCGATCCCACGCAGATCGGGACGGTCGTCACGGCGAGCCTCTACTCGCTCGGCGGGCCAACGCTCGCGCATCGCCTCGTCGAGCGGTTCCGCATGGATCCAGCGACCGACAAGTACCACGTCGTCGGAGTGGGGTGCGCGAGCGCGGTGCCGCTCACGCGCCTGGTCAGCCAGTCGCTGAGCGCCCACCCCGGCAAGAAGGGCCTGATCGTCGCCGCGGAGAGCATGAGCGGCATGCTGATGCGCTCGATGCCGAATGACCACCGCGCGAAGATCGTCGGCTCGGCGCTCTTCGGAGACGGCTGCGCCGCGGCCGTGATCGAGAACATCCCCGGCCCGCAGAACGGGACCGGCATACGTAGCGGACCTGGCGGGGCTGCCGTCGTCGCCTCGCAGGTACACCAGATCGAGGGGACGCTCGGTGCGGTGCGGATGGAGCTCAGCGACGACGACAGCTACCTGCACCTCGACCGCGACCTCCCGGATCTCGCGGCCGCAGGTCTTCCCGAGCTGGTCGACGCCTTCCTTAGGTCTGGCGGGCTCTCGCGCGCCGATGTCGACCATTGGATCGTCCATCCCGGCGGCCCGCGGATCCTCGACCGCGTTCGCGAGGCGCTGGACTTAAGCCGCGCCCAGGTGCAGGACAGCTACGACGTGCTCGCCAGCCGGGGCAACGTCGGGACCGCCTCGATCTTCTACGTGCTCAACGAGACGCTACGGCGACGTCCCGGACACGGGCAGCGGGGCCTGATGGTGACGATCGGCCCGGGAATCACCGTCGGGCTGATGCTGCTGGAGTTCTGAGCGCTACCGGGGCTCAGCCGCGCCGCTCACGGGGCTCGCACGATCCAATCACGCGGCCTTCGTCATCGAGAGCCTGGACGGTCAGGCGCGCGGGCTGCTCGGCAACCGAGAGCGACGTCTCGAAGCCGTCCTTTCGCTGCTCGCCGACCCGCTCCGGCCTGCCGCCGTCCGAGTCGGCGAGCACCCTCCAGCGGGCCAGCGCCGTCGCGCCGTTGAAGCTCGCGTAGACGGTCGTCCGGCCCGCGTCGCGCTCGGCGACGCACCGGGGCCCATCCAGCGGCCGCCCGGCCCAGGACTGGAGGTAGGCGCGGTAGGTCAGGTTCGGCCTCGGCAGCGAGGCGTCGAAGACCAGCTCCCCCGACTCGTCGAACGCCGACAGGAATGGGACCTGGCCCCAGCTGACGAACGCTCCGCCGCCCGGCAGCTCCTGGACCGAGCCCATGAACTGTGAGTTGAACGTCACGCCGTGCGAGAGCTCCCTCAGCGGCCGCGCGGTGCCTTGCTCGGTGTCGAGCTTCAGGGTCAGGCCGCGAGACGGCCCCGTGGCGTCGAGGTACTCGCCGACGCCGCTGAACTCGCAGCAGTGGTTGTCGAACAGCGACACCACCGAGCCGGACTTTGCCTGCAGGTCGTGCTGCCACTCAAAGCGCGCCGCCTCGGGCAGATCGAAGTCCGAGCGCTTGCCGCCCAGCCGCCAGTCGATCCGTCCGCCCTCGACATCGACCATGTAGCCCGCCCAGGTGTTGCGCATCGAGAGCAGCATCCGGCCGTCGCCGGTCACGTCGATCGAGTTGATGTGGTAGGCATCCCACGGGAAGCCGTTGGGCGGCGGCTGGGTCTCGGACTCCGCCGGGTCGATGTGCTCAAGCGCGCTCCAGGTCGACAGCAGCTCACCGGTCCGCAGGTCGTAACGCTGCACGCCGGAGTCGACGATCACGCCGTTGTTGACGCCGCCGTTATCCGCGAGGTCGGCTCGCACGTTCTTGTTCGCCGTCACCCAGGCGACGTCCCCGCGGATCTCGAGCTCGTGCAGCGTCAGGATCCAGCCGTCGCGCCCCTTGATCCTCGCGATCTCGCGGTAGTTGCGGTCGACGATCACGACCTCGCCGCTGACTGTCTCGCCGGTCTCGGTCAGCACGCCCTCCCACCAAGCGAGGACCTGCTTGCCGCGCCACGTGTGCACCTCGAGGTTGGCGGCGATAACGTCCTCGGGCACCGGCTTGAACCAGACCGGCTGCAGGTCGCCGTCTAGGATCATCGGTCCGCTCTGCCCGACCAGCGGGGCCTTGGTGAGGTCGTAGAAGTTGGTGGTCATGATCAGGCCCGGCAACGGTTGCTGCTCGGACTCCGGGACCTCGACGCGCAGCTCGGGCGGGTGCAAGTCGGGCTCCGAAACGAAGCTCAGAGCGCCACTCTTGGTGAACGCACCGATCGGCTCGTCTTCCGAGCGCGGCAGGGCGAATCCGAGCGCCGTGAACGCGCCGACGATTACCGCTGCGACGGCCACCACCCGCCGGCCGGCCCTCCTGATCGAGCGCTTGGAGGAGGCCGGAAGCAGCGCGAACGTCAGGACCGCCGAGAGGGCCGTGAGGCAGGCGCCGACGATGTAGGCGATCTGGAAGCCGTCGGTCAGAGATTCCTCGAGGGGCCTTCCGTCGCCGATCAGCCCGGCCGTGTGCGCGGTGGCGAGTGTGACGAGCACGGCCAGACCGAGGCCGCCGCCGACTTGGCGACTGGTGTTCACAAGGGCGGACATCAGGCCCGCCTGCTCGGGCCTCGCGGTCTGGGTGGCTGCGATCGTCGACGAGACGATCGAGAAGCCGATCCCCATCGCGGTCAGCACGCCGGGGAGCACGATGTACTGGATCGGGCTGCCGCCGTCGGAGATCTGCGCCAGGAGCAAGAGGCCGGCGGTCATTAAGAGCAGGCCACCGCCGAGCACCGCGCGCACGCCGGCGCGGTTGACCAGCTTTCCGGCCTGCGAGGCGCTGGCGAAGATGGCGAGCGCCATCGGCAGGAATGCCACGCCCGTCTCCAGCGGCGAGAGGGCGAGCACCTGCTGCAGGTAGAGCGAGCTGACGAACCACATCGAGAAGATCGCCGCGCTGAAGAAGAGGACGATCTGGTTGATCGCCGTCACCTGCGGGGTGAGCGCGCCGGGCGGGATCAGCGGATCCTTGGCGCGCTTTTCGATCGCGAAGAACAGTCCCAGCAAGAGCATCCCGACCCCGATCGGTACGAGCGCGTCGGCCGATCCCCAGCCCTCGGTGCCGGCCGTGACGGCGCCGTAGGCCGTCAGCAGCAGGCCGGAGGTCAGTATGAGAGCGCCGGCGATGTCGAAGCTCCTGCTCGCGCGCTCGCGCCGCTCGGCGACGACAATGCCGGCCACGATCGTTGCGACCAGCGCAACCGGCACGTTGAACAGCAGCACCCACCGCCAGCTCAGCAGCTCGGTGATAACTCCACCGGCGATCACTCCGGCGGCCCCGCCGAGCCCGTTCATCGCACCCCAGAGACCGATCGCGCGGGCGCGTTCGGGCCCGGGGGCGAACGAGGAGGTGATGATCGCCAGCGAGCCCGCCGCCATTCCCGCACCCGCGAGGCCCTGCATCCCGCGGCCCAGGATCAGCACCCCGGGACTGGGCGCGAGCCCGGCGATCAGCGACGCCAGGCCGAACAGGCCCAGAGCCACGACGAACGTCCGCCGCTGGCCGAGCACGTCGGCGGCGCGGCCGGCGAACATCAAAAAGCCCGCGAAGAGGATCGCGTAGGCGTCGACGACCCACTGCAGGTCGGCGGCGGAGATCTTCAGGCCGGTCTGGATCGACGGCAGCGCGACAATGACGATCGACAGGTCGAGGATGACCAGGAACTGGGCGGCGCAGCAGACGGCGAGGATCAGTCCCTTGCCGCGCGAAAACGACGCTGGCTCGGCGGCCGGAACGGCGGCCGGAGCATCCGTGACCTTCACGAAATCAGTACGCGCCGGTCTCGCTCGCGACGATCTCGTCGCCCGAGGGCTTGATGAGAAGCCAGGTCCCGCCGTCCGACTCGATCCCGGCGCCGGAGATCGTGCCCGGCCCCGTGTGCGTATAGAGCGCCTTGTCGTCGTAGAGGACCTGCTCGGTGCCGTCGTCGCGTTTGAAGGACGAGAGCAGAGCAGAGTCTGAGTCGGGGCCGGCGGTCAACTCGCCCTCGCCCTCGAGCGGCTTGAACTCCGCGGTGCATTTGCCCGAGCAGGAGCTGCCACCTGCGGAGTCGCCAGTGTGCACGTACAGCGTCTGCTCTGATCCCGTCGCGAGCACTATGCCGAATCCGGCCACGTCCACGGCCCTGACCGTGGCCTCCTCGGCGGGCGCCGTCCCCGCCGCCGGGGCGGTCGACTCCGACTCCGAAGGCGACGACGATTCGCCGTCGTCACCGCACGCGCCCAGCGCCACGGCTGCCAGCAGGAGCGACACGAGCAGCGCGAGCCGACGGCCGCCGTCGCACCTCGATATGCCGCGGTGAGGCCAGAACACAGCGGCGGATGCTACCACGGGGTTTACCGAGCAAACCCCGCCCGAAGGCCTCCGAACGACTTGCGGCGGCCGGGAAGCGGCATCACCGAGCGTCGAGAACACCCACCCGGCGCAGATGCTCGATGACCGCGCCGGCGGCCTCCTCGGGCTCGGTGGCGGCGGTGCGGATGTGCAACTCCGGGTGCTCCGGGGGCTCATACGGCGAGTCGATCCCTGTGAAGTCTCGCAGCTCGCCACGGCGTGCACGGGCGTACAGCCCCTTGGTGTCGCGCCGCTCGGCGATCTCCAGCGGCGTGTCGACGAAGACCTCGCAGAACTCTACGTCGGCGGCGCGCTCCCGCGCCAGGGCCCGGTCCTTTCGGAACGGCGAGATCAGGCCGACGAGGACGACCAGGCCCGCGTCGGCCATCAGCGCGGCCACCTCGGCCACGCGGCGGATGTTCTCGACACGGTCTGCGTGGCTGAAGCCGAGGTCCCGGTTGAGGCCGTGGCGGACGTTGTCGCCGTCCAGCAGGTAGGTCCGCACGCCAAGCTCGTGCAGGCGCCGCTCGACGAGGTCGGAGATCGTCGACTTGCCCGCCGCTGAGATGCCGGTGAACCAGATCACCGCCGGCCGGTGGGAGTTCATCGAAACGCGGGCCGCGCGGTCGATCGCAGTGGCCTGCCAGCGAATGTCGTGGGCCTCGGTGTCCGGCATCGCGTCCACGTCAAGCGGCCAGCGCAGCCAGTATCCGGTCCGCGAGGCCGGCGCGGCAGATTATCAGGTCGGGCAGGCGCGGGTCGGGACGGTTGTAGGCCAGCGGTGAGCCGTCGATCCGGCTGGTGTGCAGCCCTGCCGCGGCCGCAACCCCCACGGGCGCGGCGGAGTCCCACTCGTACTGGCCGCCCGCGTGCACATAGGCGTCGGCGTCTCCACGGACGACTGCCATCGCCTTGAAGCCCGCCGAGCCCATCGGGATGAGCTCGGCGTCCAGGCGCTCGACGAGCCGCTCGGCCTCGGCCGGCGGACGGCTGCGGCTGACCGCGATGCGCAGCCGCTCGCCCTGCTCACCGTCGAGCGCCGGGACGTCGGCGGTGGACATGACCCGCTCCAGGCCGGGCAGCGCGACGGCGGCGGGGCCCGGCACGCCGTCGATCGCCAGCGCGACGTGCACGGCCCAGTCGTGGCGCCCCTCGCTGAACTCGCGGGTACCGTCCAGCGGGTCGATGATCCATACGCGCCCCGCGTCCAGCCGGCTCTGGTCGTCGGCGGCCTCCTCGGACAGCACGGCGTCATCGGGCCGGGACGCGATCAGCGCGCGGTTCAGCCACTCCTGCGCGACGGCATCGCCGGCGCTGCCCAGCGCCTTGCCCTCAATCAGGCCGGCCTCGCGCACGGCCAGCAGCAGTCGGCCTGCCCCCGAAGCTAGCGCGACCGCCAAGCGATGGTCGTCGAGGGCCGTCGCGTCGCTTGGATTCGTCCCGGGCACGCCGGAGAGTCTGCCAGACGGCGC